>ERZ772974.1528-NODE-1528-length-15070-cov-3.201066_pt1 | contig 15070 bp, 24 predicted proteins | sample MGYA00580671_ERZ772974 | MGnify/ENA primary metagenome ERZ772974 (study PRJEB29015, sample SAMEA2738065) | human oral metagenome | biome: human oral; feature: human-associated habitat; material: saliva | place: China | collected 2218 ... | reverse complement strand
ACCTATATATTTAAACTAATTTAATTTCTTAAAATTTAAAATCTGCTGTTATATCTTGTGTCCAGAAATCTTTAACTTCTTTAAAAACTTTCTTTTCATATGGACTTAATTTTAATGATAAGTCCACTTCTTGAAATAAGAATTCTTTTAAATTAATTTCTTTAAATATAAAATTTTTAAATTTTGTCCAAAATCCTGTTTCTACTGGTGCATTAAATGTTTCTGTTGCTTGTTCTGCTTCAATTTCTTCCATCATTCCTAAATTTGAATCAACTTCCACTAATATACCATCTTCATTTAGTCTATATTCTACCATATATTCCTCCTCATAAATTTTAATATAAATTACATAAACAGCTTTTATATATTAACCTGTATAATTAATATATATACTCTTTTCATATTATTATTAATACCTAATATTAATACTTAACTTAAATACACTAATATATTATCATTAATAAAAGAACTTTTCATTTTTTTATTACATTTTTAACATTTTTTTAACACTAATAACATTTAAAAGTAATATTAAAAATATTTTCTAAAATAGAAAAAGGGATTGTAATTCAATTTACAATCCTTTTTTAATTACATTTTATTCTTTTTTACATTTATGTTTTATATTTTAATCTTTTATCATTATCTCTTATTTTATTATTTAATTAATGATCTTTTTGAAGTCTCATAAATAACTTATCTAAAAATACATATTTAACTACTTCTATAATTATAAATGTTATAACTTCAAGTGATATATATATATTTATTGCATCTGATAACTTATATTTACTTGCAATATAACCATATAATCCGAATCTTTGCAAAAACAAATAATGTCCATAAGAATGAATTTAATGACCTCTTTGTAAGCTCTGTTTCTGATTTCCAATTAAAATTAGGTCTTATTAAATCTAACATTCCTGCAATTTCTATATTATTAATTATAATAAATATTGCTGTAATTAGTCCTACAACCGGATAATATGTAAACATATTTTCTTTTAATGCAATAACAAGTATTAAATAATATATTGCAAATATTATAAATGATAATACCTTTGGCGGTCTTAATTTCATCATATATTGTTTTTTAAATGTTACAGGAAGTGTTTTTAAAAATGATATATTATCTTTATCTTTAGATATAACAATTGCTCCTAAATAATTAAATAATACTGCCGCTGTACCAACACCTATTATGATTATTCCTATTATTTCATTTGAAATCATATTTTTTACTTCTTTTGGAATACCATTTTTTATAAAATCTTGTATTCCATCAATTCCTACAAATTTTTTAGTATTTAAATATCTTAAAACTTCTCCTATATCATTCATTGATGTTACAGGTGCTGCTCCTCCTTCTTTAGTTAAAAATTCTAAAGTTTTATCTGGTCCATCATTTTTAACTTTTTCTATAATATTTATACTTCTTTCTTCACCTGTTTGTTCTACAATATATTTATAATTTTCATGTTCTTTTTCAAACTCTTCAAATTGTCTATTCATTCCAGAATAAAATCCTATTATTAAAACTATTGGAACAATTACTATTGGAAGTATTGTTTGAAAAATAATTATAGGTGAACGCTTATAAAACCCTATTTCATAACTTAAATATGTCTTATCTCTTCCTTTTTTACTATTTGCTATATTTTTTATACCTTTTTCTAATGATTTTTCTTTACTTAAATTTACTCCAAACATTTTTGTAGGCATATTAAGTGAGATTTTTTCAGTAATTAAATATAATAAATAATCAACTATTCCCATAACCCCTGTTATAATAACTGTACATATTAATGTTATACATATTGATTTTAATATTTCACTTCCAAGTAATAGATCTGTAAATCTTCCAAATATATTAAAATTTTCACTAGTAATTTTATTAATAAATTTCATCACAGGTTCATTATATATATCAAAAAGTAAATATATACCAAACCCCATAAAAAATGTTATAAATGTTATTAATTTTTCAATTACTTTTCTAGTTGTAAATTTTCCTATAAGCATATATATCAATTTTACTATTATAACTGTTGGTATTGTTACAACTGTTCCTATAATAATTGTCATATATATTAATGATAACATAAGTCCTAAATATTTAAATCCTGTTAAAATATTAAATATTGTTCCACCTGTTATAAAAATAAATAAAGGAAATTTAAGACTTGTTATTATAGTATTTGAAATATCTACTATATATCTTTCTTTTTTAGTTATTGGAAATGATCTCATAAATACTGTTTTATTAACATTTATAATTCTTAAAAATTCTACAAAAAACACTGACATTATAACTAAAAATGCTACAAACATTGGTGATATTTTAGCAACTGATTCAATTATATTTGCTTCTCCAATACTATTAATTAAATTTGACAATGCCATATATTCTACAAATATAAAATATAGAAATATTATTCCATATAATAATATATTCCCTATTTTTTTCTTCTTTAAAGGATTTTTAGCCTTATATGCATTTGTAACAGCACCTAAATTATTTTTGATCATTAATGCAATTCTTTTAAAATTCATTTTATGCCTCCTTACTATTATCAATCACTTTAAAGAATAATTCTTCTAATGTTTTAACTTCTGGATACATAGCTTGAAGTTCTTCTAATTTACCAGTATATTTTATACTACCTTCTGAGATTATTATAATTTTTGTACAAAGTTTTTCTGCTACTTCTAAAACATGTGTTGAGAAAAATACAGTATTTCCATTTTTTGCATGTTCTCTCATCTTTTCTTTTAATATATGTGATGCTTTAGGATCAAGTCCTGTCATTGGTTCATCTAATATCCATACAGATGGATTATGAAGAAGCACACCTATTATCATAACTTTTTGTCTTGTACCATGTGATAAATCTGATATACTATCATTTAAATATTTTTCAATTTCAAATTCTTTTACAAGTTTTTCTACTCTTTCTTTTCCTAATTTTTTATCAACATTATACATTTCTATCATAAAATCAAAATATTTTGAAACATCAAAACTTGCAAATAAGTCTGGTGAATCTGGAACAAGTCCCATATTTTCTTTTGCATTTACTGGATCTTTTTCTATGTCAAAATTATTTATTGTAATATTTCCACTTGTAAGATCTGTTATTCCAGTTATCATGTTTATTGTAGTTGTTTTTCCTGCACCATTTGGTCCTATAAATCCTACAATTTCTCCGATCTTCTACATCAAATGATATATTTTTTATAATTTCTTTTTTTCCGTATTTTTTATTTACACCATTTACTTTAATCATATTCTCCTCCTATAGTGTATACTAATATTATAAACAATAAATATATACAAATCATTATCTTATTTTATACATATTATGCTTTATCTTTTATATCTTTATCTATAATTCAATTTTAAGTGTATTCCTTTATTTTCTATTTTACAATATTTATTCTGTTTTTAATTATATTTGTTATATTTTGAAACATAAAATCTCTTATTTTTTATCCCAAATTCTAATCCATTAATTATAATTTTCTTATTTCCTACATTTTTTAAGATAAGTGTTGTAATATCTTCTATATTTGTATTTGAAAAGTCTTTAAAACTTCCTGTTATATCTTCAATAAGTGTTATTATAAATCTTTTTAACATACCTTTTTTATTTTTAAAATAAAATTCATATATATCTGTTAATTTTTCCATCCCTATACTAATTTTTTTAGGGTGATTTTCATTATCATACACACATTCTTCAACTATTATTTCTGTAACATAATCATCTAAAAATGCTTCTTCTTCCCTTATAGTATTAGAAAGTGTTATAAAACTTTTTTGTAAATTATATCCCATTTTATTTTCTATATATGGAAATATTACATTCCTAATCTTATTCCTTGTATAATCATTTTCACTATTTGTACTATCTTCTACATATTGAATATTATTTTTTTCTAAATATTCTAAAACTTCTTTTTTATATATATCTATCATAGGTCTTAATATTATATAATCACTAAGTTCTTCTATTCTTGTATGATTTTTAATACCTTTAAGTCCGTTTTTTCCCGTGAACCTCTAAGCATATTCATAAATATTGTTTCTGCATTATCATTTGCATTATGTGCTGTTATAATACAACCTGCAATTCTTTTTTCTTTAATATTTTTCCCTTCTATTTTTTCTTCTAATATATTATTCATTAACACATATCTTCTTTTTCTTGCATATGTTTCAACACTTTCTTTTGCCTTTTTAGCATCTTCTTCAATATTTTCACTATATATATATGTAGGAATATTTAAAGTTTCTCCGAAGATTTCTTACAAAGTCTTCATCTCTTTTTGCCTCTTTCCCCCTTATATTATGATTTAAATGCATTATAACAAGTTCTAAATCTCCGTTTTTCTATATCTTTTTTTAATAATTTATTTAATATTGTTATTAAAAATACAGAATCTGCTCCGCCTGATACTCCGAACTACAAACACTTTCTTATTATTACCTATAAAAAAGTATTCTTTAAATTCTAATATATTTTTTCTAACCTTTGATATTATCATATTAAATTTTTCCTTATCTGCTCTTGATAGATTATTTTCCATATTATTATTCATAATATTCATCCTCTCTATCTCCGCAAATTATCAAATTTAGTAAAGCTTCCCATCCAAATAAGTTCAACAGTTCCGAAGTGATCCACCTCTATGTTTTGCAAGTATTAATTCTGCAACATTTGGCTTTTCTGTATCTGGATTATAATATTCATCACGATATATAAACAGTACCATATCAGCATCTTGTTCAATCGCTCCTGATTCTCTTAAGTCTGAAAGCATTGGTCTTTTTCCTTTTTCTCCTTTTTCTACAGAACGAGATAATTGTGATAATGCAATAATTGGAACTTCTAATTCCATTGCAAGTTTTTTCAAACTTCTACTTATTTCTGATATTTCTTGTTCTCTTGTACCGTTTTTTCTAGATACAGGTTCTATAAGTTGAAGATAGTCTATAACTATAAGTCCGAAGAGGATTTGTATTTTTAGTTTTTTCTTTTACTCTTCTTGCTTTTGATCTTATCTCCATAATATTTATACCTGGTGTATCATCTATATACATTTCAGCTTCTGAAAGCACTTCAGATGCTCTTGCTATCTTTTCCCATTCATTATCTTGTATATTACCTGTTGATAATTTTTGATTATCTATCAATGCTTCTGATGCAAGTACACGTTTTGCTATTTCACTTTTTGACATTTCCATGTTGAATATAAGAACAGATTTCTTTTCTTTTACAGATACATTTGTTGCAATATTAAGTGCTAATGCAGATTTCCCCATACCGAGGTCTTGCTGCTAATATTATTAGACTTGATTTTTTAAGTCCTGTTGTTTTTCTATCAAAATCCACAAGTCCTGTTGCAAGTCCTGTTATTCCACTTTTTCTATTATATAACTCATTTAATTCATTTAATGTATCTACTAATACTTTATCTATCTTTTCATATGTTCTCTTTTCAGATTCCATTGCAAGCTGATATATCTTTTTTTCAACTTGGTCTATTATTGAATTTGTTGATTCACTACCAGAAAATCCTAAATTTAAAAGTAAATTTCCTGCTTCTATTACTGTTCTTAACTTGTATTTTTCAAGTATTATATCTATATATTCTTTACCATTTGTAAGTATTGTTACATTTTCTAATAATGATGTTAAATATTCAAGACCTCCTATTTTTATAAGGTCTCCTTCTGATTGTAATAAGTTTTTAACTGTTATTATATCAATTGGTTCAGATGCTGCATTTAATTTTTGCATTGCCTTAAAAATTGTCCTATGTTCTGGTCCATAAAAATATTCTGGTTTCAACATTTCCATAGATTCACCAACAAGTTCTTGATCTACAAGAAGTTTCCCTATAAGAGCTTTTTCTGCTTGTATATCACATGGTGGCATTTTTACCATATTATCAAATGTTTTTTTTGCATTTTCCATCTTAATTTTCTATTCTCCTACTATATCTACTTTTAAGTCTGCCATAACTCCTTGTTCTAATTTAATTGTTATAATATATTCTCCTACTATTTTAATAGGATTTTCTACTATTATTTTCTTTCTATCTATGTCTACATTATATTTTTTCTTTAACTCTTTTGATATTTCACTATTTGTTATTGTTCCAAATAATCTATCATCTTTTCCTTTTTTAGCCTTGATTACTAATGTTTCTTTTTCAATGATTTTCTTTATTTCTTTTGCATGTTCTAAAGATAATTCTTTTATATGACTTTCTTTACTTTTCTTTCCTTCAAGTTTATTTAAATTAACATTATCTGCAACTATTGCTTTCTTATTTGGTATAAGGAAGTTTCTTGCATATCCACTACTTACTTCTATTATTTCATCTTTTTTACCTAATTTTTTTACATCTTCTAATAATATTACCTTCATATTTCCTCCTAATTTAGTTAAACTATACTTTTGATCACAATTATTATATCAAATATATTGTATATTATAAAGATAAGACAATATAATAAAAAAGAGATAGAAACCAATTTAGGCTCTATCTCTTTAAATATGAAAAGAATGATGTAATTATTATATTTTAATTAATACACTTTTTAATGTACAAAGAAATACTTACTATCAGTTTCCTTGTATCTAAATAGCCTCTTCTCTCTTTGCATTTTTTTAACAAATTCTTCGACCTCTCTCTCATTCTCGAAAACATTGTTAAAATTTCTATGTTTAAGTTTCACATTCATACTTCTCTTAAGTTCTTCTAATGTAAAACTTCCTTTCTTTTCTTTTACAACCCCTTTAATAACTAATATTATCATTTTCTTTCTTTTGATATCCATATATCAAAACCACTCTCCTATCTTATTTCAAAAATCTTTTAAATAATTAACCATTCTTTTACAAAATATATTATACTATCATTTTAGCTTTATGTCAACTTATAAAATATAATTAATTTACTATAGTAAATTTAAAATATAATTGCAGGTTTTTAATCTTAAACTTCAATAAGTTATATAAGAATTAAGTGTATATTATAATAAGTAATTATAAAAAACATTATATTCCATGAAATAGCCTTAATGTACGTTTTAATACTATATTTTGTACTTAAATTTGATTTATATTGAGTTTTATAATAACATAATGATATATACATAATAAAAAAGTTAACCTGCAGTTAGTCAAAGAAACTGCATTAACTGTAGATTATTACTCATGCCCAAAAACAATGTTTTAGGTCTTTTTTTGAACTTTTTATACACTAAATGCAGGTAATATTTCCTAAAACCTGCATTTACTCTAAGAATTCATATTTTTTATAAAAAACCTGCAATAAGTCATTAAATTTGCATAACTTTAAATAAATATAGACTTAATAACAATTGATTTATACATCTATCTACCTCTTATATTATACCTTTTCCCTTTATTTACTATAAATTTAGTATAACTTAATCTATAATAACTTTACAAGTAGCTATTTCCGGTGTATTATATACTATATATACAATAAAATATTACATAATATATAGTTTAATTAAATTATGGTGGTGATGATAAAATGAAAAAAAATAAAAAAAATATTAAAGTAATCTCTAGACCTGAAGCAATATATGATGCTTCTATCATCCTTGAAACAACAGATATATTATTCAAACTTCTAGAGATTTTAAATTCTAAAGAAATTATCCCTAACAGTAATTTCTTCTATGCAATATTAAATTTGGATTCATATAATGAAATTTGTGAAGAATTTAATAAAACATTCTTCAAAACAGATCATCCTAAAATTAAGGTTCATTTATTAAATAAAAAAGAATATATTTCTGAAGCAATTGTTCAAAAGCGGCTTTTGAACAGAAAATTCGAAGTTTTAGTTAAATATTCTAAAAAAAATAATGCTATAGATGAACTAAAAAAGATTAGCATAGAAATCTTAAATTTCATGAAATTAATCTATAATCAAAGAATTGAGAACTTAAGTAAGGAAATGGATGATGTCTATGACATCGTCCCTCTAACTGAAATTTTCATAATAATTGAAAACATCAAAACAATGATAAAAAATAATATTAATTAACTTAGAATCCAAATATTAATTATTAGGATATATCAAGATTTTTCCTTGATATAGTCCTTTTTTTTATTCTTTACAAATTTAAATATTCATAGTACTATATACTAAAGTTACATCAAGAATAGACTCAAAATTTAAAATTTTAAATTAAGGTTAAGGAAGTGGTTAAAATGAAAAACTCAAGAAGACTTAATATCATAACACATGATATTAAAATCCATACAGCTAATTTTATCATTAATAATCTTAGAAAAATAAATTCTAAAATTGCTAAGATTATTAATGGTATGTCTAAAAACAATGATGATGATCTTTCTAATATTATAGAAAAATATAATATTAAATTAATTAAATTTTCTCACGAAAGTTTAATCCCAATACTGCCAAAATACAAAAAAAACTTTATAAACAAAAAGTTATTTTCTGAAACAATAGAGATCTTAAATAGTTTAAATACTTTTATTACTATATTAGAAAACGAAAACAGCTTATTTTATTCAAAAAATAACTTATACAAAAAAGAATGTAATAAAAAGTTAAGCATAATTCTTGAAAAAATACACAATATCTATATAAAAGATTTAAATATATTAAAATCTTTTTATATAAACAATGATAAAGTTGAAGAACTAGAAGAAGAAATATTGGAAATAATAAAAAATATTAAATCTTTTTGCAACTCTAATCTATATAATTTTTAGACAATATAAAAATATCTAAATATTCTTAATTTAATTTAAGATATTTAGATATTTTTTCTTTTTTAATTTATACATTAAATGCAGAAAATGCAAATGTTCCCATATATACTTGCATTACTGGAACAAGTACTACTAGAACGAAGAATATTAAAACAGCACCAACAATTAAATATGTAAGTTCTGGTAATACCTTCATTAGTTTTTCCAATTGATCATTTATATCAATTTCCATTAAATTTAAAAGTTTTCTCATCATTTCTGCTAAGTTTGTTTGCATCCCGATTTTTATCATTTCTGTTGTCATAGGTGAACCGAAGTTTTGAATCTTCAAATGGTTCTATCCATAGTTCACCATTATATACTTTATTAATAGCTTGTTCTATTAATGTTATCATTATTTGGTTATTAACAACATTTCTTGATACTTCTAAAGCTTCTTGTATTCTTACACCATTTGTTATATTCAAAAGTAATGAACGTATAAGTTTTGTATAATCTAATGAATATATAAGTTTTCCGAAATATAGGCATCTTATATTTAAACATATCCCATTGATATTTTCCTTTTGGTGTTGAAAAATATGCTACAACTACAGATACAATTGCTATAATTGAAATTGTTGGTATATACCAATATTTTATTGTCAAATTTAAGAAATTTGCAAATGCAAGTGTTACTTCTGGCAATTTATCTTTTGAACCTATTGAGTCAAAAACATTTTGTATTTGTGGTATTGCTACAAGTGTACATATTATAAGCATTGCTAGAATCCCTACAAACATTACAACATTAGGAAGAACTATCTTTCTTACTCTTTTTCTTATACTATCAGATGATTCAATATATTCAATTGACTGTCTAACAGCTTCAACCATTGTTCCGTGAAAGCTCTCCTACTTTTATTATATTTGTAACAATAAATGGAAAAACCTTAGGATATTTTTCCATTGTTTCATACATATATTCTCCTGCTTCTATACTTATTAATGTTTCATTTAATATGTTTTTAAGTTTTTTTGATTCTGTTGATTTTATAATCATATTAAGTGCATCAATATTATTAAAGTTTGCTTCTTTTAATACTAATAAATTTTGCAAAAATATTATTATATCTCTTGTTTTTACCTTATTTCCTGTTAAAAACGAAAGATCTATTTCTTGATTTAATGTTTGTGATACATTTTTATCATCTTTTGCATTTATTTTTACATTTTTAATATCATCATTTGCTTTTAATATTCCTTCAAACTTCATTCCATTTTTTGTTTCAGTTATATCAAGTGGCTGAAGCTTATTTCTTTTTAATATATTTATACAATCAATTCTTGTTTTAGCCTGTAATGTATTTACATATACATTACCTTTTTTATCCATCGCTTTATATTTAAATTCTGGCATGTCATTTTTCCTTTATTTTTATTAATATAATGCTAATTTATTATTAACTTCTCCGAAGTGTTGTAAATCCATCTAATACCTTTTTCATAGCATCTATTACAAGTGGTCTATAATTTTTTTTCATAGCTATTTTTCTTATCTCAATTGTTGATTTTTCTTCCATTATAGCTTGTTTTATTTCATCATCTAAATTAAGAACTTCAAATGCTGCTATTCTTCCTAAAAATCCTGTATAATTACATTTTTCGCATCCTACTGTATCAAATGTATTCTTTTTATTTAAATTAAATTTAGTATTATATTTTTCTCCTATTTCTGTTATTATCTTCTTTTCTTCTTCTGTATATTCTCTTTCTTTAGAACAATGTGGACATACTCTTCTTACAAGTCTTTGTGATACTGATGTAGCAAGTGTTGATGCAATATCATAATTTGATATTCCCATTTTTCTTAATCTTGTTACAACTTCTATTGCGTCAATTGTGTGTATTGTTGATAAAACATAGTGTCCTGTTTGTCCTGATTGCATTGCAATTTCTGCAGTTTCTAAATCTCTTATTTCCCCTACAAGGATTATATCAGGGTCTTGTCTTAAAACTGTTCTTAATGAACTTGCAAAACTTGTATTTTCATCTATTTCTATTTGGTTTATCCCCTCAACCCTTATTTCAACAGGGTCTTCTATTGTTGTTACATTTATTTCTGGTCTATTTAAATAGTCTAATATACTATATAGTGTTGTTGTTTTACCTTCACCTGTCGGTGCTGCTATAACTGTTATACTATTCCTTTTATCAAAACTATTTTTTAATATTTCTTCATCTCTTGGAAATCCTAAATCAAATATATCTTGTATCCCTTTATTTTTCTTTAAAAGTCTTAAAACTATCTTTTCTCCGATGTACATTTTTTTGTGATGATACACGGATATTATAATCTGGATAAAGTATTATACGTCCATCTTGTGATATACTTTTTTCTTGATACATATTTGATATTGCTTTTATTCTACCTATTATATTTCCGAAGTCTCTTATTACTCATATTAGATACTGTAACTAATTGTCCGGTCTATTCTATATCTTACCCTTATAGTTTCTTCCATAGGTTCTATATGTATATCTGATGCTCTTTTTTTCATCCCAGTTTTTATAATCATATCTATCAATGTTGTTACATCAGAATTATCACTTATCTCTTTTCCTTCTGTATTTTCAAGTTGTGTTAATATTTTATCTATATTACTTTCAAATGTAAAATATGGTTCTAAAGTAAGTCCTTTTCCGAAGAGCAAGAAGCCTTATTTTCTTTAAGCTTTCTTCATCATTTGGTCTTGAAAAAGCAACTCTAAGTCTACCATTATTTACTGCAAAAGGTATTGCTTTTGTTATTTTTGCTATATCAAGTGGATAATATTCAGTTATAGAAACTGTTATATCTTCTGGTTTTATATCTATTCCTTCTACTCCAAAAATTTTACCTGTTTCTTCTAAAAGAAGTTTTCTATCTGTTATTCCTAGTTTTTCTATTATATCTACTAATCTCATTCCAGGGTGTAATACTTGATATTCTAAAGCTTTTTTTACTTCTGTATCTGTTAATACTCCTCTTTTAACTAATTCTAGTCCTACTGGTATTTTAGGCATTTTATTCTCCTATCTTTTTTTATTATTGTTCAATATAATTATTTTCTATTGTTTTAAATGTTTTATTTATTGTAATCCTATTTTGTAGTATTTCTTGTTTTAAATCTGGTATTCTTGCTAATAATTCTTTTGTTAAATATTCTGCTATTGTACCTTCTCTAAATCTAAAGCTTCCAAAATCTCCTGCAAAATAATCTTCAAGTTTAAACCAAAATCCTTTTTGATTATTCATTTGTTCATTATTTATGCCACCACCGTTGAAATATACATCAATATATTGTGCCATATCCGCATTAACAACTTCAGTTTTTGTATCTTTATTTATATATACATATTTTTTATTTGTATTTTTATCATATTCTACTTGTTTATATATTCCATTTAAATTTGGTATATTATTTTTATCTGAATCACTTATTTCTTCCCCACGTAACTTTTGTGTAAGATAGCTTTGATAAAGATATGTATTATCACTTTGATCTACTCTTCTTGCTAATTTACTCATCCATATTCTTACATCTCTATTATTTATTACATTTCCATCTTGTGCAATATTATTTTCATTTGTTGCAAGAAATACTCCTAAATCTTTACCAAATAATTGATCTTTTTCAAGCAAGTTCTGTGTCTTTTTTCTAAACTTTAGTTCTTTTTTTCCTTCTGCATTCACCTTATAATATGATTCAACTAAAACCAAATTAACCTTTATCTTAACATTTTGATATTCATAATCATACATGTCAACAATATTTGATAATCTTCCTAGTTCACTACCATCTGAATCACTTATATTATTTTTCTTTTCTATATTTACTTCTCTATAATCTATTTGTTGTCCTCTTACTGTTTTTTTTATTAAAACTTTATCTCCATTTACAAATATATCATATATTTGATTTTCTACAGTAAGAGTTTTTACATTTCCGTGATAAATTTTCCCCTTGTGATTTCCTTTTTTGTATCTCATTTATTTCTTGGTTTAATTTACCATTTACAATTGTATCTACTTCTATTTCTCTTATTTGATTAGAAATTCTAGTAAGCATAGATATAGCTATACCTATTGTTATAACAACAACAACTATTGCTATAGATATATCTATCCCTGTAAAACCTTTTCTTTCCTTTGTTTTTTCCATAAATATTTCTTTCTCTTTCTTATAATCTATTTAACTTAAATATTTAAATGATGTATATAGTAAGTAAATAAATCCTGTTACAGTCATAAGTATTGGAGTTATTGGTGTAAATGTTTTCCATTTTAATTTATGTTCTTCTTTTTTCTTATCTATTTCTGGTTTTTTTCTATTTTCTAATTTTTTTAATATTATATTATTTGTTGTTATTACTTCTATCATTATAAATATTATGAAAGTTATGATTACAGATGGTATCATTACTGCATTTCCAAATATCATTATAAGTATAATTACAACAGACATAACATCTGCTATATAACTTATTTCCTTATTCTTTCTATATTTATTCATTTGGAACATAGTTATAAGTATTAAAATACCATAATATATTATTGCATATAACATATTATTCTTGTTATTCATAAGTTCAAATAAATATCTTGCCATTGTTATTATAGCAGTAAGTGCCACACCATATGCAAGCATTGATTTATCTATTCCCTTACTATCTTTATCTATTGCTGCTGTTAAATACATAAAACTATATACAAAAGGTATTGCAAGTATTGATAATATACTAATCATATTTACCATTCCAAAACCAGATAAATTTAAAGCTACTACTCCTAAATTAAATACATTATATATTATCAAAAACATTATCCCTGTAAATATTTCTGTAAATAAATATTTTGAATCTATATTTTTCTTACAATGTAAACATTTACCTCCCATAATTAAATATGATAATACTGGTATTTGTTCTAATACTCCAAGTTTATGATTACAGTGTGGGCAAAAACTTGGCTTTCTTACTATATCTATTTTTTTAGGTATCCTATATCTTGCTAAAGTATAAAAACTCCCAAAAAACAATCCTATTATAAATATTGCTACATTTAATAATATCATTATATATATATCCATTTTAATCCCTCCATACTTAAAATTTCCTTATTAATTTTTATCATATAGAAATCATTTTTGGTAGCTTTTTTACTTTTTTTATTAATTATGAAACATTTCTTGAACATAGATAAAAAACACCAGCATAAGTTTAACTTATGCTGGTGTCTATATTAAATATTACATAAATAGACAAATATTTCTAAAATCATCCTTATCCCTACGATAGGAATGATATCTTAAATTATTTCTGTCATCAACTGCTGAGTATGTATCCTCAACAAGTGATGTATCAATATTTCTTATCCCGATATTTTTCAATTGTTGTAATATTATTTCAAATAAGTCTATATTATAACAATCTTTAACTACATTATAGCTAATTATCTTCTTTTCAGCTCCTAGCCCACTAATATAATTTTTGAAATCATCGATATAATCATCTTTGATTTCAAAATTTTCTTTCAATAACATTGGACCTAAAATAACCTGTATATCCTGTATTTTAGACCCCCTTAATAGGAACTCAAAAATAGTTTTGGGAAGTATTTCTTTTAAAGTACCTCTCCAGCCCGAATGGACTAGAGCTTTAATCCCTTTTTTATAATCAACCAATCCCGCAACTTCGCAGTCTGCCGGGAATATAACCAACGAAAAATTATATTCTGTAATAAGAGCATCACATTTCTGTGTTGGTCTTATTATTTTAATATCACCAATTTTTATTGATTCTGTTTCCAAGTTGTATTCATCAACATCTACTATCCGGTCTCCATGTTCCGGATTTATTGTATATATAGTTTTTTTTCCAAAGTAATTTGGGATTAATTCCTTAATTTCTTCCAAATTTTTTTCGTTTATTTTCCTATACGACTCATCAAAAGGCCGTATAAAATTTAAACCTTGAGAATATAAGTATTTATTACAGATATTACTCATTTTTTTCTTCCCGTGACCTACGTGCAAAATCTTAAAATTCTTGTTTTCCATTTTTCTACCTCTTTCCTAACCGTCTTATTTAAAACAGTCAAATCATTTTTTTGTAATTTAATTTTACATAATTATTCTATCATAATTGTTAATATTAATCAATGTTTTTTCAAACTGGTTAATTTGCATTTAAAGTGCAACATTATTCTATAATAAAATATCAAAGCCATTACTTTTATTTTTTTAGTTATTTACTGC
>ERZ772974.1527-NODE-1527-length-15074-cov-3.422199_pt1 | contig 15074 bp, 18 predicted proteins | sample MGYA00580671_ERZ772974 | MGnify/ENA primary metagenome ERZ772974 (study PRJEB29015, sample SAMEA2738065) | human oral metagenome | biome: human oral; feature: human-associated habitat; material: saliva | place: China | collected 2218 ... | reverse complement strand
GGAAAAAATGGAAAAGAATTTAAATTAATAAAATTTAGAAGTATGGTTGTAGGTGCAGATAAGAAATTGAAAGAATATTTAGATAATAATCCTAAAGAAAAAGAATATTATAATAAATATAAAAAATTAAAAAGTGACCCGAGGATAACAAAAGTTGGAAGAATTTTAAGAAAAACATCTTTGGATGAATGGCCACAATTTATGCAATGCCTTAGTACTTTAGATTTAATAGGACCTAGGCCTTATTTACCTAAAGAAAAAGAAGAAATGGGTGAGTATTATGAAAAAATAATAAAATTTAGACCACGGGATTACAGGACCATGGCAAGTCTCAGGAAGAAATAAAATTACATTTAAATCAAGATTAAAAATAGATGAAGAATATTGTAAAAAATATTCAATAAAAAATGATATTATAATATTAATAAAGACTATTAAAGTGGTTTTAAATGGAGAAGGAGCATTATAATTTGAAAAAGTTAATTGTTGGACATATAATTCGGAAAATGGATAGGCCGGTGGTGTTGAATCGGTTGTTATGAATTATTATAGAAATATAGATAAAGATAAAATACAATTCCATTTTTTATGTGATGAAGACTCAACAAATATTCCATATGAAGAAATAGAAAAAATGGGCGGAAAAGTTATAATTATTCCACCGTATCAGAGATTATTTGAATATCAAAAAGAATTATATAGAATTTTTAAGGAAAATAATTATAAGATTGTACATTCACATATAAGTACACTTTCAGTATTCCCTTTAAGAATAGCTAAAAAAGCAGGAGTACCAATTAGAATAGCACATAGTCATTCTACAAGTAACAAGAAAGAATGGAAGAGAAATTTAATAAAAAACATATTAAGACCATTTTCAAAGGTGTATGCAAATCAGTTTTTTGCATGTTCAGAGTTATCAGGAAGGTGGCTTTTTGGAGAAAAGGCTTTTAAAAATAACAAGATTAAAATTATTAATAATGCTATTGATTTAGAAAAGTTTAAATTTAATAAAGAAATTAGGAATAAAATAAGAGAAAAATTAAACATATTAGAAGACACAGTATTAATAGGACATATTGGAAGATTTGTAACACAAAAAAATCATGAGTTTTTAATTGAGGTCTTTAATGATATATATAAAGGAAGAAAGAATTCAAAACTTATTTTAATAGGACAAGGAAATTTAAAAAAGAAGATAGTTAAAAAAGTAGAAGAATTAGGCTTAAAAGATAATGTTATATTTACAGGTCAAATTAATAATGTTAGTGATTATTATAATGCAATGGATATATTTATACTTCCAAGTCTTTATGAAGGCTTACCAGTTGTTGGAATAGAAGCGCAAGCAAATGGACTTTTATGTGAATTTTCAACAGATATGACAAAAGAAACAAAAGTTTTAAATACTACAAGATTCATAAGCTTAAAAGAGACTCCTGAAAATTGGGCAAAAATAATATTAGAAGATTATAAAAATTTTAAGAGAAAAGATAGTTTTGATGAAATGACAGAGAATAATTTTAATATAATTAAGGAAGCAAAAAAATTAGAAGAATATTATATAGAAAAGAGGAAAAATATAAATGAAGATAGTTATAACTAATGCATATACATGGTATAACAAAGGAGATGCAGGAATATTATTAGCAACAATTGATGTGCTTAAAAAGGTATATAAAGATGCAGAATTTAGCATATTATCATTCGCACCAGATACAGATAGAATAAAATATTCTACAGATAAAAGTATCAAAGAAGTTGAGAGTAATATATTAAATCCACATCCATATAAACATACAAAAATTGGTAGAATTTTAGCAATTGGAAAATTATTTTTTAAGATGTTGCAAATGCAGATAGGACTAAAATTATTTAGGAAGAATACTATAAAGAAAAATAAAAGTTTAGAATTATTAGAAAATGCAGATATAATTGTTGTATGTGGTGGAGGTTTTTTGGGAGGTAAAAAGTTAGATAGTTTAATGCATATATATCAAATATATGTAGATACATTATTTAAAAAACCAGTGTATGTTATGGGAAATAGTATTGAGCCTATTTCTAATAAAGTTGTTAAGAAGTATACAGAAGGAGTGTTAAAAAGGGTAGATTATATATTTGCAAGGGAAAAAATAACGGAAGAATATTTAAAAAAGATATTACCATTTAATAAATTTTGTAGAATACCAGATATGGCATTTAGTTTAGAAGATAAAGAATATGAATTTGATTATATGGATAAATTAAAAAAAGAAAATGATATTATAATTGGAATAACTGTAAGAAATTGGAATTTTCCAAATGTAAAAGATAAAAATAAGGCAAAAGAAAATTATCTTAAAGCGGTAGCTGATTCAATGGATTTTATAATAGAAAAATATAATTCAGTATTTGTTTTTGTACCACAAGTTATAGTTGAATTTGGTGATGATACAGAAACAGCTAAAGAAATTAAAAAAATAATGAAGAACAGCAATAAATTTGTGATTAGAAATGATGATTATTCTCCATATGAAATAAAAGCAATGGCTAGTAATTGTGATTATTTTATTGGAACGAGAATGCATTCTAATATATTTGCAACAAGTATGAAGATACCAACAACTGCAATAGCATATGAAAAGAAAACAAATGGAATAATGGAAACAGTTAATATGAGTGATTATGTTGTCGAAATAGATACAATTACTAAAGAAGAATTAATAAATACAATAGAAAAAATGATAAATAATAGAAAAGAAATAATTAAAATATTAAATAAGAGAATACCAGAGATTAGAAAAGAAATAGAAGAAAAAACTATAAAAGTTTTAAAAGGAAGAGAGTAAATATGACAGCAGGATTTTTCTTTGATACATTTTTATTAAAAAAAGATAATAAATTTTATGGGATGACACTTACATATGATTTTTTAAAAGAAAGATATTTAAAATATTATGATAAGTTAATTGTAAGTACAAGGTGTAAGAATATTGAACAAGAAAAAGGTGATTCTTTAGGATATAAAATTACAGAAGGTGAAAATGTAAAAGTTATTCCAATTAAAAATTATAATAAAATACCGGATTCAATTTTAAAAAGAAAAATTATAAAAAAAGAAATTGAAGATATACTTGATAAATGTGATCTAGCTATAATTAGAATGCCTAGTGTTATTGGAAATATAGCTTGCGATATATGTAGAAAAAAGAATATTAAATATAAGATTGAAATGGTAGCATGTCCTTGGGGAGGGTATACTAATCATAAGAATAAATATGGAAAAATAGTTGCTCCTATTATGTTTTTGAGAACAAAATATAATTTAAAAAAAGCAAAAGAAGTATTATATGTTACGGAAAAATTCTTACAAAGAAGATATCCTACTAAAGGAAAAGAAACTTCATGTTCTGATGTTGTTTTAGGTAAGATTGATAAAGAAATTTTAGAAATTAGGAAAGCTAAAATAGATAAGAAAGTTGAAAATAGTACAATTAAACTATTTACTATAGGCAGTTTAGATTTAAAATACAAAGGTCAAGAATATGTTATAAAAGCCTTAGGAAAATTAAAAAAAGAAGGAATAAATAATTTTAAATATTATTTAATAGGAAATGGGAGTGATGAATATTTAAAGAAAATTGCTATAAAAAATAATGTTAAAGATGAAGTTATATTTTTAGGTACGATTCAACATAAAGAAATATTTGAAAAAATAGATGAAATGGATATATATATACAATCTAGTTTAATAGAAGGACTGCCAAGAGCTATATTGGAAGCGATGAGCAGAGCATGCCCGGCTATTGGTACAAATGCAGGTGGGATACCAGAACTTATAAACGAAAAATATATATTTAAAAAGAAAGATGTTAATGGATTAGTAAAAATTTTAAAAAGCATAAATAAATTTAAGTTAAATGAAATGGCAAAATATAGTTTTGAAAAAGTCCAAGAATTTAAAAGAGAAAAATTGGAAAATAAAAGAAGAAAATTCTATTGCGGGTAGAAGAAAGGAAAGCTAATGAAAATAGTATACATAGTTAAATCTAGATTACATTTTTATCCACCTTGCGTGTCTCAAATAAGAATGTTAAAAAAACTTGGGTATGATATTGAAGTATTATATGGAACATGCCATGAGAGAACTTTAGATATATTAGAAAAAGAAAACATAAAGTGTTATAAGGTTTCCGATATAGAGGAAGAATATTTTGGTAAAGTTAATAAATTAAAAGGATGGATGAAATTTAGAAAAGATTTATCAAAATATTTAAAAAAATATAATGATAAAGAAGTTATATATTGGTTTGGTAATGCAGAAACTGTAATTCCTATGAAAGGTTTATTGAAGGGGAAAGAATATATAGTTTCGCTTTTAGAACTATTGGATAATGACAAAGTAAAAAGAAAGCTTTTACATGGGATATTGGAAAATTCAATAGGAATAACATGCTGTGAAGAAACAAGAGCATATATAGTTAAATTTTGGTATAAATTAAAAAAGTTACCAACAATATTTCCAAATAAACCATATGAGCAGATAACAGAAAAAAGAGCAAGACCATCTAGTGGTATAACAAAAAAAATTATAGATGATATAAAAGATGAAGAGGTTGTAGTTTATCAAGGATATTTACAAAATACAGAAGAATTATTAGAAATTGCAAAAGCATTAAAAGAATCGGGAAAAAATTATAAGTTTGTACTTATGGGAATAGATCAGTATAATAGTTTTGAGAAAATAAAGGAAATATATAATAATTGTGTATTTTATTCATATGTACCTGCACCTATTCATTTAGAGGTTACAAGTTATGCAAAAATAGGAATCTTATTTTATAGACCTACAATACTTAATAATGCATATTGTGCACCCAATAAGATATTTGAATATGGGGGATTTGGAATACCTATGCTAGGAAATGATATACCAGGTCTTAAAAATACAGTTGGAGCAAATGGGGCAGGAAAATGTATTAAGTTAGAAAAAAAATATATTCTAGAAGCTTTAAAAGAAATAGAAGAAAACTATAAAGAATTTTCAAAAAAATCCAGAGAATATTTTGAAAGTATTGATAATCTTAAAACTATGAAAGAATTTATGGAAGAAGTAATAAAATAGAAAGGAATTATACAAGTATTTGTTTAATTAAAGAAATAAATGAAGAAAATAACGATTTCAAAAACTGGATTAATATTGTTTATAATGATATTTTTTTCACTGAAAATAGGATCTATATCATATATATCTAATTATTTAAATATAATTTGGCATGTAGGTGCTATTTTAACAATTATTTTAGGAATAGGGATAATTTTGAAAAATAGGAAAATGCAAAGTATTGATATTATAGTAATTATATTTTATTTGATTTTAACAGTAGCAACTATATTAAATAAAGGATCAATAGCAGATTGTATAAAAGAACTAATATCTTTCTTTGCATTATATGTTACATTGTGTATTGGATTGAATCAGGATTCAAATAAGTATATAAAACTTATGAACAGATATTTATTAGTATATACATTATTAAATACTGTAAGTGCAATAATATTTTACCCGAATTCTATGTTTAGAGATAATAATAATCCAATATTCTTTTTAGGAGGAGACAATACTTCGATAAGATTGTATTTAGCATCAATTTTGTTTTATTTTTTAAATAATTATATTAAAACAAGAAAAGTAAAAATACCAATACTTCCATTGCTAAATTTATTAGTATTTTCTGTACTTAGAGATATTGGAGGAGGAAAAGTTTGTTTTTTAGTTGTATTCATAGGAATTTTATATTTAAGATTTGCAAAAACAATTCCACAAAGAGTTATTAGATATATTATGATATTTAATATTGTATTATTTTTAATATTAGTAGTTTTTAATAAAATGAGTATTTTTAGTTTTTTTATAGTAGATATTTTAAATAGAAATCTAACATTAACAGATAGAACTGTTATATGGGAAGTTACAATAAATCAAATAATTCGTAAACCAATATTTGGATATGGATTTATAGATGGGTTAAAATTTCAACAGATGTTACATGGTATAACAGGAATAAATGCACATAATACATATTTAATGATATTATTTAACGGTGGAGTTATTGCATTGAGCTTATTTATATATATATTTATATTAGCTTCAAAAAGATTTGATAGTAAAAAACATAGGAAGTGGTTATATGCAATACCAATAGTATTAATGACGCTAATGATTAGAGCACAAATAGAAGGATGGGATGTTGTATGGATAATATTATTTTTAAAAATGGCATATTCATATAACAATATAGAAAACATTGTAGATAATGAAGAGTAGGAAAATAGATGGAGAAACATGTAGGAAAGATTAAAGAAATATTAAAATCAAAAGTATTGAAAAATGGAATATGGTTGATAATATTACAAATAGTTAATACGATTATACCAGTAATAACAATTCCATATATAACAAGAATTTTAGGAGCAAGTGAGTATGGGGTGTTTTCTATTGCGTTAAATTGGATACTATACTTACAAGTATTAGTTGAGTTTGGATTTGGACTAAATGGAGCAAGAAAAGTTGCAATGCTTAAAGAAAATAACAAAAAAGAACTAAATAAAATATATAATGATATTATAAGTTCAAGAATAGTACTTTTAATAATATCATTTGTTGTAATCAATATTATTGCATTAGTATCAAAATTTGAAACAAAAGTATATATAGGAATGCTAGTACTTTTTACAATGATAATTGGGACAACATTTCAATTAACTTGGTTATTTCAAGGAAAACAAGATATGAAATTTATAACAATTATTAATGTTATAGCAAGAATAATATCATTTACATTAATATTTATATTAGTTAAGACTTCGAATGATTTATATTTATATTGTTTGTTATATTCAATTACGATGCTTATATCAAGTATAATTAGTAATATAATAGCATATAAAAAATATGGATTAAAATTTAAATTTTCAGGGTTTATAGAAATAAAAGAAGAGATAGAAGATGCCAAATACTTATTTGCATCTTCTGCAATGGCAAAAATATTTAATGGATTTGGAATTACGATTTTAGGTATAGTTTCAACAAGTAAAATAACAGGGATATATTCTGCAATATTTAAATTACCATATGTACTTACAATGTTTTTTTATCCAATAACACAGGCAATATATCCATATATAAGTTCAAAATTTAAAAATAATTATAATTCAGGTATAAATACTGTTAAAAAAATGTCAATTCCAATATTCTTAATATTTCTAATACCTGCTATAATAATAGTTTTATTTAGAAATAATATTATAAATTTAATGTTTGGAGATGAATATGTAGGATATTCGTTTATAGTAATACCACTTGTACTTCAATTTTTGTTTGCAATAATAAATAACCTATTAGGAATACAAATTTTAGTGGCAAGTGGAAATCAAAAAAGATATAGTATATCATTAATGATTAGTTGTATAGCAATAGTTGCATTTAATATAATTTTAGGAAAGCTATTTACAATATATGGTGTTGCATGGGCAGCATTTTTAAGTGAAATAATTTTAACAATAGCTCTTATATTTAACTGTAAAAAAATGGAGAAAAAAAATGAAAATTAAAGAAGTTTTAAAAAAGATGATTTTTGGGTATAAATCATCAAGTGAAGAGTATATAAAATATATTAAAAATAAAGGAGCTAAGATAGGAGAAAATTGTCATATTTTTTGCCCCAAAGATACTAGTATAGATACAAGTAACTTATATTTATTAGAAATAGGAAATAATGTAAAAATAACAGGACCTACTACAATATTAATGCACGATTATTCAACATGTGTAATTAATAGATTAGATAAAAAAATATATGGAAAACAGAGAAAAGTAAAAATAGGAAATAATATTTTTTTAGGATGGGGATGTACAATTTTGTGTGGAACTGAAATAGGAGATAATACAATTATAGGAGCAGGGGCTGTAGTATCTGGAAAATTAGAGAAAAATTCTGTATATGCTGGAAACCCAGCAAAAAAAATATGTACAATAGAAGACTATAAAAAAAAGGTTACTGAAAAACAGTTGGAAGATGCAAAAAATATATATACTGAATATAAAAGTAGACATAGTATAATACCTCCAATAGAAATATTTCATGAATATTTCTATTTATTTACTAAAAGTGATGAGAATTTAGTAGGAATATTTAGATCTAAAATTTTAGAAGAAAAAATAGAATTCAAAAATGAGAAACCATTGTTTGAAAATTATAAAGAATTTTGTAAATACTGTGAAAATAAAGGAGAATGAAATATGATAAAAGTAATGAGTATATTTGGAACAAGACCTGAAGCAATAAAAATGGCACCACTTATAAAAGAATTAGAGAGAAGAAAAGAGATAAAAAGTATTGTATGTGTAACAGCACAACATAGACAAATGTTAGATCAAGTACTTGAAACATTTAAAATAAAACCAGATTATGATTTAGATATTATGAAGCAAGGTCAAAGTTTGTCAGAAATAACAACAAGAGTATTAAATGGGGTAGAAAAAGTTATAAAAGAAGTTGAACCAGATATAATACTTATACATGGTGATACAACTACAACTTTTGCAGGTGCTTTAGCAGCATTTTATAATCAAGTTGCAATAGGACATGTTGAGGCAGGACTTAGAACATATGATAAGTATTCTCCATTTCCAGAAGAGATGAATAGGCAAATGGTTGATTGTATGACAGATATGTATTTTGCACCAACAGAATTAAGTAAACAGAATTTATTAAAACAGAATATCTTAGAAGAAAAGATATATGTTACAGGAAATACTGTTATAGATGCAATGAAAACAACAATAAAGGAAGAATATAATAATGAGGTATTTGATTGGGTAGGGGATAATAAAATGTTATTATTAACTTCTCATAGAAGGGAAAATTTGGGAGAACCTATGAAGAGAATTTTTAAAGGAGTAAAGAGAGCAATTGATGAGAGAAATGATCTAAAAGTGGTTTATCCAATTCATTTAAATCCTAAAATAAGAGAAATAGCATATGAGATTTTTAAAGATGATTCTAAAATTAAGTTTATAGAACCATTAGAAGTTTTTGATTTTCATAATTTTCAAAAAAGAGCATATATAATATTATCAGATTCAGGTGGAATACAAGAAGAAGCACCTAGTCTAGGAAAGCCAGTACTTGTATTAAGAGATACAACAGAAAGACCAGAAGGAATAGAAGCAGGAACATTAAAACTTGTTGGAACAGATGAAGATATTATATATAATGAAATAATAAATCTTGTAGAAAATGAACAAGAATATAAAAATATGAGTAAAGCAAAAAATCCATATGGAGATGGACTTGCAAGTAAAAGAATAGTTGATGCAATTATAGAAAAATTTAAATAAAATAATTTAAATAGAAAGAGGAAAAGAAAATAGAAGAAAGAGGAAAAAGGTATAAGGAAAGAAAAAAAATAATAAATATAAAATTAATATTAGTTTTAATAGGATGCATAACAATATTTTGCTTTTCAGAATTTTCTGCAGGAGAATCAACAAAACAAAGTAGAGGGTTAACATATAATATATTGAAAGTTTTAAATGGAAATAAGTTAACTGAAAAAGAACTAGTAAAACTTACTAAAAGAGTAAATCCAGTAATAAGAAAAATAGCACATTTTAGTATATATATGATACTTGCAATATTTACATATATGTTTATAGAAGAATTAAATATTAAAAGTAAAAGCGAAAAGGAAAGATTACGAAAAAATATATTATATACATGTATATTTTGTATTATATATGCAATATTTGATGAAATACATCAAATATATGTACCGGGAAGAACAGGAAAAGTAATAGATGTTGTGATAGATACATTAGGTTCTTGTATGGGAATAGCAATATTATTATTAAATAATTCTTTAAAAATAATACGTAAAAAGCCTTGATTTCATTGACATAAGATGGGGCGTATGGTATTATATAATAGCATGTAAAGTGCACACATCGTTTTATGATACAAGATGCTTCTAAATGTATCAAACCTTTGGCATAGGTAAAAATGCTATATTCAAATGGAGGTGTAAAATGGCAGCAAAAGGACCAAGAGAAAACATAACATTAGAATGTACTGATTGTAAACGTAGAAACTATATTACAAGCAAAAACAAAAGACATAATACAGAAAGATTAGAATTAGTTAAATTTTGTAAATATTGTAATAAAAGAACAGTACATAAAGAAACAAAATAGCTAAATAAGCCTTAGGAGGGAAGAATGGCTAAAAAGAAAAATGATAAAAAATCAATAGAAAAAAATAAATCAGATGTTGCAACAATTGGAAATGAACTTAAAAAAGTATCATGGCCAAGTGCAGGTGAATTATCAAAAGCAACAGCATCAGTTGTATTCTTAGTTATAATTGTAGCTTTAATAATATTTTTATCAGATTCATTATTTTCTTTAGGATTTAAAAAAGTAACAGGACCTATAATTGAAAGACAAAAGAAAGAACAAAATATAGGTACAAACACTTCAAATAATGAAAAAAATAAAATAGAAGAAAAGAAATCTGAAGAAAATAAGGAAGATAAAAAAGAAGAAAATAAAGAACAACAATAAATTTTAAGGAAAAGGAGGCAAGAATGTCTCAAAAACAAAAAAATGATTATAGTTCAGAACCATTATGGTATGTTGTTCATACATATTCAGGTTATGAAAATAAAGTAAAGACAGACTTAGAAAAAACTTTACAAAATAGAGATCTTCAAGATTATATATTTAAAATTGTTATACCAATGGAAGAACAAATAGAAATAAAAAAAGGTAAAACAAAGAAAAATTTAAGAAAAGTATTTCCAGGATATGTTCTTATAAAAATGATAGTAACTGAAGAAACATGGTATATTGTTAGAAATACAACAGGAGTTACAGGGTTTGTTGGAGCAGGTACAAAACCAATTCCACTTACAACAGAAGAAATAAGAAAAATGGGAATAGATGATTCAGTAATAGAAGTAGACTATGAAGTAGGAGATACTGTTGAAGTATTATCACAACCATTAGAAGGATATACTGGACAAGTTGAAGAAATAAATAAGGATAAAGGAAAAGTCAGAGTTTTAATAACAATGTTTGGAAGAGAAACATCTGTAGAGTTAGACTTTGCCAATATTCAAAAGGCAAGCAAATAATATAGGAGGAAACTAAAAATGGCAGCAGAAAAAGAAATAGTACAACAAGTTAAATTACAAATAGATGCTGGGAAAGCAACAACAGCTCCACCAGTAGGGCCAGCATTAGGGTCAACAGGAATAAATATAATGCAATTTGTAAAAGATTTTAATGAAAAGACAGCAAGTCAAGCAGGAATGAAGATTCCAGTTGTTGTAAACATATATAAAGATAAATCTTTTACATATATAACTAAAGTTCCACCAATGGCTAATTTAATTAAAAAAGAATTAAATATACCAAAAGGATCTGGTAAACCAAATAAGGAAAAAGTTGCTAAAATGACTAAAGAACAAGTTAAAAAAGTAGCAGAATTAAAAATGCCAGACTTAAATGCAAATTCAATAGAAGCAGCAATGTCAATCGTTGAAGGAACAGCAAGATCAATGGGAATAATAGTAGAAGACTAATTAAAATTAAAATAAAAATATATAAAAGTGGGAGGATGTATATCTGTTTGACCACAAGGAGGAAAAATGAAAAAAACAAAAGCAGCAAAAAAAGCAGCAGAAATAGTAGATAAAAATAAATTATACACAGTAGAAGAAGCATTTGAATTAGTAGAAAAATTACCAAAAAGAAAATTTGATGAAACTGTTGAATTACATGTAAGATTAGGTGTAGATTCAAGAAATGCAGATCAACAAGTAAGAGGGACTGTAGTACTTCCAAATGGAACAGGTAAAACAGTTAGAGTGCTAGTAATAGCAAAAGGTGATAAAGCTAAAGAAGCGATGGATGCAGGAGCAGACTTTGTTGGAGCAGAAGAAATGATTACAAAAATTCAAAACGAAAACTGGTTTGAATATGATGTAATAGTAACAACACCAGATATGATGGGTGTAATTGGTAGAATAGGTAAAGTATTAGGACCTAAAGGATTAATGCCAAACCCTAAATCTGGAACAATAACAATGGATGTTAAAAAAGCAGTTCAAGATATTAAAGCAGGTAAGGTAGAATATAGACTTGATAAAACAAATATAACACACCTTGCAATAGGAAAAGTATCATTTGGACCAGAAAAATTAAAAGAAAATTATACAGCAATAATGGATGCTTTAGTAAAAGCAAAACCAGCTGCAGCAAAAGGACAATACATAAAAGGTATTGCATTAACAACAACAATGGGACCTGGAATAAAGGTTGCAAACTAATTAAAAAAATAGTATAATACTAAATATGAATAGTTACCGAAGACAATAGGCATATAAGTCCTATCGAGGGAAAAGAAGAAATATATAAGTTATATGTAAAATAGTCTTAAGCCCTTTGTCTTCGGCAAAAGACTATTTTTAATATATATGGAGGTGTAGAAAATTGGCTAACGAAAAAATAATAGAATTAAAAAAACAAGAAGTAACAAAATTAGCTGAAAGATTCAAAAAAGCCAACATAATATTATTAACAGACTATAGAGGAATAAATGCAGAAGATGTAACTAAACTAAGAAAAGATTTAGGAAATGTAGATGCAGAATATTCAGTTATAAAAAATAATATTATAAGAAGAGCTTTTGAAGAAATGGGAATCAAAGATTTTGAAGAAAAATTAGTTGGTCCTACAGCAGTTATAACTTGTGAAAGCGATTATTTAGCTACTTCAAAAGTAATATACAATTTCGTAAAAGAAAATGATTACTATACACTAAAAGCAGGAATGATAGAAGGAGAAGTAAAGACAACAGAAGAAATATTTACACTTGCACAACTTCCTTCAAAAGAAGAATTACTATCAAAACTTGCTGGAGTATTGCTTGCTAATATATCAAAACTTGCAGTTGCACTTGATCAAGTAAAAAAACAAAAAGAATCAGGGGCAGAACCAGAAGTTAAAGAAGAAGCAAAAGAAGAAGTAAAAGCTGAAGAAACAGTAGAAGAAAAAACAGAACAAGAATAATTAATATACAAATAAAACAAAAATAAAACATGAATAAGGAGAATAAAAATGGCAAATATAGAAAAAATGTTAGAAGAAATAGAAAAAATGACAGTTATAGAATTAGCTGATTTAGTTAAAGCTATAGAAGAAAAATTTGGAGTATCTGCAGCAGCAGTAGCAGCACCAGCAGCAGCTGGAGAAGCAGCAGGAGCAGCTGAAAAATCAGAATTTGATGTAGAATTAACATCAGTTGGTGGAGCTAAGATCGAAGTTATGAAAGTTGTTAAAACAGTTTCAGGATTAGGATTAAAAGAAGCTAAAGAATTAGTTGATGGAGCACCAAAAGTTGTTAAATCAGGAGTTTCTAAAGACGAAGCTGAAGAAATTAAGAAACAATTAGAAGCAGCAGGAGCAACTGTAACTTTAAAATAATTAAACAATAATTAATATTTTATATGTATATATAGTTATAGTTATATCAATGTTTTAACTTAAATATTTAATATTTATTGTTGACTTATTATATGATTATAATTATAATATACATATGCGACTATGGCGGAATTGGTAGACGCGCCAGACTTAGAATCTGGTGTTTAGGCGTGGAGGTTCGAGTCCTCTTAGTCGCACCATTAGATAATAAAAAAAGCTAGTAATGTAAGAATGCTTATATTACTAGCTTTTTGCTATACATATTAAACTACCAGCTAAAATATTAAAAAATACTAAGATGTTGTTACAAACGTACTACTTTAAAACTTGTTAATATATATTTAGAATGATAAGTTGTATTAAAGAGAGGAAACAAATGAAAATATTTAAAAAGATAACTATAGTAAGTATATTACTAATAATTATGCTTACATATACACAAACATTGGTATTTGCAGCAGAGTCAGAATTAACACTAACTCCAAAACCAGAAACAAATAATATACATTTAAAATGGACAGGACCACAAAATAGTTCATATAGGGTATATCAAAAAAAGCCGGGAGCTACACAGTTTGAAACAATAGGTCTTACAGATTTTAGTAATAATGCAATAGATGAAGAGGTTAAGGTACTTAATATATATCCACAAGAAAGTAATGCTGATGGGAGATTATGGCCAACTTTAAATTCAAGTCAAGTTGCTAATATTGCTAAAGTACTACCTAAAGTGCAAGTAACATATTTAGATGGACAAACTGAAACTATACAAAAAACAGCACTATTAAAAGTGTGGATGGAAGGCCGGAACAGCAAATGAAGGCGGTAATATAACAAATTTTCAAGCATATGGTAAAAATCCAATAACAGGAAGACAAGTAATTAAGGTTAAGCATGTATCAATTAGAGAATTTGAAGCAAATCCTAGTATGATATGGGATTATGATGTTATGATGCATGGTACATGGGATTCTAATGCGTATAATGTTTTAAATAATAATGCAGTAAATGAAATAGCAAGATATATTGATGCAGGAAAAGGTGTTCTTGGAGGACATGATACAATAGGTTTTAGGATGGGTACTACTCTAGGATTATCTAAAATTGCGGATAAGTTTAATATCAAAAGAGGAAAATGGCAAGGTGTTAATCAGAATGGATATGATATAAATAAGACATGGGCATATATCTCAAGAAAAATAAAAATAACTAAAAAAGGACTTTTAACACAATTTCCATGGAGTTTAGGCCCTATTGGAACAGAATTAGAAGTATCAACAACACATACAACATCAAATGGTGCTAATCGGAAATGTATGGATGGAACTTACAAATGGGAATTATTGGGATGGTCTTAGTGAAATACAATCAGAAGAGCAAGCGAGAAATGAGTTACCACAAGATATGAACCATAGATATTATCTAACAACATGGAATAATACAGCCATGATACAAACAGGGCATAGTAATGGTAATTCAACAGAAGGTGAAAGAAAAGTACTTGCAAATACACTGTTTTACTTAAAACAATTAACACATAAGA
>ERZ772974.1522-NODE-1522-length-15098-cov-4.678123_pt1 | contig 15098 bp, 15 predicted proteins | sample MGYA00580671_ERZ772974 | MGnify/ENA primary metagenome ERZ772974 (study PRJEB29015, sample SAMEA2738065) | human oral metagenome | biome: human oral; feature: human-associated habitat; material: saliva | place: China | collected 2218 ... | reverse complement strand
TTAAACTGCCTAAGCTCCTTAACATTTGGCGCAACGCTTTGAAATTTAGCCAAAAGTTCATCATCGCTTAAAACCGCAGGGCTAAATTTACAAAAGTCCTGCGTCGCATCGATGCCTAGCTTGCCGCCAAAGCACGAGTTTGGACTAGCGTGATCGAGCTGGTCGCACACGCCTTGGCTTATCAGCACACTTTCGCTACCAAATCTATCAAGCACAAAGTCCGTAAATTTGTCGTATTTTGCTAGCTCTGGTGCATCGTTGCCCACGAAAATAGCATGCTTTACAAAGCTCATCTGTCCAACTCCCCAAAAAGCGTGCATCGCCTGCTTTGCGTGGGCTGGATAAAGGGCGTTGATTTTAGCTAGGATAAGGTTGTGAAAGACGCCATTTTCAGGCATATTGTAGTCAAGTAGCTCTGGCACGGTCGTTCGCAAAAGTGGCAAGAAAATGCGCTCGGTCACCCAGCCCATATACTTATCTTCAAGCGGCGGCTTGCCAACCACGGTCGCGTGAAAGACAGGGTCTTGCTTGCTCGTTATCGCCGTGACCTCCATCACCGGAAACGGCTCAACTGGCGTGTAAAAGCCAGTGTGATCGCCAAATGGCCCCTCAAGCTCGCTCTTAGCAGTATCCACAAAGCCCTCTATCACGTAGTCTGCGTCGTGTGGGACGTAAATTTCATTAGTGAGCGACTTTACAAGCTTGGCTGGCTCTTTGCGGATGAAGCCGTAAAGTAGCAGCTCAAAGATGCCCTTTGGCAACGGCGCCTGACCGCACCAGATGTAGAGTGGATCGCCGCCGATCGCCACAGAGACTGGCATCTTACGGCCTGCACGCTTATACTCGTGAAAGAAATTTGCGCCGTCTTTGTGGATCTGCCAGTGCATGCCAAGGCGATTTTTATCATAAATTTGCAGTCTATACATGCCTAAATTTTGCAGCGCACCATCTAGACTTTGTGTATAGACCTGCCCCATCGTGATAAAAGCACCTCCGTCATGCGGCCAGGTCTTTAGCGCAGGCAGGCTCAAAAGATCAGCCTGCTCACCCATAAATTTGACCTGCTGACACTCGCCCTCGCCATTTAGCCTTTTGGTAAAAATTTTTCTCATGCTAAAAAGATAGGCCAAAAAGTCAAGCTTTTCTTTGAAATTCTCAGGTTTTTTGGGCTTTAAAAGCTTTTCTATCTCAGCTGCGATCTCATCAGGTTGCACGCCAAATATCAGCTCAAGCGCCCTTTTTGAACCGTAGATATTTGTAAGCACTGGGGCAAATTTACGTCCAGTTTTTTTGCAGACTGGGTTTGTAAAAAGTAGTGCTTGTGAGCCCTCGCGCTTGACCTCGATGTAGCTAGCGTGCGCGATCTCTAGGTCGATATCCACTGGCTCCTCGATCACCCTAAGTAGACCATTATCTTTTAAAAGCTTGATGTAGTCCATATTTTTCCTTAATAATTTATATCCGAACAAGCCGTTTTCAAAGCTAAAATTTTTGACCGCGTTTTAAGTCAAATTTGCAAACATTTTGAGCCAAAAACACAGCTTTAACTGCCGAAAAATTAGTAAAATCATAAAAATTATCGGTTTTGGCGGATACGCTAATTTAATGCCGATTTTGCAAAAATTTAATCTCTTACAACCCCTAACCAAAAGCGCGCGACGCTAAATTTACAGCGTTAAAGCAAGCAAAAAGCTGCAAGCCAGACTGAGTTTATCCCTTATCTGTCTAAGTCGTCTTAAAAAGATACCATTTTGAGTTTGGAGAGAGCCTTTCTAACATTATAAACTCGCTCGGACTCATCTGCGGCAGATTAGATTCGTTTTCCACGCGCATAAAACCCACTACGTTATCCGTTATGCCGCCTATGATAAGCTCAAAAAGTCCGTCGTCGTATGCCGCATGAGATAGATGTAAGCGCTTTACGACTTCGTTTGCCGCTACTTCGTCCTTTTGATATAGCGCAAATAGCTCTTCAAATTTTGCCTCATTTTCGCGTCCGAATTTTAGCAATGCATTATCACTTGCCAAAATCAGCCTTAAATTTTTTATATCCACGCCCATTGCTCTAAGTTGCGCCTTTTCCGCCTCGCTCGCAGCCTCATAGCCCTTTATCATCGCCTCTATGATGCTGGTTTGCGCGAGCGATCTCAGCGCATAAATACCATCTTCTTTAGCAAAAATGTATAGATCAAGAGATGCGCCGTTTTTAGAAGCGAGCCAAACGCGAAATATCCCGCTAAATTCGCTGCTCTGACCGAGTTTGGCGACCTTTATTTCGTCAAATTTGTCGGATGAGTAAAAATTATTTTTTAAGCGATCTCGCATCTCACCCTTAAAATAGACGTTTTTATCGAAATTTTTATCGGTAAAGAGCGAATAAACAAGCTCTAAATCTACCCGTGCAAAAAGCGCGGACATCAAAAACGCCAAAATAAGCGCTTTTCTCATATATTCGCCATCTCTTCAGCGCGCTTTAAAAGCTCTTTAGCCCCTTTTTCTATAAATTTATGCGCTAGCTCCTTGCCGATGCTTTGAAATTTATCTTTGCTACTCTTTAAGCTATCTTTTATATACTCGCTTCCATCGGGCAAGCCAACGATCGCATCGATAGAAATTTCATCTCCTTTTAGCCTTGCGCTTATGCCTATTGGCACTTGGCAGCCGCCCTCCAAAACGCTTACAAAGTCACGCTCTATGGTCGTTTCTATGACTGCATTTTCATCATTTAAAAAAGAGATCTCATCTAAAATTTGCTTCTCATCTCTAGCCTCGACACCAAGAGCACCCTGCCCCATCGCAGGTATCATCTCGTCAAAGCCAAATGTGTAGATGTGCGCCACTTCAGCCTTTAAATTTAGGCGGTTTATGCCAGCCATCGCCAAAATGATCGCGTCAAATTCGCCCTCTTTTAGCTTTCTAAGCCTAGTTTGCACATTACCTCGAAGAGATATGATCTCAAGATCAGGCCTCATGATAAGTAGCTGCATCTTGCGGCGCAGGCTCGTTGTGCCGACTTTCGCGCCGTGCGGTAGGTCGCTAAATTTAGCAAATTTCTCACTTATCATCGCATCTCTGGTGTCCTCGCGTGAGCAAATGGCAGCTAGCTTAAGCCCTTCTGGAAAGACTACTGGCACATCTTTTAGGCTATGCACGGCGATATCGGTCTCGCCTTTTAGCATGCTATCTTCAAGCTCTTTTGTAAAAAGTCCCTTACCACCGATCTTTGCAAGTGGCGTGTCAAGGATCACGTCGCCCTTTGTCTTCATGCCCTCAAGCACGACCTTCACGCCCTTGTGCTGCGCCTCGATCCTAGCCTTGATATGCTCACTTTGCCAAAGTGCTAAGATGCTCTTTCTAGTTGCTATTTTTATCTCTTTCATCATCTCTCCTAATTTACTCTTTTTGGCTCTTCGATGACCTCAACGTCGATGATCTCGCCATCATCTTTTTTACTGCCCTGCTCGCTAAAGTTTTGAAATTTAAACTCCTGATAGCTCTCATTTTTGGCTGCATTTTTCTTAAACACTAAAGAAAAAATGACAACGGCGATACCAAAAATATCTGTCAAAATCCCTGGTAAAAAGAGCAGCGCTCCGCCAAAACTAAGTCCTAACTGGCTAAATAAATTTCCGCAAAGAAAGCTCTTAAACGCCACTTGAGGCGAATTTAAACTAGAAAATCCAGCATTAAAAAGAAGTGCGATGCCAACAAATCCAGAGACCAGCACCTCAAGAAAGTAGTTTAAAAAGCCAAATTTATCAACAAAAAGATAGATAAAGACCGCTTCTATCAAAAAAAATAAAAATGCAAAAAATCTCATAAGCTTTCTTTTATCTTTCTAAAGGCGTCGTTTGCGCCTATCGCCTCTTTGCTTAGCCCATCTCTTGTTATAAACTCGACCTTACCATTTGCAAATTCTTTACCCACAAGCAGCGCATAAGGAAAGCCGATAAGCTCAAAATCATTCATCTTAACGCCAAATCTCTCGTTTCTATCATCGATGATGACGCTAACGCCAGCTTTTTTAAGGCTCTCGTAAAGCTCAAATGCATATTTCACACCTGCTTCATCTTTTAAATTTGAGATGATGATCTCCACATCAAACGGCGCACACTCTTTTTTCCAAATGCAGCCCTTCTCATCGTGGCTAGCCTCTATCATCACAGCGATAAGCCTGCTGATACCGATGCCGTAGCAGCCCATCAAAAATGGCTTTGCCTTGCCGTTTTCATCAAGATATGTCGCGTTCATCGCAGCTGAATATTTATCGCCCAGCTGAAAGATGTGACCTACTTCTATGCCTTTGCTAAGTTTTAAATTTCCGCCGCAAACTGGGCATTTATCGCCCTCTTTTACCTTTACAAGGTCTTTAAATCTCTCTTCGTTAAATCCGCTAACACTAACGCCAACAAAGTGATAGTCTTTTTCATTTGCGCCACATATCATGTTGTTTGCGCCCCTTAGCTCATTATCTATGAAAAATTTCACATCCTTTAGCCCAACTGGCCCGCAAAAACCAGCCACAAGCCCAGCTTTAGCCACATCAGCCTCGCTAGCATCGACAAGCTCTAGCGCCTTGCAAGCGTTTTGCGCCTTTGTCTCCTGAAGCTCGTCATCGCCCCTTACAAAAAAGACCACAACCTCTTCTTTATCCTCATAAATCGCCTTTTTTATAACAGCTTTTATGCAGTAAAACTCGCTAACTTTGAAAAACTCCGCCACATCTTTTATAGTTTTTGCATTTGGCGTTAGAAATTTAGCCGCATCCGCCTCTGGCGCCTCAGCCTCACTAACTCTTGGTTTGCGTCTTGCAGCCTCGACGTTTGCAGCGTATCTGCAAGCCTCGCAGCAAAGTATGTCGTCCTCGCCGTTACTTGCAAGCACCATAAATTCTTTACTGCCACTTCCTCCTATGGCTCCGCTATCAGCCTCAACAGCTCTAAAATTTAGCCCCAAGCGGGTAAAAATCTTACTATAAGTTGCCTCCATAAGGTCAAACTCACGCTTTAGATCCTCTTTGCTAGAGTGAAAGCTATAACCATCTTTCATCGTAAATTCGCGACCTCTTAGCAAGCCAAAGCGCGGTCTTGCCTCGTCACGAAATTTGGTGTTTATCTGGTATAAATTTAGTGGTAGCTGCTTGTAGCTAGTCACCTTGCCACGCACCAAAGCAACGGCTGCCTCTTCGTTTGTCGGGCTTATGACAAAGTCATTATCCTTTCTATCTTTAAAGCGTAAAAGCTCCTTGCCAAAGACATTGTAGCGACCACTTTGCTTCCAAAGCTCGCCTGAAGTGACCACACTAAAGCTAACCTCCAGCGCGCCAGCCTCGTTCATCTCCTCTTTTACCACGCGTGAAATTTTATCGTGCATGATCTTTCCAAGCGGCAGATAGTTGTAAAGCCCAGAGCCGATCTGTTCGACAAAGCCACCTCTTATCAAAAACTGATGGCTTGGTAAAGATGCATCTTTTGGCGCTTCTTTGGTCGTTGGGGCGTAAAATTTACTAAATTTCATCTATATCTCCTGCTTGAAAATTTTGTTCATCTTTTATGTCAAATAAAAATTTAACTCCGTTTGAAAGCTCGCTAGCTCTCTCCTCGTCTGCAAGCCCTTTTAGCTTCATCGTTGGCTGGTGCAAAAAGGCTTTAAAGACCTGATGGATGAGCTTTTGCGCCTCGTCGTAATCGCTATGCTTTAAATAGCCCTTTTTCATCGCCTTTTCTAGCTCATTTTTAGCGCAAATTTCAGCCTGTTTGCGGATTGATTTTATAAGAGGCACGCTCATATCTTCTTTTAAAGTCTTTAAAAACTCGCTCGTATCTTGACCGACGATCGAGTAGGCCTTTTGCGCCTGCTCCTCTCTGAGGGCTAAATTTTTACGCACGATCTCCTCTAAGCTATCGACCGTATAGACGCTGATGAGCTCTGTGTTTAAAAGATCGATATCTCTTGGCACGGCGATATCAAAAAAGTATCTGTGAAATTCTCTTGGCTCGATGATCTCGCCTGTGATGATGGCGTGCGGGGCTGCAGTGCTTGAAAAGATAAGATCGTAGTTATTTACGTATTCTTTTAGTTTTAATATGCTATCCCAGCTCGCGTTATCTCCTAGGCTATCAACTAGCTGCTCGACGCGCTCAGAGCTTCTGTTTATTATGATCACTTCTGCGCCGCTTGATATGAGGTGCTTTGCTGCTAGCTCGCCCATCTCGCCAGCGCCCACGACGATAGCCGTTTTACCCTCAAGCGTGCCAAAAATTTCTTTTGCCTTTGCCACGGCGACGCTTGAAACTGAGATCGGGTTTTTAGAAATTTGAGTTTCGTTTCTAACCTTGGCAGCGCACTTACATGCGTAGTGAATGATCTTGCTGATGTCTTCGCCACATGAGTTGTTGTCGTAGGCAAATTTAAAGGCATTTTTTAGCTGACCAACGATCTGCGTTTCGCCAACGACTAGACTATCAAGCGAGCTTGCCACGGCAAATAGGTGGTGTGCAGCACCGCTGTTTTCATAGATGTCAGCTCTCTCATAAAGCTCATCTTCAAAAACGCCTGAAAATATCGACATACACCTGATGATATGAGCAGTAGCGGCCTTTACGTCCTCCACGCTAGCTATGATCTCGACGCGGTTGCAGGTGTTTAGCACCATGCTCTCTTTTATGTTTTTGTTTGAATTTATCAGTTTTAAAATTTGCTCTTTTTTCTCGTCACTATCAAAGGCAAGCTTCTCTCTGACCGAAATATCAGTATTTTTATATGTAAAACTTATATCTAAATAGTGCATCAAAATTCCCTATCTATCATGCTTTTTATGATCCCTTCAAGCTCGGCGTTTTTATACTCTTTTATCGCTTCTATCGCCCCATTACCAAGCCTTTTGGCTTCATTTATGGCTTTACTAAGCGAGCTAGTTTTATCAAAATTTTCTTTTAGCCATGAAATTTCGTCCGCGTTTAACTTCTTTGCCCAAAGCGATCTAAGCTTTGTTTTACCAGCCTCGTCCAGGCTCTTATAAAGATATATGTAAGGAAGCGTTGTTTTGCCCTCGACAAAGTCGTTAAGCGCTGGTTTGCCAAGTGTTTTTTCATCTTGAGTGATGTCTAATATATCATCAACGATCTGAAATGCAAGACCTAAATTTTTGCCATAAATTCCAAATTTCTCACTATCTTTGCCAGCTAGCTTTGCCCCACAAATAGCCGTGGCTTCTATCAAAACAGCTGTTTTATAGTAGATCATTTTTAAATATTCTTGCTCGTTTTCATTAAAATTTTCAGCCATTTTCACATCCATCATCTCGCCGATGCTTAGTTTGCTGACCGCATCTGAGATGACAGCTGCGATGCTTGGGTCAAATTTTGTAAGCTCAAAATAAGCCTTTGAGTAGAGGATGTCGCCTAGCATGACTGAGTTTTTGCTGCCAAAAAGTGCGTTTATGCTTGGCTTGCCGCGTCTTATATTTGCCTCGTCTATGACGTCGTCGTGCAGTAAGCTTGCAAGGTGGATAAGTTCGATGATAGCGCAAAGCTTAAGAGAAATTTCGCTCTCTCCTGCGATCTTTAAAAGAAGTTTTGAGCGAAGCTTTTTGCCTGAGCTTATCTTTAAAAACATCTCAAACGCCTCTTTATAGCCAAGCTCGCTTATAAATTTGCTCATTATTTCATCGATTTTATCCATTTTTATCCTTCTATTTATCCTCGTGCGGATCTCTAAAACCAACATCCACACGCTTGCTCTCATCTAGCAGCGCCACCCTAAAATGCGCCTTTTTATCCTTAAAATCAATAAATGATATATAAAGGCTCACACTCTCGTTTGGCGGCATCATAAAATCAGGCAAAACTCGCTGCATGTAGGTGTTTTGTCCTTGTCTTAGCGAAAAGACCATCTGCCTTGGATAGCGCCTGAAAAAGCTTTGCACAGTGATATTTGTGCTATCAAACAGCGTCCAGCGAAAGTCAAACGTCTCAACACTTTGAGTTTGCTTTTCAGTTATAAAGACGCGTGCCCACTCATCTTTTTTAAGCTCAAATGTATGCACCGAATTTGGGTCAAAATTTGGCTCTTTTGCAAAGACAAGAGCGGCTAGCAAAGCAATGAGCGCAAAAATTCTACTCATTTTGGCTTAAAATTTCTCCGCTAAGCTCGATATATAGGTCATTTACTCCGTTATAAATTTTATCTTGCTCTGAGGCTGTAAAATTTCTGATCTCATCTTCGCCAATGCCATGCTTTTCGCAAAGCTCGCTCATAGCCACAAATTTCTCAAAAATTTTATCTATCTCGTTTTTAACCAAAACGGCATTTGCGTTAAACAAAATGTCATAAAATTTATCCCTCGCACTGCCCTCAAATATATCTATCATCGCTGTTTCTTTGAAAATTTCTTAAGATTATAGCCAATTAAAACTAAGTTAAAAATTTAATATTATCTCCCACGCCTCGCCAACATTTTTGGCGTTACACGTGGCAGTTTTGCTCTCCTCGCCAAATCCCCAGCAAACTTGCACATAAGGCATATTTGCGTTTTTGGCGGCTAGCTCGTCTTTTAGGCTATCTCCTACAAAGATCGCCCTGCTGGCCCCAGTTTTACTAACAGCTAGATGAAGCATCGCAGGATCTGGCTTTTGCGGTATCTCCTTGCTAGCGCCGATGACCTCGTCAAATAGCTCGTAAATTTCATTTTTCTTTAAAATTTTCTCTAGTGTATCGTGCGGTGCGTTGCTTGCCAAAACGACCTTATAGTGAGCATCTTTGCACTTTTGCAAAAGCTCTTTTACGCCATCATAGGTAGTCGCACACTCATCGTAAAATTTCTTAAATTTCTCTTCAAAGCCCTCTTTTAAGCTCCTACTTGGTGTGTCGATGCCGTAAAACTCAAGGGCTAAATTTCTACCTGGCTCATTGATCGCTTTTATGATAAATTCTTTTTCAAGTGGCGGCAAATTTAGCTCATCTCTTACTTCATTTACCGTTTTATATATCGCCTCGCCACTATCGATCACCGTGCCATCCATATCGAAAATAACTACTTTCAATCCTCATCCTTAAATTTATTTTTATGTTTTTCTTTCTTATATGTCTTTTGATTTTTTAGCTTATCAAGTAGATTTGCCGCCTTTAAAAGCTCCTCTTTTGAGGCATTTTTGATAAGCAAATTTATAAAACTTTCTAGTGCCTTTGAGTATGGCTGATCAAGATAGACAGCTTCGACTTTTTCGATGACTTTCGCGTTTTTCTCCACTCTTTGGCGAAATTCAGCCTCGTCAAAGTCATCTCTTTTTAGCCCGTTTATCGCTGATTTTGCAAATTTTTCTAGCGCACGAAGATATTTTACACGTTTAAATTTGTCCGTGACTTGGTTCAAATTTTTCCTTTTTTTGGCAAATTATATCAAAATTTGATTTTATCCCCTAAATTTTGGCTTTGCTAATGTATAATTTACGCCAAAATTACTTAAACAAGGAGCAAAAATGAGGCAAGAAACCGCTGCGATCCACGTAGGCTACGACACAAACGAGGGCTTTGGCACGATGGCTGTGCCTATTTTTCAAAGCACAGCTTATGACTTTGGAAGTGCCGAGACAGCAGCTGCTAGGTTTGATCTAAAAGATAACGGCTACATCTACACAAGACTTAGCAACCCAACGACAGATATCTTTGAAAAAAGGGTCGCTGCACTAGAGGGCGGAGCCGCTGCGATAGCGACTGCAAGCGGTCAGTCAGCTTTGTTTTACAGCATCATAAATTTAGCCCAAGCAGGCGATAATATCATCATTGCCAAGAAAATTTATGGCGGCACGACGGTGCTTTTTACGCACACACTAAAGAGATTTGGCATAGAGGCTAGAGTCTTTGACAGCGACACTGCTGATGATCTAGAGAGCTTGATAGACGAAAAAACAAGGGCTATATTTTTTGAAACGCTTTCAAATCCGCAAATTTCTATCCCAAATATCGAAAAGATCGTAGAAATCGCAAATAAATATGGCATCATCAGCATCACTGATAACACCGTGCCAACACCTATCATCTTTCATCCACTTCGCCACGGCGTCGATGTTTGCGTGCATAGCGCTAGCAAATATATGAGCGGTCAGGGTCTTAGTCTAGCAGGCGTGGTCGTCAGCGCAAATCACCTAAACGAAAAACTAAAAGGCAACAAGAGATATGAGCACTTTAACGTGCCAGACGCGAGCTATCACGACATCGTTTATGCTGATATGACCGATCGTTTTGATATCTACACGCTAAGGATGAGGCTTGCTATCGTGCGCGACATCGGCGCTGTGATATCTCCGTTTAACTCTTGGCAGCTCATACAAGGACTTGAAACGCTCGCTGTTAGGGTTGAAAGACACTCGCAAAACGCGCTAAAAGTGGCTAAATTTCTAAACTCTCACAAACATATAAAAAGCGTGGCTTATCCTGGGCTTGCCGACAACGTAGATCACGCAAAGGCTCAAAAATACTTTAAAGACGGCATGGCAAATGGACTATTTTGCTTTGAAACTGATAGCTTTGAGCGCGCAAAAAAGATGCTAGAGCGCGTAAAACTCTTTAAGATCGTGGTAAATATCGGCGATACAAAGTCACTCATCACGCATCCAGCCTCGACAACTCACCAGCAGCTAAGCAGCGAAGAGCTCATCAAAGCTGGCATCACAAAAGAGCTGATAAGAGTTAGCATAGGTCTTGAAAACGCTGAAGATCTGATAGCTGATCTGGCTCAAGCCTTAGAATAAACAAATTTCTAGCTCATTTTGGGCTAGAAATTTAAAATTTACTCAAGCTTGCCATGTATCCTCTCGCACTCTTTTGCCTGCCTTATAAATTTTATAACGATATAGACGACAAGTAGCGGTACGCTTATATACCAAAATGCAAAAAAGGCAAGTATAAAAAGCATAAATAAGAATGTTGCGAAATATACCAAGACCGCAAGGATGATACTATCAAGCATTTTGCCTCCCATTTTGCTAGTGTTTTAGTGATTTTATAAAAAGCAAAATAAAATGAGACTGAACGTATTTGTTTTGGCTCTAAAATTTGAGCTAAGTGGTAAGCAAAGCCAAATTTTAGTAGTCAATTCTTGCGAGTGAATGGAATTTTAAAATTTGAAAATAGTAAATTCCTACTTTTTAAATCACGACTTTTAAATTTATAAATTCTTTTATTCAAAAGGGAGACAAGGGGACTCGAGTTACGAGGCCGTCCCCTTATCCCCCTTTTTAAATCCTCCAAACCCCTCGCACGTTCAAGGTGGCATGCAATCGTGCTAGTGCACTGCATGCGGTTAAAAACTATGGCAAATTTTATTTATCAAGGCAGATAAGCATCAGGCAAATTTTAAAATTTATGAGCGAGCATATCACGCTTCTAAATTTAGTGGCGAATATTTATGAGCCCTAAATTTAGTAAGTTGCTAAGGCAAGCGAGTAAAGTTTTAAAATTTACAAAGAGAAATGAAATGTGGCAAGTTTTATCAAAATTTTAATAGGTCAAATACTTAATCGTATCTTGATAAAGCACTTGATTTTCGCATTGTATCAGCAACAGATCATTTTCTTCAAAGATTGTTGAGCCAGTTGGCTTTTGATATTCGTTTTTACGCTTTATTAGGATTATTAAAAACTAAGTTGGAAGCTCAAGCTGAGCCAAATCTTTGCCAATTAGTTTTGAGCCATAGTGGATGGTATGCTGGTGAAGCGTGTAGCTTAAGATCGGTGAGTTTTCTACTGCCTTAACATCCTCTTGCTCACTCTCTTTAACCTTAAATTTATCAGCTGCAAAGCCAAGCGACATGCCCTGTATCAAAATCGAAATCAAAACCATAAAAAATATAATGTTAAAAATCATATCCACATCACGTACGCCATCGACATAAACATAGGTAGCTAGCACAACTGGCACAACACCTCTTAGTCCAACCCAAGAGATAAAAATTTGCTCATTTATCTTAAATTTTGAAAATGCAAGCGATGCAAAAACACCAAGTGGTCTTGCAAAAAACATAAGCCACAAGGCCAAAACAAGCGCTAACAGCGCAGTTGCAGGAAGTTGTGATGGATTTACCAAAAGACCAAGCGTCAAAAAGACAACTATCTGCATCGTCCAAGCGATACCGTCGTGAAAACCGACTAAATTTTTCTTATGAGAAAACTCTTTTTTATTTATAAAAATTCCAGCTATATAAACAGCCAAATAGCCATTGCCACCAACCTTAAAGCAAAGCGTGTATAAAAGCAATATCCAAGCGATAGAAAAAACTGGATAAAGGCCCCAGCTCTTTAGGCGAAGTCTATTAAAGATGGCTGGCAAAGCAACGCCAAATAAATAGCCCATAGCGATACCTATGCCAAACTGCTTAACTAGTGTAATAGCCCACTCAGATACTGTCGGCGTGGTATTTAGTGAGATCATTTGAACGATCGTCATAGTTAGAAATATCGCCATTGGATCGTTTGAGCCAGATTCAAGTTCAAGCAATGGTGCAATGCTATTTCTAAGTGAAATTTTCTTGGCTCTTAGTATAGCAAAAACAGCTGCTGCGTCTGTCGAAGAGATAATGGAGCCTAGCAAAAAGGCTTCCGCCCAGGTAAAATCAAGCAGATATTTTGCTACTGGAGCGATGGCTAGCGCAGTTAAGAAAACACCAAGTGTAGCAAGCGCTAAACCTCTACCAAAGATAGGTTTAATCGCTGCAAAATCAGTATCTAGCCCACCAGCATAAAGTATAAAAATAAGTGCTAGCATGCCGACATTTTGAGCGATTGCTTGATCATCAAAATTTACGCCCAGCAAGCCATCTGAGCCAGCTAGCATGCCAACGCCTAAAAATATTATTAAAGATGGAATTCCAAATTTATCAGAGATCTTACTTAAAAGAATGCTAGTTATAAGCAAAACTGCAAAAAATAGTAGTAAATTCTCCAAATAAACTCCACAAAATTATATTAAATTATACTTTCAAAAACTTCAAATTTATCTTGATTTACAAGCATCTCAAGCAAGACACCGTAGTTATCTTTTATCTCATCTTGAAGTTTTATAGCAAGCTCTTTTGCGTCTTTTCCATCTTTTGGATAGGTAACTACTAGATCGATCGGCTCAGCGTTTAAAAACTCTTGTATGCCAGTTAGTAGCTCGCTAGCGCCTCTTTCGTTTGTGCCGTGAAGCACGACTACGTAGTGTTCATTTTCTCTTATGACAACGTCTGTTTGTCTTAGGATTTTTTCAAAAATTTCGCCATATTCTTTACTATTTGGCAAAGAAAAATATATCAAAGATAAATTTTTCGCATAGTCCTTTACGTTTTTGTATCGCTTTATGAAAGCTATCTCAAGATCGATTATTGATAAAATATCAACTGCCGAGAAGATTTTTGCCGCCATTTTTACACTCTTTTTACTATTTTGATTTTACGACGCTATTATATCTTGTAAATTTTCAAAAATAAAGACATTCATTCCATTTTTGTATTCATAACCAAATTTTAGCCCATGAGCCTCAAGGATGTTGCTAACTATATATAAACCTAGACCAAAGCTCTTTTGCGCGTCCTCACCTTTGATAAATGGCTGGATGTAAAAGTCAAGGTCATTTTTTAGCTTCTCGCCTTGAGTTATAAATTTCATATGATCCTTGCTAACCATGATATTTACGTGCTTATCTGTTGAATACTTTATGCCATTATCTATCATATTTTTTATAGCGACTGAAAATAGCTTAAAATCAACCATCACCCTAACCTCATCAAGCTCGCTGATGCCAACATGCTCCTTTTCAACCATCGCTATATCGATAGCCTCATCGATGAGATCTCTCATAAGGCAAGGCGTTTTATTGGTAAGTCCTATCTTTGAAGTGATCTGCTCGATCGCTGCAAGCTCGTTTATTAAATTTTCAAGCTTATGAAAGACAGAGATGAGCCTCTCTTGATTTTTACTTTTTTCTATCATTTGAGCGGCGATCAGCCCCTTTGTGATAGGCGTTTTTAGCTCGTGCATGATATTTCTTAAGAAAAGATGCCTTGAGTCATTTAGTGCTTTGATCTGACAAACAGCCTCATAAAATGCCTCTGAAACTTCAGAAATTTCATCCTTACCATTACCGACATTTTGCACGCCGTCAAGCTCGCCATTTGCAAATTTCACGATCTGACGCTTTAGCTTTCTAAGCGGTTTTATCTTGTAGATGACAAAGATATAAGCAGCAAGCAAAATGACCGCAACCACCAAAAACACAGCCTTTATCACCTCATATCTATAAGGCTGAAATTCTTTATCCATAAGCAGTTTTAGCTCGTCTAAATGCTCGATCTTTAGGTAGTGATGCTTATCATAAAGTAAGATCGCACTAGATCCTAGATCGCTTGAAATTTCTTCTAAAACGGCTGCATTTTTTAAAATTTCTTCTTTTTCATTTTTAGCTGTGATCTCTGGCATATCGATGTTTGAGAGCTGGCGGTCGTACTGAGCTTTATTTATGATGCCACCCATGTAGAGCAAATTTGTCCTAGCGACGTTTGAGTATTTGTTATTTAGCTCTCTTGTGTAGTTTTGTTTATCAAAACCCATGAGCCACAAAAAGGCTAGAAATATCGAAACGAGCGCGAGCCCAAAGATAAACGTTATCGTGATAAATATAGAAGATCTTGGCATCAAAGGACCAACTTGTAGCCGATGCCGCGGATCGCGTGGATGTATTTTGGCTCTTTTGGATTTTCATTTAGTTTTTGGCGAATTCTGCCGATGATGACGTCGATACTTTTGTTTGAGCTATCTTCATTTATGCTCTCGCAGTTGTAGATGAGCTCCTCTCTAGTGACCGCCCCACCCTCTTTTTGAAGCAGATATTTTAAGATGTCATACTCCGCTGCGGTTAAATTTAGCACGCTTCCTTTAAATAAAATTTCCCGCTCAAATTCTTTTAAAACCAAGTCTTTGTTTAAATTTCTTGCCTCATTTGCAGGGGCTATGCTCTGCCTTCTTAGATGGCTTTTTATGCGAGCAAGAAGCTCTTGTGGGTCATAAGGCTTTGGCAAATAATCATCTGCGCCGATTTGAAGTCCAACAACGCGGTCGCTTACA
>ERZ772974.1513-NODE-1513-length-15138-cov-2.936087_pt1 | contig 15138 bp, 10 predicted proteins | sample MGYA00580671_ERZ772974 | MGnify/ENA primary metagenome ERZ772974 (study PRJEB29015, sample SAMEA2738065) | human oral metagenome | biome: human oral; feature: human-associated habitat; material: saliva | place: China | collected 2218 ... | reverse complement strand
AAGTTTATTATAAGATAAACAAAGAAGCGTGGAATGCAAGAACAAAAATTCATTTGTATTCTTCATTTTACGACTTGGACAAGTTTAAAAGAGAGGTAAAGTCTGTTCCTGACTTGGATTTGTCTCTATTAGGAGATGTTCGAGGAAAGTCTATTCTGCATCTTCAATGCCATTTTGGCATGGATACGCTTTCCTTATCAAAGTTCGGAGCTAACGTTGTTGGAGTAGATTTCTCGGAAGAAGCTATACAAAGGGCAAAGTCTTTGAACGAAGAGTTAGGACTGAATGCGCAATTCTGCTGCTGCAACATCTACGATGCACCTACCGTATTGCAAGGGCAACAGTTTGACATTGTATATACGTCTTATGGTGTTGTCAATTGGTTGCCCGACTTAATCCAATGGGGACAGGTGATTTCACAAATGCTGAAAGACGGTGGAAAGTTTGTTATCGTGGAATTCCACCCCGTATTGTGGATGTTCGATGAAAACTTTTCTCAAGTCCGATATGCTTATTCACGCAAAGAGCCTTACATTGTGGAAGAATCTACCTACACTGATTCGGAAAATGACAATCGGCAAAAGACCGTTACGTGGAACCATGGGTTAGCTGTAGTGCTGAATGGTTTGCTCAATAATGACTTACAGATCCAGTCTTTCGGGGAGTATGATTACTCACCTTTCAACCTATTTGGGAATATGGTTGCTGAAAAGAACGGAACATTCAAAATCGCAGGAAAGAATGGCGAGATACCGATGCTGTTTTCTGTTGTTGCTGTAAAACCTCCAAGATGATGGCAAAATTGTGATAAAAAAGAAGCGGTATGACTATTGAGAAAAAAGTCGTAAAATGTAAAGAACTTGCTCCACTAAACACGAAGCAAGTTCTTTCAGTTTTGGGCTACATACTTCTTTGTAGTATCGACCTCTCCATATCCTTTGCAATCTTTTGGTCAGTGATTTGGGTGTGGATCTGTTTGTTTGCTGGCAATGGACAAATACCAATTGACGATGCTCTCTAGACGTTTTCTAAAAACTATCAAGCGGAAGATCTTCTTCATCTCTGTTTCTCCTGCTCTGATGATAACCTTTTGCTCTATTCCTAATGACCATTCTGACGTTTCCTAATTAGCATTATCACAAAAACTCATTAGCATTCTCCGAAAAGCTAATGAGGAATCCGACAAAAGCTCATTAGGAATTTGATGAAAGCTCATGAGCTTTTGGGAGCCTACATCGAAGAGGGCGGAATAGTGGACGAATAAAGCAAATCGCCTAACTTTGTAGCAGGCTCCTCTCCCCGATGGGAGACCGTCGCTTTTTTCACTGTCAGACAAGTATATAGCACACTCAGAGCAACGACAATCGATATAGTATGGTTCCTTTCGTCCACCTACACGTTCACTCACAATTCTCAATCCTTGATGGGCAAGCCTCCGTCTCGGCCCTCGTAAAAAAAGCCATCGGGGATGGTATGCCCGGTATTGCCCTTACGGATCATGGGGTTATGTTTGGGATTAAAACATTCTTCGATGAGTGCAACAAGGTCAATTCAAAGCATCGCTCCCGCATCTCCGCACTCAAAAAAGAGATAAAGGAGGTGCAAAAAAAGGAGTCGCCTGCCCCTGAGGATAAGGAACAAATAGAGAAATTAGAACAAGAGATAAGTGAGGTAGAGCGCCAGATGTTTAAGCCGATTTTCGGCTGTGAGGCCTATTGTGCTCGACGCACCCGCTTCGACAAAGACAAGGACGTACCGGATCCTTACAACCCCAGCCGCTCCATAGACCGAAGCGGATGGCATCTTATCCTCCTTGCCAAGAACAAACAAGGGTACCTCAATCTCTGCAAAATGGTATCCGCATCATTTACCGAAGGGGAGTATTATCGCCCCCGTATCGACAAAGATTTGCTTGAGCAATACCACGAAGGGGTTATCGTAATGAGTGCCTGCCTGGGGGGAGAGGTCCCTCAACACATCCTAGGAGGGCATCCCGAGCGAGCAGAAGAGACCGTTCGTTGGTTCAAAAACATCTTTGGAGAAGACTATTACCTAGAGGTGCAACTCCATCAAACGGACGACCCGAATGCCAATCGAGAGACCTTTGTGCAGCAGCTGGCTGTGAACGAGGTTATCTACGATATTGCAGAGCGCACGGGCGTAAAGGTAGTGGCAACGAATGATGTCCACTTTGTCAATCAGGAGGATGCCACGGCGCACGATATGCTCATTTGCTTGGGTACGAAGAGAGATCTAGACGACCCTCAGCGTATGCGTTATTCGCAGCAAGAGTGGCTCAAAACTCAAGAGGAGATGAATGCGGTGTTTGCAGATCGCCCCGAACTTCTCTCCAATACGCTGGAAATCCTAAACAAAGTAGAGTTCTATACCATCGAAAACCCGGCGCTCATGCCGGACTTCCCACTGCCCGAAGGGTTTGATGATGCCGACAAATACCTCCAGCACCTTACCTACGAAGGGGCTAAAATGCGCTATGGCGACCCCATCCCCGAGGAGGTAAAGGAGCGGATTGACTTTGAGTTGAATACGATTAAGTCAATGGGATTCCCCGGATACTTCCTTATTGTGCAAGACCTCATTCAGGCAGCTCGAGACATGGGAGTGTGTGTTGGGCCGGGGCGTGGTTCGGCAGCAGGTTCGGCCGTAGCCTATTGCCTCAAGATAACAAACCTAGACCCACTGAAATACGGCTTGCTTTTCGAGCGATTCCTCAATCCGGATCGTATCTCCCTCCCGGATATTGACATAGACTTCGACGACTCCGGGCGTGCAAAGATCCTCCAATGGGCTACCGAGAAGTACGGACATAAGAACGTGGCTCAGATCATCACCTTTGGCGAAATGAAAGCCAAAAGCTCGATTGCCGACGTTGCGCGCCTAAAACATATACCGGTAGAAGAGAGCCGACGCATTACTAAGCTCATCCCCGATAAGTTTAGTGATAGCGATATGGAGCTTATACACAAGACGCCCGGCTATGAAAATGCAAAGGGCAACGTAACTATCGAACTATCTACTCTAGTCGTACCCGAGCTAAAGAAACTACAGGTCGGGAGCAATACTCAGATACAAGATACCTTCAAGTATGCACAGAAGTTGGAGGGGAGTATTCGCAATATTGGGGTTCATGCGTGTGGAGTGATCATCGGGAAGTATGATATAAGCGACGTAATCCCTATTTCGACTTCTTTCGATGAGAACGGAGAAAAGGTATTGATTACCCAGTACGAGGGTAAGGTGATCGAGTCCACAGGTCTTATCAAAATGGACTTCTTAGGACTCAAGACGCTCAGTATCATCCGAGAGGGATTGGAGAATATAAAACACCGATTCCATAAGGATATTGACATAGACCACATCCCTCTGGACGACGAGAAGACATTCAAACTCTTCTGCGAGGGACGCATGGTGGGGATCTTCCAGTTCGAATCCGCAGGGATGCAAAAGTATCTTAGAGAGCTACAACCCGATCGATTTGAGTTACTCATTGCAATGAATGCTCTCTATCGCCCGGGGCCGATGAAGTATATCCCTCAGTACATTGCCCGAAGGCACGGTAGAGAAGAGATCATCTACGATGTGCCGGAAACCAAGGAAATACTCGAGGAGACTTTTGGTGTAACCGTATACCAAGAGCAGGTAATGCTCCTATCTCGCTCTCTTGCCAATTTCACACGTGGCCAGAGTGACTCCCTCCGCAAGGCGATGGGGAAAAAGAAAATTGAGGAGATGGAGAAGCTCAAGGCAGACTTCCTCAAAGGGGGCGTAGAGAATGGGCATCCCAAAGAGGTCCTAGAGAAGATTTGGATGGACTGGGAGGACTTTGCCAAATATGCCTTCAATAAGAGTCATGCTGCTTGTTATAGCTGGCTGGCTTACCAAACGGCTTACCTCAAGGCGCATTATCCGAGTGAGTTTATGGCGGGCAACTTGAGTTGCAACCTCAGCAATGCTCCGGAAATAGCGAAACTCATGAAGGAATGCAAGGCAATGGGCATCCACCTTCTTTCTCCCGACGTAAACGAATCGATGCAAAAGTTCAGTGTCAATAGCAACGGCGACATACGCTTTGGACTTAGCGGCATCAAGGGGGTAAACCAAACAACCATCGATAAACTCATCGAAGATCGAGAGCAAAATGGCCCCTTTACAAGCATCTACGACTTTGTTGCTCGCATCCCCCGACAGTTTATCAATAGGAAGACAATGGAAGCATTTGCCCTCTCCGGCGCCTTCGATAGCTTCGGTATTGAGAGAGAGAGCTTCTTTGCACCTCCTGTCAACTCCCGTGAGGATTCATTTATAGCCACTCTGCTTGCCTATGGGCGCATTGTGCAAGAGGAGAGTTCGTCTCAGAGCATGGGGCTGTTTGGAGAGAGTGAGGAGCTTTCGATCCCAGAACCGGAAGTCCCCCAAGCCGAGCCTTGGAATAATCTTACCAAACTCAGTAAAGAGTACGAACTTGTTGGTATCTATATTAGTTCGAATCCCCTGGAGCCTTACCGCCTTATCCTAGATAAGCTTTGTACCGTAAAGCTCGATGATCTCGACAAAAAGGACTTGGAGGAATTCAAAGACACCAGGATGGTATTTGCCGGATTGGTTACAAATGTGGTGGAAGGCCTGACCAAGACGAACAAACCCTATGGTCGCTTCACGCTCGAAGATTTGTCCGGTTCTCATGAGTTTGCCCTCTTTGGGAAACAGTACCTTGAGTACAAACATTTCCTCAAAACCGAGATCTTCCTGATCTGCCATGCCAGTGTAAAGCCGTGGCAATTCAAGAAGCCTGATGAACCGGAACGATTCGACCTTTCTTTCAACTCAATTGAACTTCTGACCGACGAATACTATTCTTCAATCAAAGAGGTTGAGTTATTCATCCCCTACAAAGAGATCGACGAATTGTTTGTCAAAGAGTTTATCACCGAGATAGATGCCCATGGTAGTGAGAAAGCCAATAATGCCCAAACAAAGCTTATCATATCCTTTTGTGATGAGTTTGGTAATCCGATAGAGAGATACCTCATGACAGAGAGGGCTTTCACTCTGGGTACTTGGCTGGTAGATCTTTTAGAGTCATTCGAGATCTCTTATTCCGTAAAATAGAGTATATTTGTAGTATAAATAAATTAGTAACTAAATAACAGTTTGAACTATGGCAATGCAAATAACCGATACAAACTTTGAGGCACTTCTTGCCGAAGGTAAACCTATGATCGTAGATTTTTGGGCTACTTGGTGTGGTCCCTGTCAGCTTGTTGGCCCTATGATTGACGAGCTTGCAACCGAATATGAAGGACGCATCATCGTAGGTAAGGTAGATGTAGATAGTAACCAAGACTTGCCTGCACAATTCCGTGTACGTAATATCCCTACCATCTTGTTTATCAAGAATGGAGAGGTGCAGAATAAGCTCGTGGGAGCACAATCAAAAGCTACCCTAATTGCAGAGGCAGAGAAGCTTCTCTAAGAAGAATCAGAGAACCTTACCCCTGATATCTGATATATTGGGGCTGATATAACGAGTTGATTCCCCCCCCTCGGGGATAGAATCTTCCTATTGATAGACAGGGAAACAACGGAGTCCGTTTTTGGAGTTCGTTGTTTCCCTTTTTGTTTTCCTAGTCTCCTCGTCCCACAAGAGCCGGTAGCCATCCCTTTTAACCTGCTCAATAAGGAGCAAGAAAATCAAGTAATCGGGAAGGTAGAGCAGAGCCTAATTTCCCTTTCCCTGCTGCCTGAGATTTTCCTCAAAGTTACCTGGTTTCGCGCTCAATCTTGCCCAGAAAAGATTTACTTCTCAAGCAGATTTCTTTCCCTTTTAGGGCAAGAGAGTGGCATACAGAGCGGATAGAAGCCCTCCGGCACACATAATCCGAAAATGCTGGAAGATAAAATGGGACAGCTCCTTTGGCTGCAGAAGTGTAATTAATGGGGGAAAGACGAAAAGTAAGATAGATCGTATACCTCTGCGTTGCCCTCGGGCTAAAATGAGGGGTATTTAGGGGCCCTGTACATGTCTTTTGGTGTTGGATTTAGCAGCCGTTTAGGCCTGGTAAATGTGTGGTAAATAATAGGAACTCAATGTCTTGCTTGTCTAGTTCCATCGCTTAGTTATATCATTTTTATTTGTATCTTCGCAGTAGGAGAGCAATAAGATGATCGCACGGGCAGCGATAGCCGAGGCTATATCGGAGGTTCGAATCCTACCCTTATTGCTCTCTTTCTATTTTTTCTAGCTTTTTAAGCTCGCCGATTGGAGTTCTCCCCGCTGTCCTTAGGATATTATGATTTATGTGTTTTTTACATTTTGCATCTAGTTAAGTGGTGGTTAATCATTTACTTCTCAAGCTGCATTCTTTTTTTTAGGGTAAAGTAGAGGCATACAGAGGGGAATAAAAACCCCTCTGGCACACATAATCCGAAAATGTCAAGAGATAAAAAAGATAGCCTTTTTGGCTGCAGGGAGTGTTATTTACGCCAGAAAGCGGGTTGTAAGATGCAGATTACCGTAAAGACCTCTAGACGCCCTGCCAACATGATAAAGCTCAGAACAAGCTTTTCGAACCCTGTAGCATAGGCAAAATGCATAGAGAACTTACCGAACGAAGGACCTACGTTACTGATGCAGGTAAAGGCGGAAGAGGCGGCTGTAATAAAGTCATTGCCAGAAATGGTTAAGGCGATGGTGCCAATCAAGATCAGCGTGATGTACAAGGAGATAAAAGCAAGAACTTGCACCACATAATCGCCTGAGATACTATTGCCATTGAAGCGCACATTCGTTACCATTTTGGGATGGATTCGCTTCTTAAACTCGTTGTTTAGGTTCTTCACCATCACCATAAAACGGCTCATTTTAAGACCTCCGGCTGTAGACCCTGCACATCCACAGATCGCCATCATTATCATCCCTAAACAGAAGAAAGGAGGGTGCCACTCATTCATATCTGCCGTGACATATCCGGTACTACTAATTAGGGAGATGACTTGGAAAGCAGCGTGGCGGAAAGTGCTTTCGGCCGTGTCGAATAGGTTTTGGTATGAAAGCCAAGCCGTAGAAAGTACGATGCAAATCCCCACGAAAATAGTAAACCAACGAAACTCTTCATCGCGGAAAAGTTTACCGGGTTTTTTCCCGAAAAAGGTAAAGTAGAGCAGGGTAACATTAAGACTACCAATGAACATGAATAGAGTAATGAGGTACTCTATATAGGGAGAATTGAACTCTAAAATACCATTATCTCGAGTAGAATATCCTCCAGTAGAGACGCAAGTAAGGGCGTGGCAAATAGACTCAAAAAAATTCATATTCCCACACATTAGGAGGATGGTAAGTAGAGCCGTTAGCCCCAAATAGACAATAGAAAGTCTCCTCGCGACTTCCGTGATACGAGGCATGAAACGATCGTGTTTGATACCTGTAGTTTCCGCATTATAGAGTAACCCACCTCCAGAGCCTAGTGTAGGCATTAGAGCCAAGGTAAAGACAACAATACCAATACCTCCCTGCCACTGAATAAGGCTACGCCAGAGCAGAACTCCGTGGGGTAGCTGATGTACCGAGGTGAATATGGTCGCTCCGGTAGTAGTAAAGCCGGATACGGTCTCAAAGAAAGCATCGATAACAGTCGGGGTATAATTCCCAAAGACAAAAGGGAGCATACCTATCAAAGAGAGTATTAGCCAAGTGGTTGTAACCGATAGCATGCCTTCTCGGATCCCTGTATTCCGATTCTTTTTTGCGAGTTTCCCGTAGAAGAATAGAGATAATCCTACCAGGGTCATGATGCCAATTGTATAGAGGAATGGCATTGCATCCCCCCCTCGTGTATAGAGCGCTACAACAAAACAAACCAGCAGAAAAAGGGTCTCAAAAAGGCACATACTGCCAACAACTGAGGCAATAAAAGGGAAATTAATCCCCGATTGCTTTGATTTTTGAGAGTGAAAAACCGAGAACATATATGCTTGTGGTTTACTCTTCGAATAGAGCTTTTACCTTGTCGATAGCAAGGTCATAACAGAATACAACGACCAAATCGTAGGGTTCTATAATGGTGTTACCATCAATCATACGAGGCACACCATTGCGCACCATCCCTCCTAGGGTAATTCCCTTGGGGAGTGCTAAGTCTTTTACCGGCTTACCGGTAATGGGGGAGCCACGACGTGCAACGATCTCGGCCACGTCGGCATTGGCTATCGTCAAACACTTCACCGTGCTCGTATCCTGCCCCAGGAGAGAGCGGTAGATATAGCCGGCAGCTATCAGCTTTTTGTTGATAATGGTACCGATGTCAAGCCGTTCTGCCAGAGGAATGTAGTCGATGTTTTCTTCCTTGGCAATGGTTTTGAATACCTCGTAACGTTTGGCGGCTAGACAAGCTAGCACGTTCGTTTCGGAGTTCTCCGTTAGCGCCATAAAGACCTGAGCGTTTCGTATCCCCACCTCCTCAAGCAAAGCCGGATCTCTGCCATCGCCATGATAGAGGGTCACATTGGAGGGGAGTTTGTCTCGAATCTCCTCTATACGACGTTTCTCTTTCTCGAAGAGAATAAACTCAATACTCCTACTCGCTTTGGCAATGGTACGCATAGCTATGCTACTAGCTCCCATTACGACCACGCGCTTTACTTCTACTTTCTTCTTCCCGGCTAGCTGCCTTACTTCATCTATATCGCTGCCTATGGCTGTAAAAAAGACAATATCTCCATGCTCTATAGAGGTTTGTCCCGAGGGAATGATAGTCTCAGTTCCACGTTTAATGGCCACCACATGGAATTTTTTCCGCTCTACATGGGGGAGTTCGATCAGCTTCTTTCCTACGAGTTCAGAGCCATTGCGCACCTTTACACCTAGGAGTACAATATTGCCATTAAAGAGCTCTATGTATTGTCTCGCCCAAGGGTTTTGGAAGGTTATATTGATCTCCTCGGCGGCAAGTTCTTCCGGATAAATAAGACTGGTAACGCCAAGTCCCTCAAAGAAACGTGTGTATTCGGGGGCTAAATATCGGTGGTTGCTTACACGAGCAATCGTTTCCAGAGCACCAATAGAAGCTGCCAAAGTACATGCCAAGATATTGGTGGGCTCATCCGGCATCACGCTGATAAAAAGATCGGCGTGCTGCACATTACAATCGCGTAGATCTCGTGCGTCTGTGGGATCTCCCACCACGGCAAGCAGCTCTGCAGAGTTCGATAGTCCACTCAGACGCTTAGGATCTGGATCCATCAGCGTAATATCTTGTTGCTCCTCGGCCGATAATTTATTGGCTAGGTGTGTGCCAACTTCTCCGGCACCGGCGATTACAATTTTCATTGGAGTTATTCTTTAAGCGAGAGAATAGTCTGTGCAATACTCTGAGCATCTATACCAGAGAACGAATACTGCTCTCTAGGAGTTCCGTGCGGGATGAACTGATCGGGGATTCCCAAGCGCTTGAGACGGCCTTTGTAGCCCATCTCAGCTAGGAATTCGAGGACAGAAGATCCGAGCCCTCCGTGTATAGCCCCATCTTCTACCGTTACTACGGCTTGATAGTGGGCTGCAACGTGCTCAAGAAGGGTAGTGTCCAATGGTTTGAGAAACACCATATCGTAATGAGCCGGTACAGTCTCTCCTTTCTCTTTGAGTAGCTCTATGGCCTTACTTACCTCTGTGGCAATAGCTCCTATGGAAAGGATGGCAATCTTATCCCCGTCCTGAAGTAATTCGCCCTTGCCAATAGGCAATATTTCCATGTTATTACGCCACTCCGGACACGAACCCGAGCCACGAGGGTATCGTATGGCAAAGGGCCCATCCTGACCTTTATAGGCTGTATACATCAAGTTGCGTAGCATGTGCTCATTGCGAGGCGCTGCTATCGTAAGATTAGGGATACAACTGAGGTAGGATAGGTCGAAAGCACCCTGATGCGTAGCTCCATCCTCACCAACAAGGCCGGCTCTATCGAGACAGAGTACGACATGATAGCGAGGGAGGCATACATCATGGATCAACTGGTCATAAGCTCGCTGGGCAAACGAAGAATATATATTACAGAAGGGGATCATTCCCTCTCGTGCAAGCCCTGCGGAAAACGTTACCGCATGCGACTCTGCAATACCTACATCGTAGCTTCTCTCGGGGTGAGCCTTCATCATATAGGTCATAGAACAACCCGTAGGCATAGCGGGAGTAATCCCTGCAATACGCTCGTCTTGATCGGCAAGTTCAACTAGCGTTTGTCCAAAAACATCTTGAAACTTGGGAGCCTCTCCAGCCTTCTTTTTATCGAGACGCTCCGCTGTAAGAATATCAAAATGCCCGGGGGCATGCCAAATCGTTGGGTTCTTCTCTGCAGCGGGATATCCCTTTCCCTTTATTGTGCGAATATGAAGAATCTTAGGCCCTTTTAGGTCCTTTATTTTGCGTAAGACCTCTACCAATCGAAGGATATCATTCCCATCTATCGGACCGAAGTAGCGAATACTCAGTCCATCGAAGAAGGAGGATTGATTATTGGAGAAGAGGCTTTTAATGCTATTATTCAGACGTAAGATATTACGCTTATTGCCATCGTTGATGAGCTTTATATGCTTTAGCCCTCGATAGACATCGTACCGAACGGTGTTATAAGCATGGCTCGTATTAAGGTCTACCAGGTAATGATTGAGCCCTCCTACGTTAGCATCAATAGACATATTGTTGTCATTGAGGATAACAAGCAGGTTATTGGGGAAAGAAGAAGCATTGTTCAGCCCCTCAAATGCCAAGCCCCCCGTCATAGAGCCATCGCCAATAACAGCAATTACGTTGCGCTTTTCTTTATTGAGTTCTGCCGCAACAGACATCCCAAGGGCGGCTGATATAGAGTTGGAAGCATGCCCTGCGGGGAATGTATCGTACTCGCTTTCATCGGGGAAAGGGAAGCCCGCTATACCTCCCCACTGGCGCAAGGTCTCAAACTGATCGCGTCGCCCCGTGAGGATTTTGTGTGCATAGGCTTGGTGCCCTACATCCCATACAATGCGATCGTAGGGGGTGCGGAATACATAGTGTAGAGCTACAGATAGCTCCACAGCCCCTAAGCTAGACCCTAAGTGCCCCGGATGCTGCGAAAGAACATCAAGAAGGAAACTTCTAAGTTCTCTACAAAGCTCCGTGAGCTTATCCGAAGAGAGAGCTCGAAGGTCTTTAGGGGAGTCTATTCCATTAAGTAATGGATAGGGAGTAGCCATGTTAATGCTCTTTTGAAGTAAAGAAATGCGTTAGTTGCTCTTGAGAAAGGGTTTCTTGGCTTCCTTCTGCCATATTCTTTAGGGTAAATATTCCCTGCTTTAGCTCTTCGCTACCGGCTAATACAACATAGGGAATAGCAAGACTATCGGCATAGCTCATCTGCTTTTTAAGCTTGGCAGCATCGGGATAAATCTCCACGGTTACACCATGAGCTCGAAGATCTTGCACGATAGGAAGCATCTGCTGCACCTCTTCCTTGCCGAAGTTAATAACGAGTACCTGGGTGGTTGTATTCGTGGTGGTAGGGAATGCATCTAGCTGGAGAAGCACATCGTATATACGATCGGCTCCAAAAGAGATACCTACCCCAGACATACCGTCAAGCCCGAAGATACTGGTGAGATTATCGTATCTCCCACCGCCGGTAATGCTACCAATGGTTACATCTTTGGCTTTTACCTCCAGAATAGCTCCGGTATAGTATCCCAATCCACGAGCTAGGGAGGGATCGAAAAGAATCTCCGTTGTAAGGTGCTGGTTGGCTAATCCCTCAAATATAAAGGACAATTCTTCGACACCCTTACAACCTATTTCGGAGGAAGCGAGTAGGGTAGCCAAGGCCTCTAGTCGCTCTCTATTCTCTCCCTCTAGGTGTAGGAAGGGTTGGAGACGCTGGATGGTATCGTCGGAGAATCCTTTGGCACGAAGCTCTTCCATTACCCCATCAAGCCCAATTTTGTCGCACTTATCCATAGCAATGGTAAGCTCTGTGAGCTGATCGGGAACACCTACCACCTCTGCAATACCGGCAAGGATCTTGCGGTTATTGAGGTGCAGACGAGTGGCTATTCCTAGGCGGGAGAATACTTCGTTGATAATCAGAATCAATTCTATTTCGCACAAGAGAGAGTCTGTGCCTACCACATCGGCATCGCATTGATAGAACTCTCTATAGCGCCCCTTTTGGGGTCTATCGGCTCGCCATACCGGCTGTATCTGAAAACGCTTAAAGGGGAATGTTATCTCATTTCTGTGCTGAACGACAAAGCGAGCAAAGGGCACTGTAAGATCATACCGAAGTCCCTTTTCACTTATCTTATTGGCAATGTGAGGGAGGTTCTTTTCATCAAAATCCTGCTGGGTTACATCGCTCAAAAAGTCTCCGGAGTTGAGTACTTTGAAGAGCAAACGATCGCCCTCTTCTCCATACTTCCCCATCAAGGTCGAAAGCAACTCAAGAGCAGGAGTTTCTATTTGTTTGTATCCATACAAGCGATACACTTCGCTGATGGTATTGAATATATAGTTGCGACGTTGCATCTCGAGAGAGCTAAAGTCGCGAGTCCCTTTTGGTATAGATGGTTTGTTCATTTTAGTCTATGCTTAAAGTAGGCAATACGTTGATATATTGTAAGTGTAACAGCATACTCGTTGCGTTCGTCTTGGGGATAGCGAGTGCAGGCTGAGGGAGTCCACTCCGTAAGATCGAACTCCGGGAAATAGGTATCTGCCTCTGGGAATCCCTTTTCTACACGAGAAAAATAAATCTTATCTGCTAGGGGAAGGGCTGCAGCATATAGTTGCGCTCCTCCTATAATAAAGACCTCTTCTTCCTCGGCAACAGCCTCCAAGGCCGCTTGCAGAGTAGAGTAGCACTCAACCCCTTCGGGCGGAACCAATGTAGAGGAGACAACGATATTACGTCGATTGGGGAGCGCCCCATTAGGGAGCGAATAGAAGGTATTTTTCCCCATAATAATGGCATGCCCCGTTGTTGTTTCCTTGAATCGTTTAAGATCTCCGGGTAGATGCCACAATAGATCGTTGTCTTTCCCAATGGCATTATTGGCAGCCACGGCTACTACTATAGATAAAGTCATAAGATACTTATACAGCAATGGGAGCTGCTATATGGGGGTGAGGGTTATAATCTAATAGTTTGAAGTCCTCGAACTTAAAGTCTTCGAGATTGCACACTTCCGGGTTCAACTGCATTGTAGGCAGAGGGCGAGGAGTGCGCATTAGCTGCAAGGCTGTTTGCTCTAGATGGTTGCAATAGAGATGAGCATCCCCAAGAGTGTGTACAAATGTTCCCGGCTTAAGCCCGGTTACTTGGGCCACCATCATAAGGAGTAATGCGTAAGAAGCAATGTTGAAGGGTACGCCAAGGAATACATCCCCCGAGCGTTGATAAAGTTGCAAACTTAGGCGTCCATCGGCTACATAGAACTGCATTAGACAGTGACAAGGGGGGAGTGCCATTTGATCAATTTGGGCCACATTCCAAGCACTAACTATCAACCTTCTACTATCGGGAGAGGTACGAATATCCTCTACTACTCGGGCTATTTGGTCATAGGCTTCCCCTCGATTGTAACTAGGCCAAGAGCGCCATTGTACTCCATAAATGGGACCTAAATTTCCCTCGGGGTCTGCCCATTCGTCCCAAATAGAGACACCATGTTCTTGTAGGTAAGCTACATTGGAATCTCCTCGGAGGAACCAAAGAAGCTCATATATAATGCTCTTGAGATGAAGCTTTTTTGTGGTAAGCAGTGGGAATCCGTCTTCCAAATCGAACCGCATTTGGTGCCCAAAAATACTTTTGGTACCTGTGCCCGTACGATCGGAGCGCAAAGTCCCCTCATCCATAATCTTTTGGAGTAAATCTAGATACTGTCTCATAATCAATCCAACAGCTAATAAGGCAAAGATACAAAAACTAGAAGTATTACCGAGGGGCCCTCTTGTATAAGAAAATGGCAATTATAGCGTAGATGGCATTGGGCATTTGGGCTGCCACAATAGGAGACAAGTCACCCGATGCCGAGAAGCTAGAGGCTAGGGTAAGGAAAAGGATATAGGTGAAGCTAAGACCAATACCAATGGCGAGGGAAAGCCCCGTCCCCCCCTTACTCTTCCGAGAAGAGAGCGAAACACCTATTATAGTAAGGATGAAGGCCGCAGGAATAGCTGCATAGCGTTTTTGCAGCTCCACCTCCAGTAGCCCTACATTCGTTGCCCCACGAGACTTTAGTTCCCCAATATACTGGTGGAGTACCGGGGTAGTATAGGTCTCGGCATCTACAGCAGAAATAAGGAAGTCTTGAGGTTTTAGGTTAATCGTCGTATCAATCTGAGAGCCTCGCTCCAGTGTATCTCTTCTGGCTCCATAACGAGTGATACTATAATCGTATAATCGCCATGTATTAAGCGTATCGTACTCTACTGTTTGAGCGGTAAGTCTGCTCTTGAGCGTGTTGTGCTCGAACTTATCCAACATGAAGCTGTAGCCCGTTTTGGTATCTGCACTATAAGAGTGGATGTAGGCAAATAGGCTAGGGGAGACCTGTATCTGCACACTCTCTGCATAGGTTTGACGCTTATCCCTAAAGTATTTATTCTGGAAATCGTTGCGAACACGGCTCCCGGGAGGGATAACAAAGCTGCTTAATAAGAAGGTAAGAAGAGCAATAATTGCCGCCGAAAAGAGGTAAGGGCGCAACAGTCTCTTGAAGCTTACACCACTCGCCAAAATGGCAATAATCTCCGTCTTCTCCGCCAGTTTAGAGGTAAAGAAAATAACCGACAAGAAAACAAAGAGAGGGCTAAACATATTTGCATAGTAGGGTACGAAATTGAGGTAGTAATGGAAGACAATTTCGTACAGAGAGCACTCCGGATTGAGAAATTTGGAGATACGCTCATTGATGTCGAAGACGATGGCTACCGACAATATCAGCAAGATAGACGAGAAATAAGTCCCTAGAAAAAGCCGAATGATGTAACGATCTAATCGGAGAAACATCGGCTTAGAAGAGTTTAGTATTCGATGTCTTATATACCTTTTGACACTATCTATACGCATACCGCTTGCAAATGTA
>ERZ772974.1507-NODE-1507-length-15191-cov-3.657241_pt1 | contig 15191 bp, 18 predicted proteins | sample MGYA00580671_ERZ772974 | MGnify/ENA primary metagenome ERZ772974 (study PRJEB29015, sample SAMEA2738065) | human oral metagenome | biome: human oral; feature: human-associated habitat; material: saliva | place: China | collected 2218 ... | reverse complement strand
TGGCCTGCGAATACGCCTCAGGCCGATGCGCCCGCGTGCTAGACACCGCCGAGGTGCTGAAACAGATTACCGCTGGCGCCCCCGGCGCGGACGAGGCGCCGGAAACCGGGAAGGCGCGCGCATGAGCTGGGTGATTGTGACCGGCGCGAACGGCGGAATTGGTGCGGCGACCGTACACGAACTCATGAAGAATAACTATTCGGTGTACGCCGCCGATCTGGCGGAGACCCCGCCCGAATCATTCGCCGCCTACAGCGACACCACGTTCCGCTACAGCCCCGTTAATGTGGGTGATGAAGAGTCGGTGCGGGCGCTCGCCGGTGCCGCCGCTGAGGTGGGGGAACCCATTAAAGGTGCCGTGCTCGCGGCGGGGATTGCCCACAGCCAGCCGCTCTTAGACACCTCCTTTGAGGACTGGAAACGGCTGCACGCGGTCAATGCTGACGGTGTTTTCCTGTGCCTGCGCGAGATTGCGCGCGTTATGATTGAGCAGGCACAGGCAACCCCTGAGAACACGCGTTCTCTGGTGACGGTCGCCTCCAACGCCGCCCGCGTGCCCCGCGCCGAATTCGGTGCTTACGGGGCTTCGAAAGCCTCGGCGGTGCGCGTATCGTCAAGCTTCGGGCTGCAGCTGGCGCGCCACGGCATTCGCGTGAACACGGTTTGCCCCGGCACCACCCGCACCCCCATGGTGACCGACGCGTGGAACGGCGAAGACCTCAGCGCCCTACCCGTGGCGGGCAGCCCTGAGACCTTCCGCCTGGGAATTCCGCTCGGGCGCATCGCCGACCCCGCCGATATTGCGGCGGTGAATGCCTTCCTCATCAGCGATGCCTCACGGCATATCACCATGCAAAATATTGTTGCCGATGGCGGCGCAACCTTCTAACAGACCCGAAAGGCGTTATCAGTGAGCAATAATCTTCCTGATTTTATGTTTGCCACCGGAACCCGCGTGATGCGTACCGCCGGTTCCCTGCGCCAGGTCGCCCTTGAGGATGCGCGCGCCGCCGCCGAATCCGCCGGTACCGCCGTGGTCGGTCTGATTCCTTTCGACCCGAACGCCCCCGCGCATCTCTTTGTGCCCGAACGCCTGCAGATCGACGACATTCCGGTGCCCGAGCACGAGGTTACGCTCGCCGAACCAACGCAGATTGAGGGCCGCGAAAACCCCGGGTTCCGGCAGGCGGTAGCGACCGCCGTTGAGCGTATGAAAGCGCATCAGCTGGATAAGGTCGTGCTTTCCCGTCTGCTGCGCGCCGATTATACGCCGGGCACACTCGACCTCGCCGGGGTGTATAACAACCTGCGCGCCCAGCAGCCCAACACGTTTGTTTTTAGCGTTAAGCTGCCGCAGGGTCACCGCGGGTTGGAGCATCCATATCTGATGGGTGCCTCGCCGGAGCTGATTTTCAGTACGGAACCCGATACCGGGGAAGGCAGCGCCTTCAAAACGCACCCGTTGGCGGGCAGCGCGCCGCGCATCGCCGAGCATGGAAGCGCCGAAGATGAGGTTCTTGGGCAGCGGCTTATGGCTTCGCGTAAGGATCGTGGCGAGCATGCGACCGTTATCGCCGATATTCGGGCTCAGCTGGAACCCATGACTCGCCAGCTCACTATTCCTGAGGCGCCTTCGCTTCTGCAGACCCCGCAGCTGTGGCATTTGGGCACCCCCATCTCGGGTGTGCTCAAACAGGGTATGACCTGCCTGGACGGTGCGCGCGCCATTCACCCGACCCCCGCGATTTGTGGTGCCCCCACCGAGATCGCACGGCGTATGATCGCCGAACTTGAGCCGTTTAGCCGCGACTATTTTGGTGGGCTCATCGGCTATATGAACGCAGACGGAAGCGGTCAATGGGCGCTCGTGCTGCGCTGTGCTGAGGTCGATGCGCAAACCGCCATCCTCTACGCGGGCGCGGGCATTGTGGCTGAGTCAGACCCGGTGCTGGAACACACCGAAACCGGCACGAAACTGGGCAGTTTCGGGCGTGCGCTGGGCATTAATACGCTGCCGCAGGCGGTTCCAGCAGACGCTTAACATCCAGCGGTGTAGCGACCGAGTGCACATCCACCACGGGAACGGTGTCTTCGGTTGCCACCGCCAGCAGGAACCGTTCGGGATGCGCCGCCCGCCCCACCGTATCCGCCGTTGGATGCGCTACCGGGCTGAGAGTCAGCACCGACCAGGTAATAAAGAACGAGCGCTCGCTGCCCTCGTGGGCGTTTTCGCCCGATATATCGCGGGTTTTCGGGGTCTGATGCTTATCGGCGTCCTCACCGCCCGCCGACGTATCTGAATCTTTGGGCAGAGTGAGCGTGGCACGCACACTCACTCGCGGACTTACCGAAAGCTCATGCTCGCAGGGGCGATCCTGCCTGCCCGGCGCATCCAGCGGGTTTGCCGGTTCGCACAGGGCGCTGACCATCGCCAAAGTCGCATCGTCACACTCAATCTGCACCGTCTGCGGTGAAACACTTAGTCCGTGCCCGGTTGCCTTGAGTACTGCCTCCTTCGCGGTCCAGATGGCAACTCCCGCCGCCTGCTGCTGGCCTGGCGGCAGAGACTCATAGGCGGCGCGTTCGTCGACGGTGAGCGCAACCCGCGCGAAACCCGGGAAAAGTGAGGCCTGAACCGCCTCAAGATCGATACCGAGAACAACCTGCTGCTGGGCACAAAAACCGCCTGCCGCCAGCGAGGGAACCTGCGACATATTGAAATTCACGCCCGCAATGCGCGGCTTACCGTGCGGTTTACCGCTCGTGCAGAGCCGACATGACCGATCCACCGTGATCGTGCGTGCGCTCCGCCCCGAAATACCCAGCCGAGGCGCAGCCAAGGCCCGCATGAGGGCTTCAGTCGCCAGGTAGCTCACCGAGGCCGATGGGCTGTGTATTGACGCCGCCTTGCGCCGAGCTTCCTCGCCTACATAGTCAAGCCACGTGAACCTTAACCCACCGGTAAAGGTGCGGGTGGGCAGGGTAAATACACTGATGTGCGTGCGTGAAACATCCGCATCCCCGGAAGATATAGAGTGGATGGTCATACCCTAAGTCTACCCGCCCGCCGCCTGGAACCTGCGCGACGTGACGAAACCTCTAGCTTCATGAACTGATGCCACACTCTGCGCTTTACGAGTGTGTAAGGTAAAGTCGAGAGCATGCAGAATCAGATTATTGCGGCGGCTGACGGCTCCGCGCTTGGTAATCCCGGGCCTGCCGGATGGGCATGGTACATTGACGAGAACCACTGGGCGGCAGGGGGCTGGGAGCACGGCACCAACAATATGGGCGAGATCAAGGCGGTTCTCGACCTGTTTGAGGCGACCGCCCACCGCGCCGAGAGCAAACTTCTGATCTACTGTGACAGTCAGTACGTGATTAACTCCCTCACCCAGTGGATGCCCGGGTGGAAGAAACGCGGCTGGAAAAAGGCCGACGGTAAACCCGTGCAAAACCGTGACCTGCTCGAAGCGCTCGATGCCGCAAGCACCGGCAGGGACTACGAGATGGTCTGGGTGAAGGGGCATGCTGGGCACGAGCTGAATGAGGCCGCAGACTCCCGCGCAAACGCAGCTGCACAGGCCTTCAAAGAGGGGCGAGAACCCGAAACCGGCCCGGGATTTCCCGGTTCGCCCCGTACAACGGGTGAACAGAGCACCCCGAGCGCTCAAGCCGCCCAAACTCCTGAAACCAAGAACCATGCTCACGCCCAAGACCCCGATACTCTCGCTGAGGATGCGCACCTAAGCCTCGAAGACTTCACCGAAACCGAGGTGGAACGCGCACGCCAGGGGTTCGACTCCCTGAAACTTAACGGAATTCTCAAACCCGCATCCGCCGTTGCCGCACCCGATCCGCAGGCGGTGCAGGAGCGGAAAACGAAACTTGCTGAAGCCTCCGCACGTGCCGCAGAGCGCGAGGCGCAGGTGCAGCAGCGAGTGCTCGCCGAGCAGGAACTCGCCGAATCAGAAGCCGAAGAGAACGAAGAATTTGAAGGCGAAGGGTTCGAGGAAGCCGAGCAGGAGAGTAACTCTCAGGGAAGCGTCACGGAAAATGCCGTGCCCGAAGAGCCTGCATCCGCCCCCACGGGAACCGCTGCATCGGCACCTGCACAGTCGGATCATTCCGCCCCGAACCCCGAAGATGCCGTGCACGCCGAACGTGAGCTTGAGATGCGCGGCGGGAGCATGAGCGAACCCGAGATTTCTGCGCTGCTGCACGAGCGTCTGGTGTGGGTGACCGCGACCGGTCGATCCGTCAGCCGTGCCGACACCATCGCGTACCGTGCGCGTGCCTTCACCCAGCAGGGCAGTCCCGCCAAACAGGGCGTGCAGGTTGTCGATGATCATAATGTGCTCATCATGGCGGCGGTGCAGACGGCACGCGGGCGGGTCAATCGTTCGAGCCTGTGGCATTACGACACGGCGGCATCCCCGAACGGGTGGCGGCTGCGGTTTAGGCAAGAGACTACCGCATCATAAACCCGCGAATTGCCTGCATAAATCGGCGCAGTCCGCACGAGAGGCGGTGTTACCAGAGCATCTGCGCCTAAGAAAAACCGGGGCTGCCGTGAAGTCCGCTATCAATCCTTCACGGCAGCCCCGCATGCTATCTCGTTAAAGTTCAGTGCACATAGTGCGGCTCTGGAACCTAGCCCACAAACATCGCAGCGTTCGCGTTTTCAGTCTCCGCATAGTTCACGCCCGCACGGTCAAGAGCCTCGTTAATCTGGGTAATTGACTCTTCCACACGCTTCTGGGTGCCGCGCCAATTATCAAGCACCGCCTGAAAGTTCGTCGATGCCGAACCCGTCCACGAACCCTGCAAATCCTGTAGGGATGCGGTCATCCCGGTAACCTCGGCGCTAATGTTAGCGACCTGGGTTTTCGCCTGAGCTGCCTTCGCCGCAATGGTTTCTGAATCGACGACGAACTGTGCCATGATATTCCTCCTGGGTAGGGTGTAAAGGTTTTTCCGAAAGCTGTCGGCCGCGAATTCTGCCGTAGAATTCCGTGCCGTGCAGCGCTCACCATCTACCCTAGAGAAACGCCCATCGCGATGCGCCCGCGAACCTTACTGTCTGTGGATAACTGCCCGCACGGGACACAAAAACCGGTTATCCACAGTCCGAGAGCGTCTTAAAACCGGCATGGGATGCGGTTTCTCACCCGCACCAGCCGAATTATGACGAACTATATCCCCGCCCAGCGGCTACTGCGAAACGCTGTTATCGGTCATCACCGGCGCCGGATAGAACGGCAGGCTAATCACAAAGGTCGCACCGCCTCCGGGCGTTTCCTCAATATGCACAGAACCGTCGTGCTGCTCCAAAATCGCCGCCACAATCGACAGCCCCAGCCCGGTGCCGCCGGTCTCACGCGAACGTGACGTATCGGTGCGGTAGAAACGCTCGAATACGCGCTCGCGGTCTTCACCGTGAATACCCGGGCCGTGATCGCGCACCTCAATAACCGAGAGCGGGTATCCGGGAACATCTTCGCGCACGCCAACCGCGATTTCTAAGGGCGTGCCCGCCGGGGTGTAGCGCATCGCGTTGGTGAGCAGGTTGGCGACCACCTGGCGCATCCGTGATTCATCGCCGATCACGGGTGCACTTGTGGGGGCCACATCGTCGGTAAGGCCAACGAGCGAGACTTCACGATCCGGCGACGTTGCGTAGGCGTCGTTGCTGGCATCAACCGCCAGGTGGAACAGATCGAAGGGGGCGAGCTTAGATTCGCGGCGTTCGTCGATGCGCGCCAGCGTGAGCAGATCCTCGACCAGCTGGCCCATGCGCTTCGACTCGGACTCGATGCGCCCCATCGCGGTTGCCACGGCCTCGTCATTGGGCAGGGCACCCTGGCGGTATAGTTCGGAGTACCCGCGAATACTCACCAGCGGGGTGCGCAGCTCGTGCGAGGCGTCTCCCACGAACCGGCGCATCTTCGCCTCTGACTTCGCCTGCGCATTAAACGAACTCTCAATCTGCGCGAGCATAGTATTCAGCGAGATCGCCAGGTTGCCGATCTCGTTGCTGGGGTTGTAATCCTCGATGCGCTGCGAGAGATCCCCGGCGGCAATCTTCGCGGCGGTCTGCTCCACGCGTGCCAGCGGTTCGAAGGTGCGGGTCACAATCACCCAGGTCATCGCGATTGCAGCGGCAAGTGTGGCAAGCCCGAACGCGAAGGTCAGCACCCCAACCAACGCGACCACCTGGTTCGTCTGCTTCAGCGGCAGGGCAATCACCATTGAAGATGCCTGGCCGTTGGTTGAAGACTCCAAAGAAATCGGCATAATACGCCAGTCGTTAGAGCCTGTCCGCGAGTTCACGGTCGTGCCGGTTTCGTGGTATTTCTTGACCTTTTCGGAGTCCCAGCCGGTCAGAACCGGCTCGTTTTCCGCCTGTTGATCGGCTCCCGCAATCGAGTGCAGCACGTTTCCGTGCTGATCGAGTACATAGACCCGGTACGAGCCGACCGCCCCGTCCTGCCGGGTCTGTGAGGTCCCGACGGAGGAAACGAGCGAGGAAGAGCTCGCCTTCATCTCTTCGTCGAGCTGATGCACCATTTGGGCGCGCAATGCCGAAATCGCCACGAGCGAGGTGACCGCGATGGCAAGCGCAATGAGTACCGAGGTCACCAGCACCAGCTGGGTTCGCAGCGACAGCGAGTGAGGAAGACGATCAACAGGTTTCAGTGGCACGAGATACTAGCTCCGAGAACCGCGAATCATGTAGCCTACACCGCGTTTGGTGTGAATGAGCGGTTCGTGTCCTTCGCGGTTGTTGTCAATCTTGCGGCGCAGGTACGAAATGTACGACTCCACAATGGAGGAATCGCCGTTGAAGTCGTACTCCCATACGTGGTCGAGAATCTGTGCCTTCGAGAGCACGCGGTTTGCGTTGAGCATCAGGTAATGCAGTAGATTGAACTCGGTGGGGGAGAGGTCGATTTCCTCATCTCCCAGGAACACCTCATGGGTGTCAATGTTCAGGCTCAGGTCGTCCACGCGCAAAATCGCGTCGTCTTCTTCCTGGGCGTTGCGTGACCGGCGCAGAATAGCGCGGATGCGGGCAATCACCTCATCGAGCGAGAACGGCTTGGTGACGTAGTCGTCACCGCCCGCGCCCAGGCCGGCAACCTTATCTTCGGTGGCGTCCTTTGCGGTGAGGAACAGCACCGGGTACGTGCGCCCCGCATCGCGCAGACGGCGAGTGACCTCAAAGCCGTCCATACCGGGCATCATCACGTCGAGGACGATGAGGTCCGGCTGTTCGTTTTCCGCCTTTTCAATCGCTTCGCGACCGTTACCGGCGGTGACAACCTCAAACCCCGCAAAGCGCAGGGATGTAGCCAAAAGCTCTAGAATATTGAACTCGTCATCAACGACGAGCAGTTTAGCTTCTGCAGACATTGTGTACTCTTCTTTCACCAGGAAAATTATCGGAAAATCTTATGTACCGGTATGCGCGTCTTAGCTTGCTCGCCTGCGCAAAACCGCCAGCACAATACTGACCATGAGCGCAAGAAAAGCGACCGGAAGCAGAATCAGCGGAATCTGACTCATGAGCGCTGGCGGATGCGCCCCCGCCCATTTCATGAGGAGCATGACGACGCCGCATATTACGCATACTACGGCTAGAATACCGCCGCCCGCACCTAGCCAGCGAATCGCTCGGGTGTAGGGAAGGGCAGCGGCGGCCTCTACGGGCTCAGAGGAAGATACGCTTTTGCTACTCATGGCATAACCGTATCAGGTTTATGTGCCTGCTCCCGCCGAAAAACGCAATATTGCGCTGTGACGGGCAGTATTCACAGCGTTTGCGCAGGTTAGGGTCTGACATGGGCGCATGCGGGCGAAAACATCACACGAACTCCTCGCCGTCATCGCGCTGGGAGATGCTTTAATAGGTAGTATGTCTGAACAGGTGAACCAACAACCCGACGAATCTACCGTGCCCACGCTTGAACATGATGCCGAGACAACGGCAGCTGTGCATGACCCTTTCGTCGTTGAGGAAGATGAACTTCCTACCGGGGAACCCACCCTGGGGCCTGCGCATAGGCGCCGTCGCACCACGAAGGTTGACGATATTCTTGCGGAGGCAAAAGATATTGCACTCACCGGGGTTGAGGCTGTTGCACCGCATAACTCTATCGGTCTGGTGCATCATTTGCGCGGCGAAGAAGAGCGCTTGACTACGCATCTTTTTGAGTGCCTGCTGCCGGGGTACCGCGGGTGGTTTTGGTTTGCGACTCTGTCGCGGGCGCCTCGATCTAAGGTCGCGACTATCTGCGAAGTCGGTCTGATTCCCGGTGATGATGCGCTTCTCGCCCCCGAATGGGTGCCGTGGGCAGATCGCCTGCAGGCCAGCGAACGTGATAACAACGGCGCTGAGGATGAGGGCGCATCCACTGAGGAACAGCAGGACGCCGAGGATGCCGAAGAGGTTTAGCGTGAGCTTTCGCTAAGAGCCGCCTTGATAGTTTTGCTTTTCGCGGATGTACTCGGAACGATTTTCGAGATGGATTCTAAGGCGAAAAGTTCGCTTCAAGCGACGCGCCGGGGTAATCCGTGGCAAAACTACTTAAAAAGGTACATAATAGTTACTCAGATATAGGTTCGATATAAGGCTAGGCTACGTTTGCTTGGCTGCAGGTTGTATATAAGGGGAATAAGACGGTATGACCGATCTGATTGATACCACTGAAATGTACCTGCGCACCATCCTCGAACTTGAGGAAGAGGGCATTACCCCCATGCGTGCGCGTATTGCGGAACGCTTAGACCATTCCGGTCCGACCGTCTCACAGACCGTGGCGCGTATGGAAAAGCACGGACTGCTCACTGTTGAGCCCGACCGTCACCTCGAACTGACCGATGAAGGTCGCAAGAAGGCTGTTGAGGTTATGCGTAAGCACCGCCTCGCCGAGCGTCTGCTCTCTGATGTGATCGGTCTGGATATCGAGTATGTACATGATGAGGCTTGCCGCTGGGAGCACGTGATGAGCGATCACGTGGAGAGGCGCATTCTGGATATGCTCAATCAGCCTAAGTTCTCTCCTTACGGCAACGCTATTCCCGGTCTTGAAGAACTCGGCGTCGACAGCGAAAAGAACGACGAACGTACTGTTCCTATGGCGCTTGCTGCCCGTGATTCCGGACCAGAGGATCGCTTCACGATTTCACGCTTCCCCGAATCTATCCAGACGGATATTGACCTGCTCAAGGTGCTTGCCGACGCCGGTATTACCTTTGGCGCTTCGGTGTCTGTGGTCGGCGGCGACAATAACGATGTGATTGTGCGTGCTGATGGCGAAGATGCCTCTATCTCGCTGGATTTGGATGTTGCGAACGCTATTGTGGTCAAGCGCGCATCTGCACTTTAAAGAATGTATCGTTCGCCAGCCGGACGGTTTTAGAAGGAGGCCGATAGTGCGCCTTCTTGTATAGATCTCAAATTGACGACCGTGGGGCTTACCGTAGGGTGAGCTCCACGGTTCTGTTATATCCTGAATTCTCGGGAATGGGCGGGTGTGAGCCGCGGTTACTCCTTAATATATAGGGGGTGGCTGCCGAATTGTACTCTTCGGGACGATATATCTGTATCGTCGAGAATTTGGCGTGTCATAGTGCATCCATGACGGACGTACTTTCTGCAGATGCGATGTTCAAAACCAGGTTTTGGGGGATACATTCCAGATATAGCGCGGAAGTTGCTGTAAAACGGCAAAACTTTACAGCGCGACTATCAGGAGAAAATTAACGTTCGCGCAGAAAAAAATTTTAAGAGATATGGATCAACCTTAAAGAAACCTGGGAATGCTGGATATTTGTGTCGATAAAACCCCTCAAATTCGCGGAATGCTGTATAAAACTACTAGTCAGGGGCTTATTTCAGAAGAACAAGTGTTCTTTTCGTAAAGTATTGATAACTCTCTGTTATGGACTATTTGACACTATTAGAGTGAAAAAAGGTGGCGACACGAGGTGACAACTGAGAGTTTTCTGTGTATTCTCATTTTGTGTCCAAATCCTAATCGTAAGAGGACACCCTTGGAGTGAATCCGCCGAGTTCTGCCAGCACTTCAAGGAACGTCTACCCAATACGGCAGAAGCGGGGGAACCACTTTTCGGTTTCTCCTTAGGGGAGAAGCCTAGGGGCTAAGTCGCGCAAGTGACCGAGTGAATCCATGCTCGCGCCCGACAGCTTACCTCGTCAGGCAATGGAGGAATATTACTAATGGCTAAGAAGATTGTTCGTAACGCAGGTATCGTTGCTGTTGCCGGTGCTGCTGTTATCGGTTCCAACATTCCCGCAAACGCATTTGCTGAGGTTCCTGCAGCAACCGACTTGAGCTACGACTACAGCAGCTACGAGTACGATTACAGCAGCTACCAGACCCCCGCAACTTCCTACGTTGCACCTCAGGCTGAGCAGCAGACCGAGTACGTTGCACCTGCACAACAGACCGCACAGGTTGAGACTACTTCTGCACAGGCACCTGCTCCTGCAGCAGATAAGACTCCTGCACCCGCTACCAACAACGCAACCCGCGACGCTATCGTGTCTGCAGCTAAGGCTGCTCAGGGTACCGGTTACGTTTGGGGCGGTCGCTCCTACGGTGCATGGGACTGCTCCGGCTTCGTCTCCTACATCTTTGCTCAGCAGGGCATCAAGCTGACTCCTTACACCTACACCATGTCCACTGAGCTTCGCGCAACCGCGAACCCCCAGCCTGGCGACATCGTGTTCACCAACGGTTACAACCACGTTGGTATCTACGTGGGTAACGGCCAGATGGTCTCCGCTCTGAACCCCTCGCAGGGTACCCAGCTGACCCCCGTTGATGGCAATGGTTACATGCCTGTCGATGGTTACTACACCGCTTTCTAATCTCATCTGAGATAGAGAAGACTTAGACAAAGACGGCACCCGTCCAATCGGATAGGTGCCGTCTTTGCGTGCTCTGGAAGGTATATATGCCTTTCGAACTCGGTGTCAGACTTGGTGTCACACTCATAAGGCTTGCGTGCAGATTCTAGGCGCTTAAGCCCTCACACCACGGCTCTATGGCAGAAAAACGCGGGAGAGACCGCATCGTGGTCATGTGAATATCTCATGATGTGACTATATAAAGATAGGCTTGCCTTGTCTTCTGGGCGAGTACAATACTTGAACTATGGAAAATACATCATCAACTCCCATCCGCGAAGACTGGACGGGCGAGGCATCTCCGACAGCTGTAGCAACCCTCTCAGGCACCGGCGGCCTGATCGTCGCCCCCACAAAGGTTGGCTATATCCTCATGGCTACTGATGGCGAAGGTCTCGAACGTAAATTTGATGCCAAGCTCCGCAAGCGCGAAAAGCCCGGTGTCGTGCTGTGCGCATCCTTAGAACAGCTCGATAAACTCGCCCAGATGACCCCAGAAATCCGCGAATTCTACCGGAAACACTGGGACGACGACATTCTTTTAGGATGCATTCTGCCCTGGCGCGAAGACGCTGAAAAGTACCTGCCGGATGAAACGACGAAGGAACTTGCCCGCGATGCGCGCGCAACCAGCTGCTTCGTGGTGCGTTTTGGCACCCCCGCAGAACAGATTGTTCGTGCCCTCTGGGAGAATGAAGGGAAACTGACCTTCGCGAGCTCAGCAAACCCCTCGGGCATCGGTAATAAGGGGCGCGTGACGGGCATTGGCGACCGCATCGAGAACAGCGTAGACGTGATTGTGCGCGGCGATGAATACGTGAAATCCATTCAACCCGATAAGACCGACGAAACACGCCACGAACAGGGCGTGATGGTCTCGATGGTCGATGCCGAGGGCAACCTAGTGCCCGAACAGCACGGTGAACGCGGCGTGACCCCCGCCCCCACCCTGATTCGTAAGGGTCTGGACTATGAAGAGATTATGCGCCATCTGAGCGACTCATTCCCCAGCTGGGATTATCGCCACGGCATGTACTACTAAGCCCGCCTCAGGCTATTTTCGGTAGGTTATACGGGGCGTGCGTCTGATGGTCGATCAGGCGCACGCCCCGTATACGTCTCTAGGCGTGAGGCGAAAATGCGTTCTTGCGGGGCAGGATATGCGGGTACCATAGAAGAATGCCAACACAGTTTGAAAGCCCTAAGAACAGCTCCGACCAGGAATTTACGTACCTTGCTGTCGGCATGGTTGCGGGTGCGATTCCGGGCATTATGATCGGTCTGCTCGTCGCTCTGCCGCTCGGCAACCCGGCCATGTGGGTTTCTGTCGTCGGCGGCATAGGCATTATTATCGGCATGGTGAGTGCCCGCATGATCTACCGCAAGAAAACGAGGGCACGAAAAAATCCCCGCAGTGAGCAGGACTAGCTCATCGGTGGGCACAATTTAATGTGCTTCCTTGGTTGGTTGTTCGCTCAATGCTGCGCGGTAGCCCTCCAGCTCGGTACGGAGGTTCAGACGCGCGGGCGCATCCCAGAGAAGATGCGCGGTGTCTGAGGCATAGATCGCCGTGCGGTTCAGAAAACCTTGCAGAATCCCCGCTCGGCCGCGAGTGAAGGCGTCCGGAGCGTAATGGGCGTACTCGGCGCGAACCCCGGCGACATAGCGGGTATAACGCGGGCTATCGGCGGCGAGAATCGCAAGGTCAGCATCAAGGAAGAATGCTGCATCGGCACGGGTAAGTGCGCCAGAGGTATATTCTTCAATACCATCGGCTAATTGGTGAGAAGCCGTGAGCTCTATCAGGTGTGCAATAGCGGTAACCTCGCGGTTCGTGAGAGACCCGGTGCTTGCCAGGGGAGTGAGGGCGGTGCGTGCGAGGTCGGCACTAGCCGCCTCGTCATCGCCGGGGTTTGCCTCGTAGACGGCATCATGAAACCATGCCGCCAGAAGTACCGCCCGCGGGGTTGCGGTGTGGTGTCGTTTGTAAAGGGTCTTGAGCGCGGTGAGCATTTCCGAAAGATGCACGCTCGTGTGGTATTTCCGATGCGGCTGCTCGTAACGTTCCAGTAGATCTTCGCCCAGTGCTGTGTGTCCGGGCAGCAACGAGTCCCAGGCACGCATGAGACGCGGGCGTATTTTGTTAGGGCGTTCCCGCAATGGCACCCGCAGCCCGCTGTCTATCAGGATGCGTGTCAGCTGCGATCCGCTCACCTCGCGCGCACCTGCACGAACCAGCCCCTCGTACCGATACGCGGGAACGTCGTAGTGGTCGGCATCGAAGGCACGCGGACTTATGCCGGTTTTCGCCGCAAAATCGTGAAGTTCCGCCAAAGAAGTGTCAGAAATTAGGTGCGAAAAGACCGTGCCGTGTGCGGGCCAGACGGGTGGGTCAATAAAAATACTCACTCGTCTATTCTAGGGGCGTGTAAGATGCTAAATCCTGTGTGATGCTCGTATAATGGAACGAGTTGCCCCCGTAGCTCAGGGGATAGAGCACTTCTCTCCTAAAGAAGGTGTCGGACGTTCGAATCGTCTCGGGGGCACGGGTAGCGAACCCGCTTGATGCAGCTTCCTCGCGGAGGAGCATCAAGCGGGTTCTGCTGTATGCCTGAGTTTTAGGATGCTTGTACTGTGCAAGCTTGGGTTAAAGGTCCATATTTCATAGAACGTAACATTGAAGTTTTATTAAAGACACGCCTGAAAATTATGATGTGACACATAACATGTGGGCTAGTCTGAAAGTGACGGTATTGACCGATTCTAAGGAGGCTAAAGATGTCTTCCCATCTTAATCGTCGAGCCGCACTGCTGCTGCTCGGCGGCGGCGCAGGAGCCGCTTTTCTCAGCGCATGCGGCAGCTCGTCCTCAAACGCAGGAGGCGCTTCATCTTCAGCGAGTGCTTCAAGTAGTGCGTCGTCCCCAGCGCACGGGCCTGAAACTGGTGGTGCTGCCAGCAGTTCTGCGGCTGCGGTGAATGAGCCCAGTACGCAGCAGCCGGCGGCGCCGAACAGCGCCGCATCCAGTGACACTACCCAGAACGGCACAGCATCTAGTAGCGCAGCCCAGAGTGCTGCCCCTCTTGAATCCGGAAATACTCCCGGGGAGGGGCATACTGAGCTGTCTGGGGAAGTCTCGCTTGAAGTGGACAGTTCCGGCCCCCGCCAGGAGTATGCAACACGCGAGAAACCGCAGCAGAACACCTACCCGCCGAAGAAGCCCTCCACTATTAACGACCGCACGGAACGGGGCCTGTACAGCAGCATCTCGTTCGCGGTGACCTCTCTGGATTATGCGCTGCAGACCGGTAACGCCCGCTACCTGGAGCAGTCGGCGATCGTTGAATCGGAGCAGCTGTATTTCAAGAAGTCTACTAACCTGATCGATACCCGCGACGGAAAATACTGGACGGCGGCAGGCAGCATTTTGCAGTACACACTGGTGGGCTCGCACCCTGTGGCATCCAGCGGAGGCGAGTACGTGTGGGCGTACAACCTGGTGCTGCTCAATGGCGACTTCTATGTGAAGGACGGCAAGGTGCACGAGGTAACCAAGGAAACTTACTCCGGTAAGGGCGACTGGGGCAAACGCTACCACACGAACGGCGAAATTCGCGCTAAGTACGTGAACGGGCAGTGGCAGATTAGCGGACTGCTCTCCAATGATCTGCCTCTCGTGCCACCAGAAAACGGTGGTCAGTAGGTGCGTATCCTCCTCAACCATGGAAGAGGAAAGCTTTAACGGCACCGCTATAGCGGGGCATACTGCCGGTGGCTTAGGTCTGTCAAAGACTTCTCTTCTAGGGCAGGTGCTGAATGCCCGCCATGTGTTGAGGCGCGGTATCCGCCCGGCGTGGTCTCTCATAGCGGAGGCTGCACCGGGCGGTTTCGTGCGGGGGCACTGCTTGCAGGAGCAAGTGCCGCGTGTATGGTGTCTCATGTGGTGAGATGTGGAGTGTGCTGCGCGAGGGTGTGCGAAAAAATTTGGGGGTATACATTCAGATACATAATGTGATGGGTGGGAGGTCCCTCCCTTGTGTTGTCAGGGAACGGCGGAAAGTATCAAGTATTACTTGTACGTTAAACATTATTAAGGTCACAATAAAACTTCTGAAGGTTCGCCGTCCCGCTGTGTACGGTAAAAAAGTGACCTGGTTATCAACCGACCGAAAGGAACCTGGCTCATGTCTTCCGATTTCAACCGTCGTGCAGCATTGGGTGTGATGGGTGCTGGCTTTGGTGCTCTTGTCTTA
>ERZ772974.1505-NODE-1505-length-15220-cov-10.771184_pt1 | contig 15220 bp, 10 predicted proteins | sample MGYA00580671_ERZ772974 | MGnify/ENA primary metagenome ERZ772974 (study PRJEB29015, sample SAMEA2738065) | human oral metagenome | biome: human oral; feature: human-associated habitat; material: saliva | place: China | collected 2218 ... | reverse complement strand
GTGCTGGCGCATAGCCCTGTTGTTGCAAATAATCGGTGATAGCGATTTGCTTGATATTTTGTATTTCCATTGTAATTCTGTTTTAAGTTAAAATGAAATTGCTCCAGTCTTTTTCTTTTGGAGGCTGGTTAATTCTTGTTTGGTCGGATGGTCGTACACTATAGGCATCCATTTGCGACCGACCAAACTTATTTCTATTTGGTCGGATTGGTTCAGGTATATATAGCCTGTGTCCGACCAACCAAAGGTTTTAGGGTTGATTATCTCGGTTGAGCCGGTATTTCCCTCGCTCTTCCTTTATCACCATGCCTTTGTTGAGCAGAAATTGCAAGAGTTCTTTGAGTTTGGTTTGCCCATAAGATTGTCCTACAACCTCAGTATAAGCCTTTTTGAGTACTACGATGAGTTCGCCATAGGGCAAGACTTCGTGCAAAGAAAAGGCTTGTGTCAATACTTCTCGATGTTCCGTGTCGCTTAGTTCGTGGTAAGAATAGCGGTGAGGTTTGCGCTCATTGGCCGTGTAGGTCTGGTCGATTTCAGGAAGGCACACCTCATCTTCCATTTCCTTGAGCCGAAAAGCAAATTTGTCGAAAGGTTTGGAACGAATGATGGCAGGGGCAACGATGCTTCGCTCGGGCAGCGTGTTGTCTTTCGTAATTTGCAAGACAGTCTCTGCCTTGTTGTTGAGTTCCGTGCCGATATGCCCTCGCGCGTTGTCGTCGCCTTTATTGAGGTGTAAGACGGTTTGAATGTGGATGTTTTGCTCGCTAGTCCATTGCATTAGGTCGCCTACTAACTTGGTTGCCTCCGTTGAATTGTTGATGTCGAGCATCAAATCACGAATGCCATCAATGACTACCAAACCCACGTTGGGCGTGTTGTAGATGGCATAACGAATGATTTCTCTGCGCTCATTAGGGTCGGCAATGGCTCTGAGGTGGCTGAACTTCAAATGCTCGGGTTCTCTGCCTATCGGTAGTCCTGCCAATCGCAGAATGCGTTGCATTACGAGTTGGCAATGGTAGGGGCTTTGTTCTGTATCAAAGTAAAGGATATTGCGTTTACTTTCGGGAAATGAAGCCCGATATTCCAGCACTTGACCATTGACAAGGGCTGCTGCAACGATGGCACTTACATTAAAAGTCTTCTTGGCTTTCGCCTTTCCTGTTGACACACTGAAGTTACCCAGCGTACCTATAATAGCTTCACCTGCCTGCAGAACGACAGGCGGAATCGAGAACTCGTCCGTAACATGAATGAGCGACTTTTGCCAAATGTTTTCATAATCAGTTGTATTCATCATCGTCCTCCTGTCTTTCGCCCTGCCAATTCCAGTGCAAGGTCAGCATCAACAATAATCTTGCGTCCTACTTGTGTAATGGCACGATTGATTTTACCACTCTGCTTGATACGGTTAGCGGTAGGCAGGCTACACCCAAAGAGGCGTGCAATGCCAGCCAAACCATACACATATCGCTTTTCTTCTTTGGAGGAAGAAGTCTTTGCTGTGCTCGTGGACATATTACCATGTTATGCAAGGAAAAGTAATTCTTCACCAGTCATCTGCCAAAAAGGCTTGTCCAGTAATTCGTTTATCGTCATAATTCAATTGTTTTAAAATAAATAACTTGCCCTAGCACGTAGGGCTTTCAGTCAGCTCTGACGATACAAAAGTAGAGAGCTTTTAATGTTCTACCAAGTGAAAGGGATATGGCGGGAAATATAAGAGAAAATAGGGAGACCAGAGACACTAAAAATGATTGAATCATATTCATAAAGAGAATAATGGCGTGCGAAATACCACTTATGAGTGACCATTATGATTGTTTGGTTATTTTCTCTTACACATACACTAGATTCTAGACAGGTGTAGGCCTATAAAAATATTGGGAGGAAATCGTGTCTAATTTTTCACCAAGGGTAGCAACCTAACTTTGTGAAGGAAAAATAAGCCTCTGTTGGCAAAATTCAGCCCCTCATTTACTTCCAGCACCCCTCTCACTCGTAAGAACAAACTTTGGCTCCGTATCATTACCACGGCAAAGCTGTGGGGTTGTAGCCCCTACCCAAGCACGACATATAGCAACCGCAACTACCGTGTGATGTTGATTACACCTACAGCTATAAGTCACAACGGTGGCACACTTCCTCCTCTTTCGGCATACTAAAAATAGGCGGTAGCCAACCTCTGGGGCAGAGTGTCAGCTAAAGCAAAGCGACTACCGATAAAAAAGCAAGCCTTGGTGCCGCACAATGGCGAATCCAAAGCTTGCTTGCAAGTATAAGTTAGGGCTCGATGCCGAATGGTCGAGATTGTAAGATCGATTCACGAAAGCTCGCCCCGAAGGGGGAATTCTTAAACGATTAAATTATATTTCGCTTATACCATTTAAATAAATGACGGCTAATAGTAAAAATGTAAATCAGAGAGATAAGTATATATACATCGCTTAATAGAGATATCCATATCTTGAAACAATTGATTTCGCAAAGTATCTGTGCTATAAGGACTATGCAAAAGAGCAAATTTACATAGAACCAATGCAAACTGCATTTAGCAATCGACTGCATTAATATGGTTATATTGCTGCTTTTTTTGTATTTAGAGCCACTGCTAATAGAAATACCTTTTCTTTTAATCTGCTCCGTGAGTTCGTCTTTAGATGTTTTACCAGATACAACAAAAGCCACACTTAGAGTAAGCAACGATAAAGAAATACCCAACATCGCTATGCTCCAAGTAAGAATAGTGTTTAACGAATTGTTTGAAAATATTAGTTGCTGAATAAGTCCTTCAATAGACATTCTATATTGGCTTTGATGGTTTTGGTTTCGAATAATTTGTGATTTGCTACATCATTTTCTTCTACCTCCAACTCGAAATTAAAACTATCCTCAAAGGCTTGTTCTAAAGATACCTTCGCATTTTTTACTCGTTCCGTTATTTTTGCTGTTAATTTTCGTTTGTTAGTGGTGAAGATGCGAAAAATTCTTTGTGCATATTCACCAAAAGGATTACCTGTAATCAAATCTTCAGCGTCAGATGGAGCTACATTCTCTAAACTAATAGTGGTTTCTTTTCTATTCTTCGCACTATATGTGTAAGATGCGAGTTTAGGCGGCAGAGCAACATCAGTTCCGTCTTCAAAATTTGAAAGGAGTATTTCTATACGAACAAGTTTTTGAGCAGTTCTAATCTCTTCTTTGAATTTGTCTTCTTTTATATTACGAATTGGGGCATTAAAAACAGTTTTGAGCATATTACGTGCCAGCTGACTCATATCCAGATTTAACTTTGACGGGTCTTCGTATATGAAGACATACAAGAACCAATGCCCTTTTGTTGTCCTATCTTTAGGAAAAACTATTCTGGGATAGAGTAAAACTATGTTTGTAGAAATTGTAAGTTTATCTGCATAGTTGACATGCGTAGGATTTCCTTTGTCGTTGTCATGGCGAAGAAAACCGCCACATAAATTAGTTCTTTCCGTAGAAACACGCAACAAAAGAGCATGGTCTTCTCCAAACTTTATGTCCTCTGCTTGTATTTTTGCAACAGAAACAGATTCACTCTTTCCTTTCTTTCCAAACTGACAAAGATTAGAGTTCTGCTCATTATATTTATTGATATCTGATTTGAGTTTATTGATAATGTCTTGCTCTTTCAAGTCAAAAAGTGTTCCTGTATCATGCTCTTTCATCTCAGAAAGATAAACAGGAATCTTCAATAGTAATTTCTTTGGTTTCTGATTTTCCGCCATTGTTTCGGGTGTGAAAAAGAAATTTTATTATAGAAATAATTCTTCCTTGTTTAAAGTGAATGTTCATTTGGGATAGTTGAGCATCTATAGAAATGACCATATTTTCCATATCGTTCAACAAACATACCTCCGCATCTTGGGCATACACTATGTTGAATCTTATTTCGGGTGTCATATCGCTTGCTTTTTGCGTTGTACTTGTGTTCACGTATAGCTCCTTTCTCTTGTGTCCGACTGCTCGCTTCAATACGGCTGATGATTTTCGTTTTGAATTTCAGGCTAATTATAGTTTTTCATATTGTAAGAAGTTGTCTTTAGGATGATATCGGTTGACATAATGTGGTTGTTGACATTGACTTTGAGGTCTGCCTAGTTATTGAATACAACGATAGGCACAAATGGAATATTGCCTAAATCTTTCAGCATGAACTTCACGAAACGCACATGGCCATCATTTTGATGAATAGGATTATAAAAGGTAGATTTACGCTTGTAGATGATTTGCGTCCAGTACTCTGAATTTTCTCCTCCAAGAATCCAACCTTTGTAGCCTTTGGTCTCAATTACAAACACGGCATAGGGTGATACCACAATATGATCAATTTGTGTTGACCTACCATTGCTCATGAAGAGAACATTGTCTATGATATGATACTCTTCAGGTAGTTGCATTAGCTTATGATGCACCATTTTCTCTGCAATCTTACCTTCGTTGAAACGAAGGTAAAGGATTGCGGAAAAAAATAGCAGTGGTATGAGTGTAACTATTATCATATTGTTACAGAGGGTGTAAATCGCATAAGTTGCTGATCTACACCCTTGTTTGCGGAGAGAGAGGGATTCGAACCCCCGGAACAGTTACCCGTTCACCGCATTTCGAGTGCGGCCCGTTCGACCACTCCGGCATCTCTCCTTGTGGTCTTGGCGTTGATTACCGTGTGCAAAAGTACAATGTTCGGATGAGATGACCAAACTTATTTCTAATATTCTGTGTCCTCCGCGTTCATTTACGTCGTTTCTACCATTCGAAGTCGTGCGGATGCTGCCGAATATGGCGTTTGAGGAAGATGGATTTGCGTTTTGGGGACGGCGGATGGCGATCGGTCTTGGCTTTCGTTTGGTGGGCGGAGTGGGGATGGAAAAGAAAAAAATCGGGGTAGAAAAAGCAAACGTACATTTTGCTCTGCACCGATTATTGTGTACCTTTGCCCCATTCTATATATAGATCCTCATGAAGTTGTCGTTGAAAATTCGGTTCATGCTCATGCTCCTGTTGTTCATCACAGGGGCTTCCGCCGCCGTTCCCGAACCATCGGGCAGCGACGCCGATTCTTTGGAAGTGAGTCTGCTGACCTGTGCGCCCGGTCACGAGGTGTATCGGCTGTATGGGCACACGGCGCTGCGCGTACGCAATGTGGCGCGGCAGTCGAGCGACTATACGTACAACTTCGGTTGGTTCTCGTTCGATACGCCCAATTTTGTGATGAGATTCGTCTTGGGGCGTACGGACTATTCGATGGCGAAGGAGAGCACCGCATTGTTTGCACAAAGTTATTTGCAGGACGACGCCCAAGTGACGGCACAGGTGCTGGCGCTTACGCCCGAGGAAGCGCGCGATGTGGCGCAAGCGCTCAATGCGATCGTTGAGCAGCACGATCCCGAGGTGCGCGAATACGTGGTGCCGGGGCTGAACGGCGAACAAGATCGCCTCACGCTCGAAATGCCACATTGGACCTACCGCTACAATTTCTTATATGACAATTGTACCACCCGGGCGCTCGCTGCGGTGCAATCGGCCTTAGCAAAGCACGGTGAGCGACTGGTGTTTCCCGATCTGAAGAACGACGGCGCACTGCTCACGCAGCGACGAATGATTCATGAATTCACGGCGCAGAGTCCGTGGTATGAATTTGGACAGGATTTGTTGCTCGGCCCGGAAGTGGATCGTGAATTTCCGCGGAAGGACCTGCCCAAGATGAATTTCCTGCCCATCTATGCGAAGCAAATGTGGCAAGCGGCCAAGGTGCAAAGTGCCGACGGCAAGCTGCGCTCGCTCGTCGTGGTGGATAGTCCGTTGATTCCTTTCTCCTCGTCGGCTACTGCCAGACGTTCGCCACTCACTCCCGGTGTTGTGTTCTGGGGTGTGTTTGTGTTGGCGGCATTGCTCACTTTGGGCGAGCAACGTTCGTTGGAGCGTACGCAGGTGACGCGTCGCGCATGGCGCATCTGGATCGGTACCTTCGACACGCTGTTCTTCCTCTCCACGGGGTTGGTCGGCGTCGTACTCACCCTATTGGTCGGCTGGTCGGAACATCCGGCCGTCGGCACCAACTGGTTGCTCGGACTCTTTTGCCCTTTGTGGCTACTTTATATTGTCTGCTATTTTATTGCCTTGCGTCGCAGCACCCGCGATTACGCAGCATGGGCGCTCATCGTCGGAGCTGCGGTCTATTTCGTGGCCTGGGCGGCCGGATTGCAGTGGTTTTCGCCTGCCACGCTTCCTTTGGCATTGATTTTGCTGCTTCGGGGTGTCTTTATCTTCCGGCGTTCGGTGGTCGACTCTCGGCCTTCGTGTACGGAAACACCCGTACAGTGATTTTCCGGTAGATCCATTTCTTGTCTCGCCGCCCCCTGTTTTATCTTACCCAGTCGTCTGCTTTTATGCATAAGCACAATTTCCTTCTTTCGCTCATCACGGTGATGACGATCTTGGCCTCTGCTGAGGCCAAGGGGGAGCGCATGCCCGGCGGAGAAGGGGAGATGCCCCGATTGGTCGTCAATATATTGATAGACCAACTTCGGTCAGACTATCTCGAAACCTTTTCTCCCCTTTATGGTGACGAAGGATTGCGGCAATTGATGCGCGGCGGACGCTATTATACACAGGCCGTTTATGCCGTTGCTCCACGAGATCGTGCGGTGGCAGCGGCCACCTGGAGCACAGGAGCTGCAGCTGCGGAACACGGCATTGTGGGTGAGCGCTTTTTGCACCGCGCCACGTTGCGCGCCACGGTAGCAGTCGACGATCCCACCGTGCAAGGCCGCGGAACCACAGACCGTTTTTCGCCCGCCTCGCTCCTGGTTACCACACTTTCCGACGAACTCAAACTCGCCACCGGCGGACATGCCTATGTCGTTTCCCTTGCGCCGCAAGCCGACGTCGCGATTCTCGCGGGCGGACATGCGGCAGACCAGGCGGTGTGGATCGACGATCGGAACGGCAAGTGGGTGACCTCCTCTTATTATGGCGAACTTCCGCTGTGGGCCGACGTTCGCAACAGTCAACAAAGCATCGATCGGCGTTTGGCTGCCGGGACTTGGCAGCCTTTGCGACGGGGCAAACAAACGGTTTTGCTCAACGGCAGCACGGTGAAGCCCTTCTCTCACCGCATGACCGGCGGAGAACGTTTCGGCGCATTCAAAACCTCGGCCATGGTCAACGACGAAGTCGCGGCGGCGGTGGCAGATGTGTTGAACAATACGCCTCTCGGCAACGACGGGACGCCCGATCTGCTGAACGTTTCTCTCTATGCGGGCACCTTTGCCGGGCGCAATCCAGCCGCTTCGGCGCTTGAGCTCCAAGACACCTATGAGCGACTCGACCGCGCGTTGGGCACCATTATCCAATCGGTCGAAGCCAAGGTCGGCAAAGGGCGTGTGCTCTTCACATTGGCCGGAACCGGCACTTTCGATCGTGAGCAGGCTGACGATGAGCGTTACCGTTTTCCTGGGGGCGTGTTCGACATGCGTCGCGCGGTCAGCCTACTCAATATCTATTTGGCCAACCTTTACGGTAAAGGCAATTATATAGAAACCACCCTCGGCACCGAAATCTTTTTCAACCGTCGGCTCATCAGCGAGCAGCGCATCGATTTCGGGGAGTTGCAGCATCGTGCCGCCGATTTCTTGTTAGACCTTTCGGGTGTCAAGACCGTCATCACGGGGCGTGAACTTCAAACCGAAGCCTTGTCCGCCGCCTCTTTTGCAGCGCGTGCCGGCTATTTCCCGCAGCGGTCGGGCGATGTGGTCATCGTGTTGCGCTCCGGTTGGCGCAGCATCGGCACCGACGGTCGAATCTCCGCTCCGATCACTGCAGCGCGGGTGGAATTTCCCATCATCTTCTACGGTTGTGGGATCGCACCACAGACCATCGGCACACCCGTGCGCGTAGATTGTTTGGCTCCCACTGTTTCGAAGGCGCTGCGCATACGTGCTCCCAGCGGATGCAGTGAATTACCTCTCTTTTGACACGACAATCGAACGTTTCCCCGCCACCGGCGATTCACATTCATCCCTTTGGGCCGCCCAGTCCCGGCACAGGAGCACGAACCGGCCCCTCACTTCTGTAAAAAACATCCTATGGATTTCAATAAACTCCTCTCCAAACTTTTCGGCAGCAAGGCAACTCGCGACATGAAGCAGATTCAGCCTTGGGTCGACAAGATCAAAGCTGTTTCTCCCACCATCGAAGCCTTGAGCAACGACGAGTTGCGCGCCAAGACCAAGGAGCTGCAGCACAACATCCAAAGTTCTGCCGACGAACTCAATCAGCAGATCAGCGAAATTCGTGCGAAGATCGAAGACACTCCCATCGAAGATCGCGAACAACTCTTCACGCAAATCGATAAGTTGGAGAAGCAAGTGCTCGAACGCATGGACACGGCACTCGAAGAGGCGCTTCCCGAGGCTTTCGCCATCGTGAAAGAAACGGCTCGCCGCTTTGCCAACAACGAAACCATCACGGTCACTGCCACAGACTACGACCGTGAACTTGCCGTCACGAAAGATTTCGTCGAACTTGACGAAGACGGCGTACACGCCATCTATCACAACCACTGGGTGGCCGGCGGCAACGACCTGAAATGGGAAATGGTGCACTACGACGTGCAGCTTTTCGGTGGCGTAGTGCTCTCCCAGGGTAAAATTGCCGAGATGGCCACCGGTGAAGGTAAGACTCTCGTGGCCACCTGCCCCGTCTTCTTGCGCGCGCTCTCCGGCCGCGGTGTGCACGTGGTGACGGTCAACGACTACCTTGCCAAGCGTGACTCCGAATGGATGGGACCGCTCTACCAGTTCCACGGTTTGAGCGTAGACTGCATCGACAAGCACCAACCGAACAGCGAGGCGCGTCGCCGTGCTTACAACGCCGACATCACTTTCGGTACGAACAACGAGTTCGGTTTCGACTATCTGCGCGACAACATGGCCATGAGCCCTGCCGATCTCGTGCAGCGCAAACATTATTATGCCATCGTCGACGAGGTCGACTCCGTGTTGATCGACGACGCCCGTACCCCGCTGATCATTTCCGGCCCGGTGGAGAAGGGCGACGACCAGATGTATGAGGAGTTCCAGCCCCTCGTCGATCGTCTTTACCAAGTGCAGCGCAAATTGGCCACCGAGTATCTCACGGAAGCCAAGCGTCTCATCCCCAGCGACAAGAAAGAAGACCGCGAAAAGGGCTTCCTTGCGCTCTATCGTTCGCACAAGGCGCTCCCCAAAAACGGACCTCTCATCAAGTATCTCTCCGAACCCGGCATCAAGGCCGGCATGCTCAAGACCGAAGAGATCTACATGGAGAACAACAACCGCCGTATGCCCGAAGCGGTGGAACCCCTCTATTTCGTTGTAGACGAGAAGCAACGTTCGTGTGACCTCACCGACAAGGGTACAGCCTGGTTGGCAGAGCAGGTACAAAACGACCAGCTTTTCGTCCTCCCCGACATCACCGGACAGCTCTCCGCACTTGAGGCCGAAAACCTCCCCGACGAAGAACGCGTTGCCAAGAAGGATGAGCTCCTCGCCGAGTATGCCGTGAAGTCCGACCGTGTGCACACGCTCCAGCAGTTGCTCAAAGCTTATTCCATGTTCACGCTCAATGACGACTACGTCATTCAGGATGGACAAGTGAAGATCGTCGACGAATCCACGGGCCGTATCATGGAAGGCCGCCGCTGGAGCGACGGCTTGCACCAAGCTGTTGAGGCCAAAGAGCACGTCAAAGTTGAGGCCGCCACGCAGACTTTTGCTACCATCACGCTGCAGAACTATTTCCGCATGTACCACAAACTCGCAGGTATGACGGGTACGGCCATTACCGAGGCCGGCGAGTTCTGGAACATCTACAAGCTCGATGTGGTGGAAATCCCCACCAACCGCCCCATTCAGCGCAACGACATGAACGACCGCGTCTACAAAACGCAACGCGAGAAGTACAATGCCGTCATTGAAGAGGTGGAACGCATGCGCAACAGCGGACGTCCGGTGCTCGTTGGTACGAGCTCTGTTGAGATCTCGGAATTGCTCAGCCGTTTGCTCAAGCTTCGTCACATTCCCCACCAGGTGCTCAACGCCAAACTCCACCAGAAGGAAGCCGATATCGTGGCACTTGCCGGACAGAGCACTCCGGGTATTGTAAAGGTCAAGGACGAAAACGGCGAAGTGCACGAAGAGGAACGTCTCCTCGGCGCCGTTACCATCGCCACCAACATGGCCGGTCGTGGTACCGACATTAAGCTCACCGACGAAGTGCGTGCGGCCGGCGGCTTGGCCATCATCGGCACCGAACGCCACGACAGTCGTCGCGTCGATCGCCAGCTCCGCGGTCGTGCCGGCCGTCAGGGTGACGTCGGAAGCTCCGTCTTCTTCGTCTCGCTCGAAGACAAACTCATGCGTCTCTTCGCCTCCGAACGCATCGCTCGCGTCATGGACAAACTTGGTTTCAAGGACGGCGAGATGATCGAGTCCGGCATGATCAGCAAGAGCATCGAGCGCGCACAGAAGAAGGTCGAGGAAAACAACTTCGGCACGCGCAAACACCTGCTCGAATACGACGATGTGATGAACAAGCAGCGCACCGTCATCTACGAAAAGCGTCGTCACGCACTTATGGGCGAGCGCATTGGCATGGACATCTCCAACATGATCTGGGATCGTGTGGTAGACACCATCGACAAATACGACTATGCCGGTTGCGTCGATCGCTTCATCGAAATCTTTGCTATGCAAGTTCCCTTCACCGAAGAGGAGTTTGAAGGCATGAAGCGTGAGGATCTCTACGAAAAAGCCTTCGAAGCTGCCATCCAAACGTTCAACCGCAAGATGGAGAAGCTCCGCGAAGTGGCCATTCCCGTCATCAAACAAGTCTACGAAACGCAGGCTGAGCAGTTTGACCACATCTTGGTGCCCATCAGCGACGGACGCCTCGTCTACAATGTGCGTGTGGATCTCAAGGAAGCCTACGAAACCGAATCGCGCAATGTGGTTCGCGAATTCGAAAAAGCCATCCTGCTCCACAACATCGACGATTGCTGGAAGGAAAATCTCCGTCTGCTCGACGAACTCAAGCACTCCGTTCGCAACGTGTCCTACGAACAGAAGGATCCGCTCGTGGTGTTCAAGATCGAGAGCGTGAAACTCTTCGACGACATGGTCAACGACATCAACGACAGCTCCGTGTCCACGCTCATGCGCGCCTTCATTCCCGGCACAGCCAGCGAAGAAGTGCGTGACGGCGGCGAAGAAGAACCCCGTTCGGAAGGCAATTACACCGAAACGAAGCAAGAATTCGACGAAAGAGGCGAGCTTGTCGACGTCAATGAGGCGCAAGCACAAGCCGGAGCCCCCGATCAGCTCCCCCAGCAGCCGCTCGTCAAGGACAAGATGCCCGGTCGCAACGATCCCTGCCCCTGCGGTAGCGGCAAGAAGTTCAAAAACTGTCACGGCAAAGGCATCGTCTAACGAGCCCCACCGTGTTTGTCTCATCGTGCTATAGTCTTCTATCCACATGAGTCTCACCAACTTAATACATATCAGGAAGGTCTTGAATCACGCCCCTCGGCGCGGTTCGAGACCTTTCGGCGTTCTTAGACCTACGTCTCGGAACACCGATTCTCTCCATTCTCTTCTTCAGTAAACCACTACAACTTCTAATTCCATCTTATCATGAAAAAGTACAATTTCGGCGCCGGCCCTTCCATTCTTCCCCAAGAAGTGATCCGCGCCACAGCAGAAGCCTGCATCAATTTCGACGGCATGGACCTTTCCCTCATGGAAATCAGCCACCGCAGTTCCAACTTCCAAGCCGTGATCGACGAAGCTCGCGCACTCATCGCCGAACTGCTCCAACTCCCGGCCGATTACAGCGTGATCTTCCTCGGTGGCGGAGCCTCCACCCAGTTCTGCTACGTCCCCTATAACCTCCTCGAACACAAAGCCACCTATCTCAACACCGGCACTTGGGCAAAGAAGGCCCTCAAAGAGGCCAAACTTTTCGGTGAAGTTGTGGAAGTTGCCTCCTCTGAAGCCGCGCACTACACCTACCTCCCCAAGGGTTTCACCGTGCCCACCGACGCCGATTACTTCCACATCACCACAAATAATACCATCTACGGCACCGAGTGGCATGAAGATCTCGATTCGCCCGTTCCCCTTGTGGCCGACATGTCGAGCGACATCTTCTCGCGTGTGATCGATCCCACGAAATATGCCCTCATTTATGCCGGTGCACAGAAAAACCTCTCCATGGCCGGCGTCACACTCGTCATTGTGCGCAACGACGTCTTGGGCAAAGTCACCCGTCCTCTCCCCACGATGATCGACTATCGCACGCACATTGACAAAGGCAGCATGTTCAACACGCCGCCCGTTGTGCCCATTTTCACCTGTCTGCAAACCCTCCGTTGGATCAAAGCCCAGGGTGGGGTAGCCGAAATGGAGCGTCGTGCCCACCAACGTGCCCAATTGCTCTACGGCGAAATCGATCGCAATTCCCTCTTCCGTGGCACCGTTACCGATCCGGCCGACCGCAGTTACATGAATGTCTGCTTTGTCATGGCCGAAGGTCACGAAGCCCTCGAGTCTGAATTCCTGTCTTTCGCCACGGCTCGCGGCATGCACGGCATCAAGGGCCACCGTTCGGTCGGCGGGTTCCGTGCCTCGACCTACAATGCCATGCCGCTCGAAGGCGTGCAGGCACTTGTCGAGACCATGCAAGCTTTTGAAGCGCAGCATCGCGCCTGATCACATTGTGGACGGAGGGCGCTCCCTCGTTGCTCCGTCCACACCTTTCTCACCAACACACAGCAAAGCCATGAACATCCTTATCGCCACCGAAAAACCCTTCGCCCCCGCAGCCGTCGAAGGGATCCGTCACATCGTCGAATCGTCGGGCCACACGCTTCGGCTGCTCGAAAAGTACCCCGACAAAGCCACCTTGCTCGCCGCTGTGGCCGATGCCGACGCCCTCATCATCCGCAGTGACCGCGTCGACGCCGATGTGCTCGGCGCCGCCCCGCATCTGCGCATTGTGGTGCGCGCCGGTGCCGGCGTGGACAACGTGGATCTCGACGCCGCCACCGAGCGTGATGTCGTTGTGATGAACACGCCCGGGCAAAATGCCAACGCCGTGGCCGAACTCGTCTTCGGTTTGCTCATTCGCCACGTGCGTCACAATTTCGACGGCACAGCCGGCACCGAACTCCGCGGCAAGCGCATCGGGCTGTTGGCCTATGGCAACGTGGCCCGCTGTGTGGCTCGCATCGCCCGCGGTTTTGAAATGGAAGTCAGCGCCTACGATTTCTTCAATCGCGTTGAGCGCATCGAGGAAGACGGCACCTACGCCGCACACAACCTCTATGACCTCGTGCAAAAGTGCGACATCGTCAGTCTCCACACCCCCGCCACGCCCCGCACCCGCGGTTTTGTCAATCGCGAAATGGTCGAACTCATGCGCCCCGGTGCCATTCTGATCAACACGGCGCGCAAGGAAATCGTCGACGAGAACGAACTCCTGCCGCTTCTCATGGAGCGCACCGATCTCTCCTATCTCACCGACATCCGCCCCGATCGTCACGACGAATTTGCCGCCGCCCTGGGCAATCGCTACTATGCCACGCCCAAAAAGCTCGGTGCGCAGACGGCCGAAGCCAATGCCAATGCCGGACTCGCCGCCGCGCGCCAAATCGTCGGCTTTTTCGCCACCGGCGACACCACCTTCCGCGTCAATCGCTGAGGCTGATTGTGAGCGCCTCACCCCGTCCCATCTAAACATCCCCCTCCTTAATATCTATCACCATCATGACTCTCGTGAAACCCTTCCGCGGCCTACGTCCGGCCGCCGGCATCGCCCATCTTGTCTCCTCTCGTCCCTACGACGTCCTCAATTCCGCCGAAGCCCGTGCTGAGACGGGCGACAACGTCCGTTCGTTCTACCACATCATTCGCCCCGAAATCAATTTCCCCGAGGGCACCGATGAGCACGATCCCCGCGTCTATCCAGAAGCTCGTCGCCAGCTCGAACGCTTCATCGCCGAAGGTTGGCTCGTGCAAGACGAGCGCGAGTGCTACTACCTCTATGCCCAAACCATGAACGGGCACACGCAGTACGGCATCGTCCTTGCGGCGCACGTCGACGACTACAATTCCGGTCGCATCAAGAAGCACGAACTCACCCGCCGCGACAAAGAAGACGACCGCATGCGGCACCTCACCGCCACCAACGCCCACATCGGTTCCGCCTTTTTGGCCTATCGACACAATGACACACTCCAAGCCCTCATCGAGCGAATTGCCGCGCAGAAACCGCTCTATGATTTCGTGGCCGACGTCGACGGTTTCCGTCACACCCTCTGGTTGATCGACGTGCCGACCGACCTCGAGACCATCACCCGCGAGTTTGGCGCCATGGAAGCCCTCTACATCGCCGACGGCCACCATCGTTCCGCTGCGGCGGCGCGCGTGGGCACCGCTCGCGCCGAGGCCAACCCCGAACACACCGGCCGCGAGGAATACAACTACTACTTGGCCGTGTGCTTCCCCGCCGAGCAACTCACGATTCTCGATTACAACCGCGTGGTGCGCGACCTCAACGGACTGACTCCCGACGAACTGCTCGGCCGGCTCGAGGAAGATTTCGAAGTGCGCGATCGCGGCACCGAAAACTTCCGTCCTGAGCGCGCGCACCAGTTTGCGCTCTATCTTGGCGGCCGTTGGTATTCGCTCGACGCCCGTCCCGGCACCTTCGACCCCGAAGATCCCATCGGTGTGCTCGATGTCGACATCTCGTCGCGGCTGATTCTCGACAAACAGCTCGGCATCACCGATCTCCGCTCCTCCAAGCGCGTCGATTTCGTCGGCGGTTTGCGCGGACTCGACGAACTGCGGCGCCGTGTCGACAGCGGCGAGATGCAAGCTGCCTTGGCGCTCTATCCCGTCACGATGGAACAAGTGATGCGCATTGCCGACACCGGCAACATCATGCCCCCCAAGGCCACCTGGTTCGAGCCCAAACTCCGCACCGGCATGGTCATCCACGACATGGAGTGAGCCCTCATTGGGTTGACGTACACCGTCTGAGCAGTGACTCGGCCCTTCCTGCCGCGCAGGGTGCAGAGGCAACCTCCTAAAATAGTCAGGATGCGCAACCACCCATTCCGATAAACAACGAATCCCGCCGACTC
>ERZ772974.1503-NODE-1503-length-15232-cov-2.440008_pt1 | contig 15232 bp, 10 predicted proteins | sample MGYA00580671_ERZ772974 | MGnify/ENA primary metagenome ERZ772974 (study PRJEB29015, sample SAMEA2738065) | human oral metagenome | biome: human oral; feature: human-associated habitat; material: saliva | place: China | collected 2218 ... | reverse complement strand
CCGTCCTTTTTGCCGTTCTTCTCGGCAATCTTACCTATCTAATGACCATCGATGCACCGCATATTCAATCTCTCTCCACCAACAACCACACCATTGCCAAAAGCGCACATGTTCAGCGCGGATCCATCATCACGTCTGACGGAGTGACTCTCGCAGAGAGCGTAAAGCAAGACGACGGGACCTATGTACGCACCTATCCGCAAGACGGCATGGCCGCTCATACCGTAGGTTATATCTCCACGCAATACGGAACTTCCGGAATTGAGCAGACCATGAACGAAACCCTCACGGGCCACTCCTCTCACTCTGACTGGAAAGGCGCACTCTATTCCATGGCAGGAGTCACCACACCGGGATCTTCGGTAGTACTTACGATCAATTCCCAAATGCAAGCTGCCGTAGAGCAGATCCTTGAAGGTCATACCGGATCTGTCGTTGTGATGGATCCTTCCACGGGCGCAATCCTCGCAAAGGCTTCTTCTCCTTCATATAAACAATCGGAACTTGCAAGCGCCATCTCATCGGATAGTGGCAGCGAGCTTGTTGACCGGAGCACCCAATCTCTCTATTCTCCTGGGTCTTCCTTTAAAACCATTACGCTCTCGGCGGCACTTGATACCAACACCACCACTCTTGATACCAAATATGATGCACCCGGCGTTATGGACCTTGGAGGCGGAACCATCCATAACTATGCCAATGAAGATATGGGCAACATTACCCTCAGTGAGGCCTTTGCCCGCTCTTCAAATACCGCCCTCGCACAAGTTGGAACTCAACTGGGAGCTCAAAATCTTGTCAGTTATGCCAATGGCTTTGGCTACGGAAAAGAACTCGGGCAAGATTTCTATACCACGCCTTCTCTCATGCCTAATCCGTCGGAAATGACCGAATGGGAACTTGGTTGGTCCTCTTGCGGTCTTCCTGTTGGACAGCATGAAAGCCCCGCAGGTCCTCAGACAACCGTTATGCAAAATGCCGTTGTCGCTTCGGCAATTGCAAACGGCGGTGTCGTTATGAATCCGTATGTGGTTGACCACATTCTCTCTCCTGAGGGCACCGTGGTATCAACTACTTCCCCGCACTCTTTGGGGCAGGTTGTTTCCGCTGAGACTGCCGGAAAGGTTCGCGAGGCCATGCTTGGTGTCGTTGAGCATGGAACCGGCATGGGCGCCCGTGTACAGGGTACCCGCGTCGCGGGGAAAACCGGTACCGCCGATGTTGAAAACGGTAATTTCAACTCCTTCTTTATCGGTTTTGCTCCGTATGAAAAACCTTCGCTCGTGGTTTCGGTTGTCATTGAGGGTAACGGTGAGAACGTTCTTGGCGAGGGTGCAAAGGTTGGCGGACAGGTTATTGCAAAATGCCTGCAGATTCAATCACTTGGAGCGGCCTCATGATGTTTTGTAAGGTTTTACAAGATGCACTTCTCACCCTCAAACGGCGTTTAGTTAGCTAAGATTGCAAGCAAGAAGCTCTGTGTACTGATAGGAGAGTATATGCCAGGTAGAATGCTCGGTGGGCGTTACCAGGTTCAAGACAAGATTGGTACGGGTGGCATGGCCACCGTATACCGAGGACAAGATGAAGTTTTGGGACGCACGGTAGCCATCAAAACAATGCTGCCACAGTATGCCAATGATCCTTCGTTTGCCGCCCGCTTTAAGCAGGAGGCTCAGGCAGCCGCGGCACTCTCGAGTCCCTATATCGTATCCGTGTATGACTGGGGCAAAGACGGTGAGTCATACTACATCGTCATGGAGTACCTCCGGGGAACTGACCTCAAAAGCGGCATCCGCAAACACGGAGCGCTTGATTCCCGTAAAGTCGCTCAAATTGGCTCCCAGATTGCCCAGGCACTCTCGGTAGCTCATAAACACGACATCATCCATCGCGATATCAAGCCGCAAAATATTATGGTGCAGCCCGATGGCAATATCAAAGTCATGGATTTTGGTATCGCACGCGCCAAGAACAGTCACTTAACCACCGATAATGCTGTTCTTGGAACGGCTCATTACGTCTCCCCGGAGCAAACACAAGGAAAAGAGCTTGGACCTACAACCGATATTTATTCCTTGGGTATCGTTATGTACGAAGCAGCAACGGGACGTGTCCCTTTTGAGGGAGACGATGCCATCAGCGTTGCTCTAAAACAGGTCAATGAAGCTCCTCAGGCACCCACGTTGCTTAATCCTTCGGTAGATCCAATTCTTGAATCCATCATTTTAAAGTGTATGGAAAAAGATCCGAGCAACCGCTATCAGACAGCAGATGACCTCTACTATGCATTACGCGACTATCTTATGGGTCGTGGAAGCAGGGTGAGCAGTACGGCTCTTATGGGAGCCATCCCCACCAATAAGATGGATCGTCGAGGCTTTGGCGGCACCCAGGCAATCCCGGTTGCGGTCGCCAGCCGCACCGGCAATACAGATAAAATGCGTCCCATTAAAGCAACCGAACAAGCTCAGATGGAGGAAGAAGAGCGTGCCCGTAAGCGCCGTCGTAATACTGTCTTGGGCGTTCTTCTCGCCCTTCTCATTTTTGCCGGAGCCGTCTTTGGTATCACAAACATTCTCTCTCATCAGTCGCAGCAATATGCCGTTCCCAACCTTGTAGGTATGAAAAAAGACGACGCCATCAATGCACTTAACGATAAGGACAGCCACTTCAAGCTTGGAGAAATTAAAGAAGACTACAACGATGATGCGCCTGAAGGCCAGGTTATTGAACAAACGCCCAGTGCAAATAAGATGGCCGAGGACGGAACCAAGATTGATATCGTCGTCTCTAAGGGCGCAAAACCTGCCGCAACGGTCAAAGTCCCTGATCTGACCAAAATGACTCCGGATGAAGCCCAGCGAGCTTTGGGACAAGTGGGACTTAAGGGTAAGCAAGGTGACGACGTTGACGATGATTCCGTACCGGTCGGCTATATCGCAAAGCAAGATGAAGCACCAAACTCCGATGCCAAAGCCGGCGATACCATCACCTACCACCTTTCCAAAGGACCGGAAGAGATCACGATTCCGGATGTTATTGGTCTTACGGAAGCACAAGCAACCAAAAAGCTTGAAAGCGCCGGATTCAAGGTACGCACGCAAGATAAGAGCAAAGGCAACCAAAATGCTACCGTCTCTGCGGTAAGCCCGTCGGTTGGATCTAAGGGCGAGAAGGGCGACACCGTAACAATCACTATCGGCGAGGATCCCAAGAAGCAGTCAGTACCAAACGTCATCGGTAAAGAGTACCATGCGGCTCAGCAGCTTCTTCAAGAAGCGGGCTTCTCACCAAACACCGTATGGGTCTATGACAACACCATTGAAAGCGGTAAAGTCGTCAGCCAGTCTCCGCAGTCCGTAGAGCCCGGCGGCACCGTCACCATTAGTGTGTCTTCCGGACCAAATCCAGCCACGTCAACGAGCACTACTACAACATCACCAACAAGTAGAACTCGTCAGGCGCAAGGCGCGCCTAAAGAAGCACCGTATAAAAGCTTTTCCTGACAAAAATGCCCGCTTTCAAAATCATCTGAAAGCGGGCATATGCTTTATGCGCTGATATGCTTAATCAAACCAGATTTTAACAATGTCTCCATCACTTGAAACGATGTTGATCAACGTTCCGGATTCTCCGTCTTTGGCCGCCGCTACAAGCTCATCAATATCAATCTCTTCAAGCTGCGCACGCGTCTTGTCAATGGAACGGCCTCCGATTTGAAGCCCTGATTTCATGGCAAACTTTGCAAGTGCCAGAGGAACACACATGTCCACTACGTCCCCATCCTCTGACTCAACGTAAATGTGCAAGCCATGCTTTTTTGAATTGCCCAGACGCACGGTTGCCTGTTCTTTTCCGGAGATGCCGTCCTTTGGTTTTCTCAGCTCGGTGCTAAAGAACTTCCCTAATCTAAAACGACCTACTTCTTCTGCCTCGACATCTGCTTCATCATCTGTCGTCGTATCCTCTTCTTCAAAGTTATCTATTGCAAGATTTTGCGCTTTGTCAGCTTCTCTCTTGTCCGAGCTCTCATCTGCTTCTTTTGCTATGGACATGGAGATATCAAACCCTTTTCGCTCTTGCGTAGAGGCGCCGCGCAAGAGTTCATCGATGCTCACGCCTAAAAATTGCGCTAATTGCGGCAACAGCGAAATGTCCGGGTAATTAATATCATTTTCCCACTTACTGACTGCCTGTGGACTCACACTCAGCTCACGAGCCAACCGTTCCTGCGTTGCTGCTTTGGTAAGACGGAGCCGTGCAATACGCCGACCAAGCGTCTCCTGAGAATTTGTCATATGCACTCCTCACCCTTGTGTTTTTATCGGATGCTTTTTATGCGGAACCGCTGCCATAACTATCACTCATATCATATTTTCCAACAAGAACGCAGCGGTTGATACCTCCTACCAGTTGTTGATTTCGGCTCAACCATACGTTGATTTCGCAGGTCAACATGGAAATCTTCTGACGAAGTGATCCGTATATCAATGCTTGCTACATTCCATATGATCCTCCGTAAGTCCCTCTAACAAGTCGTTCTATAAAAACAGGCCGAGAGTAAAATCCCGACCTGTGCTGATTTCTGGTGCCCTCGGGCCGATTCGAACGGCCGACACCCGCTTTAGGAGAGCGGTGCTCTATCCCCTGAGCTACGAAGGCTTACGTGAGTAATTTTACTCACCAATAGCGCCCTGCGCAATAAAAAGACTAAGCAAGAAAACCTCGAATTTCTCTACTTACTTATTTTCTGTCTTACGAGCTTTCTTCTCGGCCTTCTTTGCTTCTTTTGCGGCTTCACACGCAGCAACTTTTTCTCCAAGCTTTTTATCGGTCATGCCTACCACCTGGCGCTCAACACGCTTGCGGATGGGACGCAGCTTTACGAAGCTAAAAATAACCGAACCAAAGATGAACACATACGCAATGATAAGCGCGATGGCAGATACAAGCCCAACCCCTGAACCAAGGTTTCTGGCTTCAGGAAATGCCGTCGTTAGTACAAACGTCACTATCGTTGCGGCAAAACCAACACCTAAAATAACCCACCAGATGCGCTCGACGCGATGATATTCAGGATCGTTTCTCAGCAAAATCTCAAAGCCGCGATTCCTAAAGTCATCATGCGCACGCTCGCGCTGTCGAGCGGCACGTTTTTGCTCTTTTGTTGTGGGGGTACCACCCTTGGCTGACTTAGAACCCGAAGCGCTTGAGATGCGCACGGAAGCCGCCGCTTCACGAGAAGGCTTGGCAGAAGCAGCAGATTTGCGCGGAGCATATTTAACCGTCTGTCCGTCGCTCTTCTCGCTTTCTTTTTGTGATTTCTTTGATGCTACTGATGCAACGGTTTCCTGTGCTTCTTCAGCAGCGCCTTTAATCGTGTCACGCAGTGACATGGGACTCCTTCATTGACTCGAATTTGGTACCAGTAATAATCTCAAACGCCGTTTGATAACGCCTGGATGTTCCCTCAATAACCTCTTGTGGAAGATGCGGAGGCTCGCCCTGCATATCCCAATGTGCCTTCAACCAATCGCGCACATACTGCTTATCATAGCTTGGCTGAACGCTTCCCGCAGTATATCCCTCAGACGGCCAAAAGCGGCTTGAGTCAGGCGTAAGACACTCATCAATGAGGGTAAGCTCGCCGTCGATAAAGCCAAACTCAAACTTTGTGTCTGCAATAAGAATACCCCTTGTTGCGGCATACTCTGCGGCAGCTTTATAGAGCTCAAGCGATGCCTCACGCAAGCGCTCTGCGACATCTGCGCCTACAATTTCAGCACATCTCTCAAACGAGATGTTCTCATCATGCTTTCCCAGCTCCGCCTTAGTCGAGGGCGTAAAGAGCGCTTCGGGAAGCTTTGAAGCCTCATGCAGCCCTTCGGGAAGTTTAATGCCACAAACCGTACCGTCTTGATCATACGTCTTCTTACCCGAGCCGGTGAGATATCCTCGAACAATACACTCAATCGGAATGGTCTTGGCTTTTTTAACCAGCATTGCTCTTCCGGAAAGATAGTCAGCATAGGATACAAAGGAAGCCGGTATCTTATTGGGAAGTACGGCAATCATATGATTGGGAATCAGGTCTTTAAAGCGTTCAAACCAAAATGCGCTGATTCGAGTTAAGACCTCACCTTTATACGGTATTTCATCCGGAAGAATAACGTCAAAAGCGCTGATGCGATCACTTGCCACCATGAGCAACTCATCGCCGCAATCATAGATATCACGAACTTTTCCGTGAGAATCCGGACGTAATTTGTCAGACACGCTTACCTCACTTCTGCACACGCGAATCTTTACTGACTTTGATTGTAAGCCAACAAAGGAATAAATTGAGGATGGTATGCAATCATTACGAAATTTTCTAGTTCAACCCCGTGCGAGATGCTTGTGTGTGCGGAATATAGAGTGAAAACGTTGTTCCTCGCCCCAATTCTGACTCAATTGAGATGGTTCCATTGTGGCGATCGAGTATTTCTTTCGTAATGGAAAGGCCGACTCCAAGGCCTCCCGACGCACGCTCTCTGCTTGAGTCAGAACGCCAGAATCGCGAGAAGGTCTGTGGTATGTCTTCCTTTGCAATGCCTATGCCGGTGTCTGAAACAGAAATGACAACATCTCCCCGGCTCTCTGAAACGGTAACGCTTACCAGACCGTTGACGTCGGTATAGCGCATGGCATTGCTCAAAAGATTGACAATCGCCTCTCGAATCATGTCGGCATCAACTTCCGCAAAGCATTGATCGTGTCCTGTTTTGTTAATAAACTGCAGGCAGATTTTGCGTTCCTGAAAAAGTGGCTCTTGAGATTTGACGAGACTCTGTACCAAAGCAATAAGATCATTCTTCACGGGGCGAATTGGAGTCGAACCATTTTCAAGCCGCGACAGATGCAGCATCGCATCAACCAAGCGAGAAAGACGACGCGCTTCGGATGCAACGTTTTCAAGCCGTTCTTGATCGGCCGGAAGAACTCCATCCTGCATAGCCTCAACCGTAGCCAAAATGGCCATCAGAGGCGTTCTCAGCTCATGTGCCACGTCGCTTGTCAAACGGTGTTCAAGCTTTAAGTCCTTCTCGAGAGCCGTAGCCATATCGTCAAATGTCTCTCCAAGACGTCCCAGCTCATCACTGCCACGAACCCCGGAGCGCGCAGAAAGATCCCCGTTGCGAATCTGAAAAGCAGTGTTGGTAAGACTACTGATAGGTCTGGTGAGCGACCTTGATACCAAGTAACCGATGAAACATGCCAAAACAATGGCTCCGGCCGCTGCGAGGAAAAAAGAATCGTAGAACTCTTTGGACAGATCTTCATTCCACGTATATACCAAAATTGTGATTAGGAGCAATGCCGTCATAAACGCCGTAATGCCAAAGAAAAACGTAATGCGCGTGGAGAACGCACGTGGCTTTGACGGCTCGGGCTTAATCGTGTTCCACGAATGCTTGGACGATTCTTGGCTCTTCTGATTTAGATGGGCATGACTTGGCATTGGTATGAAATCTACTCTTCGGTGGTATCACCATACGCGTTTGGAGCCGCCTCAAAACGATATCCAACTCCATGCACGGTAAATAGCCAGTGAGGATTGCGTGGATCGTCGCCAAGCTTTGCGCGAAGATTCTTTACATGAGAGTCAATCGTCCGCTCATAGCCTTCAAAGTCATATCCAAGCACTTTTTCGACAAGCTCCATGCGTGAATAGACACGACCGGGATATCGTGCCAGCGTTGTAAGGAGCTTAAACTCTGAGGCTGTCAGATCAACCTCTTCGCCCCTGATGAGCACTTTGTGGCCTGAAATATCAATGGTGAGCACTCCATACTCAAGCACTTCAGCCTGTGGCTCAGCTTCTTTATGCGCACGACGAAAGAGAGCCCGAACTCGAGCTACAAGTTCGCGCGGCGAGAAGGGCTTGACCAAATAGTCATCGGCTCCAAGTTCAAGGCCAATAATGCGATCCTCAACCTCTCCTTTTGCAGTCAACATAATAATTGGGACATTGGAAACGTCTCTGATTGCCCTGCAAACTCTCTCTCCTGATAATTTAGGGAGCATCAAATCAAGAATAACCAGGTCAAATGAGTGTTTCTGAAATTCTTCAACAGCGCTCTGGCCGTCACCTACACCACGAACCGCATAGTTCTCACGTTCCAGATACGCAGAAACAGCATCGCGGATGACCGTCTCATCCTCGACAACTAAAATTCTTTTTTCGTCTGTCTCCATAGCTTCCCTGTGTCCCTCCATGAAAACGACAGTGTCTTCTATATGAAACGCTCAAGACCCTCTTTAAAATAAGTTCATAAAACCCTATTTATCTTAACTCAAACCGTCCGGTTCTTCTACAGAGGAAAACACCGAACACAAACCGATGCCGGATATCCGGAATCCGGCGCCTTAACGGTTGAAAACGTAACCAACGATGAACTCGTTCCTTCGCGAGCGGGAAATTCACCGAAATCAAGACTTCTGTCGGTCGCATAAAGCCAGCGACATACCTGCTTTTCAACATCGACAAGCACGTATGACGCTCGATTCTTCACAATATACAGGCCGTCTTTTCCCAGAGAACCCGCAAGCGGCTCCCTGTCAATACAGAGAACACCTTCCCCGCTTGACGGCAAAATGTATGTCCCCATTTGGCCCAAAAGACCACCGGAGTCATAGCTCTTCTCGATGGAAATAAGGAACTTCTCGCCGATTTGTGTGGCAAAGTAGGGTTGAACCGATTGAGGAAGAATGATTTGATCGAGCTTTGTCTTGAGGTTATCGCTCAACTGATATGCAACCACGCCATAGTAGACACCTGATCCGGCATTGACCCGCGGTGTTAAAACAACGACTCCACTGGATATGCTTGGCGCCGTCGCAAAACGTCCATTTGACTCCACACCGGTTGTGGCCTGTGCGTCTCCGACATTCCACACGTAACAATATGATGCGTCGCTCCGCTTTTTTCCCTGCAGTGACGGCTCGACTATCCATACAATGGACGTACCGGATACCGAAAACAGAGCCGGATCGTAATCAGACGTTCCCTGGTAGAGCGTTTGAACACTGCCGGTTAATTTTCCGTCGGCAAACTCGGAGACATACAGTGTCCAGTCTCTCGTGGACGTATCCAACTCAATCCACGCATACAGTGAGTCTGAGCAGCGAACATCGTAGATAACCGCGGTGGTGTTATTCATCTGTGTCTGCGATACCACGGGTAAAACTTCTCCTGAGGCAACCGAAAGCACCGATGCCACCACCAAAGGCGCCGCCGTTGCTCCGGCAGCAGTCAGAGGAATCCAATCACCTTCAGCGGGACGAAGCACGCTTCCCAGCGGCAATGTATACGATTGCGAAGGCTCTGCCGTATAGTCCTCAGACGAATACGCATCGAGAACCTTTGTTGCCGAGTTTTTGTCAAGAACTAAAGACTTTCCCGAACCTTCATCGGAACTATGGTGACAGCCTGCCGAGACACCAATAACGGCAGAAACGATACCGCCTGCCGCAGTTGCCCGAAAGAAACCGCGGCGCGTGATACCGCCACGAGCATGCGGGGCTTTAAATCTTCTCAAATCAGACAAATTTCACCCCTTTAATCCAGATCAAGGCGCTCAAGACGCTCAAAGAGAACCTTCGACCTTGTAAGGAACAACCATGGATCAAAAATGTTGTCGAGCTGCTCTTTGGTAAGTGTGCACGCCGGATCAGCCTCAAGACGCTCGCGGAACGTAGGTCCATCCATTCCCTGCTGGATATCGCTCCACACCTGCATGGCGTTTGATTGAACAATCTTATACGCCTCTTCGCGAGTTATCCCCGTGTTTACGAGGGCGAGAAGAACCTTGGACGAGAAAAGCATACCTCGTGTCTTATTGAGATTTGCTTTCATTTGTTCAGGGTAAAGCACCATACCTTCAAGCAAAAACTCAAGCTTGGTAAGCATGTGGTCAAGAGCAATGAAACTGTCGGCTTGCGCAACGCGTTCGGCAGAAGAATGCGAAATATCTCGCTCGTGCCAAAGAGCCACATTGTCAAAAGCCACCTGAGCGTTTGCTTTTACCACGCGAGAGAGTCCGCAGATTTTCTCGGCAGTTATAGGATTGCGTTTATGAGGCATGGCCGAAGACCCCTTTTGACCCTTGCGGAACGGCTCTTCCGCCTCAAGCGTATCGGTTTTCTGAAGCGCTCGCATCTCGGTTGCAATTCGCTCACACGCTGCGGCCACCGTTGCAAGAACACCTGCAAGATAAGCGTGGTGATCGCGAGAAATAACCTGCGTTGAGAGTGGATCATGCGCAAGACCGAGCTTCTCGCACACATACTCCTCAACAAACGGATCAATTGAAGAGTAGGTCCCTACGGCTCCCGAAATTGCGCCATATGCAACGTTCTTACGAGCGTCCCTCAAACGATCAAGATCACGCTTAAGCTCCCATGCCCAGCTACCAAATTTCATGCCAAATGTCATGGGTTCGGCATGAATGCCATGTGTGCGTCCGACGCAAAGCGTATCGCGCTCCTCAAACGCGCGCTGCTTGCAAATTTTTGCACAGCTTTGCACCCGACGAATCAAAATATCGCACGCCTGCGTGAGCTGATAACAAAGCGCAGTATCGCCAAGATCGGTAGAGGTCATCCCGTAGTGAACCCACCGGCTTGGTTTCGGTTCGCCATCTGAGATATCGGCATCAATATAGGAACCCATATTCGTAAGAAATGCAATCACGTCATGATTGGTTACCGCTTCAATCTCATCGACTTCCTCACGATTAAAGTTTGCGTGTGCGCGAATCCATGCGGCTTCTTCTCGCGTAATGCCAATAGTGCCTAGCTCAGCTTGCGCCTCACAGGCAAGAACCTCAATCTCCTGCCAAATGGCATATTTGTTTTCAAGTGAGAAAATATGACCCATTTCTTTTCCGGTATAACGATCAATCACCTTGGATCTCCTCTACTCTGTTCCAAAAGACAAAAGGTCAGGCATCATGTGATACCTGACCTTGAAGTTCCTGGTGGGCCGTTAGGGAATCGAACCCTAGACCTTGGGATTAAAAGTCCCCTGCTCTGCCATCTGAGCTAACGGCCCGTTATCTGTCAGGCGTGGCAATTTTACCACGCGCGTAGATAGTGTAACAGTTTTACTCCCAAGCCCACTGACCATTTACAAAGATTGGTGTTTCTTCTCCATTAACAGAAACTCCCCATATGTTCAAATCATCCGTCCCAATCATAAAATCCACGTGGGTAGTGCTTTGATTAATTCCATGGGCAAGAAGCTCTTCTCGGCTCATATCAAGACCGCCCTCAATACATTCAGGGAAGCCCATACCAAGCGCAAGGTGGCAACTTGCGTTCTCATCGTAGAGCGTATCGTAGAACAAAATCCCGCTTTGCCTGATGGGAGTGTTTTTTGAAATAAGGGCGCACTCCCCTAAATACGACCCGCCGTCCTGCTCTATGATTGACGTCAAGACCTCTTTTCCGATCTCGGCATCATAATCAACGACTTTTCCTTTTTCAAACTTAAACCAGAAATTTTTTACAATCTGTCCAACATGAATAAGGGGGAGCGCTGAATAGACAATGCCATCCACTCGATTTCTATCCGGAGACGTAAACACTTCCTCTGTTGGGATATTGGGGAAAAACGCTACACCACTCTGCGTTTTTCCGGCTCCGCCGTCCCAAAGGTGTCCTGCATTCATGCCAATGGTCAACTCCGTACCGTTTTCTGAACGATACACCAACCTATCAAATCGATGAGAATTCAAGAATCGCTTTGTCTTTTCAAATGTTGCGTTGTGTGTTTCCCAGGTACTCTCAGGATCTTCTCCACTTGCACGAGCAACATCCAGGATTGCAACCCAAAGACGATACACGGCCTCCGCTTCCGAAAGATTTGGAAAGACTTCTTTTGCCCAGGGAGCAACGGGTACGCCCGCAATACACCACGCATTGCGACCAAAATCCAGTCCACTGCGGAAAACGTCACAGTCAATATTTCGTGCCCGAGACTCCGCCGCCGGTTTTGCCGGATCAATTCCCTTTAAAATATTGGGATCGCGTGCTTCCAAAAACAGGAAAGCCGCCCCTTCTTCCGCAAGTGAATTGAGCTGTTCTTTTACCCATGAGGGAGTCTTTGAAAGTCTCTCTACTGACACGTTCTCATACTTAATACGAGTTGATTCTGCGTCACTCCAAAGAACCGTTACGAATCCCGCTCCGGCAGCATACGCAGCGCGCTCTATTCTTCTCGCAAAATCGGCTACTTGAATTGGAGCAGAAACAACAAGACTCTGCCCCTTTTGAACCGCACAGCCCTTTCTTACGAGAAGCTCTGCGTAACGATCTATCTGTTCAGAGAGCGCATCTGTTGCAATCTTTGCCTCTTGATCAGTCATTGGAATCGGAGTCATGCTGTCCCTCTCATAAAGAAGGCCCCGAAGGGCCTTAAAGTATCCTTGGAGCGGGCAACGGGATTCGAACCCGCGGATGATGGCTTGGGAAGCCATTGCCTTACCACTTGGCGATGCCCGCGTGCACAGTGCATTTTACCATAGTAAGGCAGGCGCACTTTCCTCGTCTTCATGCTTTTCTCGTTTCTTACGCCGCTCTGCTTTGCAACAAATGTGAAGAATTTGTTTATCAAAGATTTGCCATATAGAAAGTTCTTCATCAAAAATGTAACTGGTTTTATCTCGAGAAGACACGTGTGCTTGACCTTACCTACCTTTTTGAAAACAAGGTGTTCGTGCAGACAAATACCGGTCAAAGAGCGGTCAGAATCCGGTCAGATTGCTTCTTTAGCATTCTTTTCACCTATTGAAAGGAGTGTCATGAACGCCTGTACTACCCTCTTCACACATGTGCCATCTCTGTCGTCCAACCTCCACAAGAGACATCGATGCTTTGTCTTGCTCTCGTGGATACTGCCGCTTTTAATTGGCAGCGCTCTTTTGGTACAACTCTATCAACTCTGGCTTCCGCGCACGGTTTTTGCCAAAGAGTCCGAGACCATTACGGTAGCCGACCGTAAAGATTTTCCCGATGGTCGCAATATCCCTCAATGGATGGGATCAAACGGTGCTTTTCTCTACTGCGGAGATGAACTTAATAAAACAGGAGCTCAATATGGGGACACCCTCGCCGTTATGAATCCCAAGGATTATCACAGCCTGAGAACCGCGGATGGCGCAAATAACGGATCATATAGCGAGCGTCAACTGAAGGCGCTTGATTTTATCCTCTATCACGGTGCTCGCGGAGACCAACCGGAGAATTTAATCTATGGAATTTCCGCCGATTGGCGCGCGCGTGAAGTAACACAGTTTGCCATCTGGGGAGTCTTGCGCGGAGACCCCCATCTTGTAACCACCGTCCTGCCTGAAGCAAGCATGGCGCGCGCTGCCGAAGCTTTGGCCAAAGACGCTCTCGCATACGCCGATTCCGGCGGAGGCGGACCTGAGGAAGGCTCAGCAAAACTCCTTGTTCCTCCCTCCGACAGACAAGTCCTCCTTTTTATGGCAACAAAAACCGAGGCCCCTAAAGGACAGCTCAAGATCAAAAAACACTCTGCACTCTCACAGAACATATTTAAGGAAAAGGCTCTCTACTCCTTAGACAAAGCCGTATATGGCATCTTCTCCGATAAGGAATGTTCAACCAAAATCTGCGAAGTTGTCACCAACGGTGTCGGCGAAACCGATAGCGCCGAACTTCCTGAAGGGACATACTACGTCAAAGAAATACACCCTCCGCTTGGCCATATGCTTGATCCGGCAATACATGAAGTAACCGTTGTCGGAAACACTACCGTTGAACTCCCTTGCGAAGATATTCCCCATGGCGCAGCCGGACTCACCCTCAAAAAAGAAGATATGGAACTGCAGAGCGGCCCTCAGGGCGGTGCCACTTTGAAGGGAGCTGAGTTTAGTGTCTCGTATTTCGCAAATACTGAAGGCACGACGGAGGGAAAGCCTCTGGCATCTTGGGTATTTGCGACCGACGAGCACGGTATTGCGGAGTTTAGCGAGGACTCAAAAGTACGCGGCGACGAGCTTCCAACTCACAATGGGGCTGCCTGGATGCCGCTCGGAACATACACGATTCAAGAAACAAAAGCTCCTGCGGGCTATACTCTTCCGGATGCCTCATCCTCCATTTACATACTTTCACTTGAAGACGAAAAACCTGTTTGGAAAAAACTTGACGACGGAAACGCAACCTCACATGATGTACATTCCGTTACTTTTAAAGACACCGTGAAACTCGGAAGCATTCACGTCACTAAACAGGCGCACGATCCTCTGTATACGGATCTACATGCTCTCGAGGTTACCCAGACGCCTTCCCTGAGCGGCGCTGAAATTGAAATCACCAACGAGTCCGAGCACCCCATCCTCTATAAAGGTATATGGGTGGCGCCTCACGAAAAAGTCGCTTCAATCACTACCGATGACAACGGTTCCGCACAAATCGATGGACTTCCCTTTGGCACCTATCAATTAAAGGAAACAAAAGCTCCCGACGGCTTTGCTCTTAACGACAGTTGGAATCCTATGGTCTCTGTATCTGAGGACCAAACAGTTGTAGAAGCTCCTCCTCTTGTTGATAATCGCATCTGCATGGCCACCGAACTTGCTACATTGGACAACACACATGAGGCAACTGCCGAGAAGGAAATCAAACTGGTAGATCACGTCTCATACGAGGGGCTTACCCCTGGCCAAGAATATGAAATAAACGTTGATCTCCATCCAGCAGGACAAGATCCTTCTCCCGAAAATAAGCTTTCCTCCGCCCGCGCCACATTCACACCAGAAAAATCAGAGGGAACCGTTGATGTTCCCATAACACTCTCCGGAGATAATCTTCCGGATGCGGTAACGGCACATGACACCATTACGCAAAACGGTACAAACGTAACCTCTCACACGGACAAACACTCAAAATCCCAAACGGTCCATATCACTAAACCCAAAAAGACCGTCAAGAAAGAAGTCATCCCCCATACCGGAAACGAGAGTTTCACCATTCCCGTTATTGCTTGTGCGGGTGCAGGTCTTATTCTCTTTGCCTTCGTGTCAAGCAAACATCGTGCGTAGTTCAAAAGGAACGAAATGAGCTGATTCATTACATATGAAAGAGGTCGTATGAAGTACTTCATACGACCTCAAGGTGCTTACTGTTGTTTTTTTCTTAGATTAGGAGCGCCGGATAA
>ERZ772974.1501-NODE-1501-length-15243-cov-3.550764_pt1 | contig 15243 bp, 23 predicted proteins | sample MGYA00580671_ERZ772974 | MGnify/ENA primary metagenome ERZ772974 (study PRJEB29015, sample SAMEA2738065) | human oral metagenome | biome: human oral; feature: human-associated habitat; material: saliva | place: China | collected 2218 ... | reverse complement strand
TTTCTAAGTCTCTTGCTGAATTATCTAGTATTTCTTTTTTATGTGTTAATTGTTTTAAGTAAAACAGTGTATTTGCAAGTACTTTTCTTTCATCCTCTGTAGATTCTCCATTACTATGTCCCGTTTGAATCATTGCTGTATTATTCCATGTTGTTAAGTAATATGAGTAATTTGGACCTTTCGGTAAGATACTTGCATCCTTTCTTACACCATTTTCTATTACATCAATACCCGGTTTTTCAAATTCCATCCATACATTTCCTTTTGCTGCGTTAGATGCTGTGTGTGTATATGGAACATTTAAAACAGTTCCAACTGGTCCTAAATTCCATGGGAACTGTGTTAAAAAACCTTTCTTTGATACCTTAATCTTATCTGCTCCATAGAACCATTGAATATTATAGTCATAACCAAGAGACTGACTAGCTCCCCAAACACCTATTGCAATATTAAACTTAGATGCAATTTTAGACATACCATTATAACCTATTCCTGCTCCTATCGTATCATGTCCTGTAAGTATTCCATTACCTTTATTAATATAGTCTGATATTATGTTTATTGTATTATCTGACAATAAGTTAAAAGCATTAGAATCCCATGTTCCATACATTACCACATCATAATCCCATATCATATTTGGGTTAGCTTCAAAATCTTTTTGTTTAACACTTGTAACTTTTAGTATTTGTCTTCCTGTTACTGGGTTTTTACCATATGCTCTATAGTTTGTTACTGTACCACCTTCATTTGATGTTCCGCCCTTCCATCCATACCTTTAAAAGTGCTGACTTTTCTATTGTTTCTGTACGACCATCTAAATATGTTACATTTACCATTGGAAGCGATTGGAATGCTGTTGAGCCTGGCCATAATCTACCTACATTCTTAGAATGTGGATACACATTAAGTACTTTTACTTCTTCATCTATTGCTTCAGGACTAAAGTCTGTAAGTCCAATCGTTTCAAAATTGTTACTCCCAGGCTTTTTTTGATACACCTTATATGAACTATTTTGTGGTCCCGTCCATTTAAGGTGTATATTGTTTGTTTCTGGCTTTGGAGTTAGAGTTAATTCTGACTCTGCTGCAAATACCAATATTTGTGTGTATGTAAGCATAATTATTAGTAGTATACTTACTATAATTATCTTCTTTAGTATTTTCATTTCTTCCCTTTCTTTAATATAATTTCATATTTTAAATATATATTAACAGATTTTAAAGTGGTATATTTGTGACAACTTCTTACTATTTTTTAATATAAAAAAAGTTAGCACTTTTGTACTAACTTTCTAAAATAATCTTTTTTTATTTAATCTTAGCTAAAACATCCCCATCCTGCATATTTAGCTTTTGCTCCTAACATTTCTTCTATTTCTAATAATCTGTTATATTTAGCAACTCTATCTATTCTTGCAGGTGCTCCTGTCTTAATTTGTTTTGTATTTAATGCAACTGCTAAATCTGCTATTGTTACATCATCTGTTTCTCCTGAACGGTGTGATGTTACTGTTGTATAACCATATGTTTTAGCAAGTTTTATTGCATCCATAGTTTCTGTAACTGTACCTATTTGGTTTAATTTAATAAGAATTGAATTACATGCATCTTCTTCTATTGCTTTTTCTAATCTTTCAACATTTGTAACAAGAAGATCATCACCTACTAATTGAATTCTATCTCCTAAACGTTTTTGTAATTCTTTCCATCCTTCCCAGTCTTCTTCATCAAGTCCATCTTCTATTGACATGATTGGATATTTGTTAACTAGGCTTTCCCAGTGTGATATTACTTCATCTCTTGTTAAAGTTTTATTTGCTTTTGGTAAATGATATGTTCCATTTTCACCTTTCCATTCACTTGCTGCTGCATCTATAGCAAATACAAAGTCTTCTCCAACCTTATATCCTGCTCTTGTTATAGCTTCTGATAATAGGTCAAATGCTTCTTCATCACTTGATAAATCTGGTGCAAATCCACCTTCATCACCTACTGCAATTGTCATTCCTTTTTCTTTTAAGATTTTTCCTAATGTATGATATACTTCTGCACACCATCTAACACATTCTTTAAATGTTGGTGCACCTACTGGCATTATCATAAATTCTTGAATGTCCATATTGTTTGAAGCATGTGCTCCACCATTTAAAACATTCATCATAGGTACTGGTAATGTATCTGCATATTCACCACCTAAGAATTGGAATAATTCTTGGTCATTTGATTGTGCCATAGCTTGTGCACAAGCTATAGATGTTCCAAGTATAGCATTTGCTCCTAATTTACCTTTATTTTTTGTTCCGTCTAATTCGATTAGATCATTGTCTATTTCCATTAATGAATTGTATAATATTACCATTCCTTCTTCTGATTCTGATGTAATATTGTCATTAATATCTTCATTAACATTAGCAACTGCTTTTTCTACACCTTTTCCTAAATATCTTGATTTATCCCCATCTCTTAATTCAACAGCTTCAAATTGTCCTGTTGATGCTCCTGATGGAACTTTAGCAACTCCTTTACATCCATTTATATGTGCTTCTACCATAACTGTTGGATTTCCTCTTGAGTCTAATATTTCTCTTGCATGTACTTTTTCTATATAATAATCTTTCATTTTATATATTCCTTTCTTATTTATTCTATACTTATATAATAACCATTTAATTGTATTTTTTCAATATATTTTTAATATATTTATTGTTTTTTTACTCTTTTACTAATTCTTCTAATTCTAATATTTTTTCTTCTAAATATTTAAATGCTTCATCATATGTTTTTTCATCTTCTAAATCTACTTCTGCAATTTTAAGTACATCTATACTTCCGTACTTTTGCACCTGTTTTTAACATTTCAAGATATTTTTCTAAATATCCTTCTTTGTTATTTAATATATTTCTTGCTATATATATTGCAGATGATATACCTGTTGCATATTTATACACATAATATGGTCTGTAAAAATGTGGAATTCTAAGCCATTCATATTTATGTTTTTCATCTATTGTTATATTTGCAAAATATTTCTTTAATACTTCCTCATATTCATTTGTAACATCTGTATATACTGTTGGAATTTCCTTAAATATTCTATTATGTATTTTCTTTTCAAATTCTGCGAACATTGATTGTCTTACAAGTGTTGATGTTATTGTACCTATAAGTTCTGCGATTATATTTTTTCTTTTTTCTACATCTTTTTCTTTTTTTAATATATTTTCTACAAGTATTATTTCATTTACTGTTGATGCTACTTCTGCAACCATTATTGTATAATTACTATTATATACACTTTGTGACTTATTTGAATAATATGAATGCATTGTATGTCCGAAGTTCATGTGCTACTGTTGAAATATCATCAAATCTTCCTTCATAATTTAGTAATATGTATGGGTGTACCCCATATACGCCATAACTAAATGCACCAGTCCCCTTATTTTCCTTTTCATATACATCAAGCCATCCTTCAGAAAATGCTTTTTTCAAAACATCTATATAATCTTTTCCGAAGAATACTTAAATTTTCAAGTATTATATCTCTTGCTTCTTCTATTGTATATTTCTTATTATCATGTGATTCTATTATATTTGCATATAAGTCATATGATGTATAATCTTTACCTAATCCTAATATTTTTCTTCTTAAATCATGATATTTATGATATATTTTCATATTTTTATTTACAGATGATATAAGTGTATCATATACTTTTATACTTGATTCATCTCCTCTTGTACTTCTATCTAAAAGTGATTCATAATTTAATAATTTAGCAAACTCATTTTCAAGTTTTACTTCTGATAGATATATTTCTGTTGTACTTTGTTCTGAATTTTTGTAATTATTATATAATGAATTAAATGCATTTTTTCTAAGTATTCTATCATTACTTTCCATTAATGGTACATATTTTGAATGTGTAACTTCATGAAGATTTCCGATTCTTATCTTCTGCTTTTTCAAATTTTATTTCATTTTCTATTAAGTCATATATATTTGAAAAATTCATTGCACTTCCAATATGATTCATAAGTAATTTTTGTTCTTGTGTTAAAATATGTCCCTTTAAAGAAAACTCATGTCTTAAATTATTGTTAAATCTTTCAAATTCCGGATCTTTTAAGATTTCTTCTAAAAATTCTTTATCATTTGCAAGAAGTTCATCTTGTACAAATATTAATTTTTTAGAAAGCTTTTTAAATTTAGGCTCTATTTCAGAATCTATTTTTAACATTTCTAAATCTTTCATATTTTTTTGAAGACTAAGATTAATATATGCTGTAGTCTTTGAAGATATTAATTCTGCTTCTTCATCTAATTTAAAAAAGTCAAATATATCTTTCTTATTATTAAGTTTTCCTTTAAAAGTTGTCATTTTTTCTATTATACTTAATTCTTTTTCTATATCTTTCTTAAGTTCATCTATATTACTATATATCTTAGTTAAATCCCATTCAATTTTTACATTGCTTTGTACATTACCTTGATTTTCTTTGTTTTTTTCCATATTCTTTCCTTTCACTATATTTTTTTATATCACATATAGTTATCTATTTGTTTTAATTCCAAAAATCTTATTTCTTATTTTTTTAGCTTTTAAAAATATTGGTAATAATTTTTCACCTTTAGGAAGTTCTTTTAATTCTTCTTCTGTTATAACATTAAACATTATTACAAATAATGTATATGAAATTATTCCTGAAATTATTGCTAAAATTACAGCTGCTGAATTTCTTAAATATCTTATACTAAAATAATATACTCCATATGATATAATTCCCATTGCTATAGATGCTAAAAATGTCCTTCCGATTTTTCTTAAATTCTATTCTTGCACCTATTTTTCTATATAATGTTATATATACAATTAAGAACATTATAACCTGACATATAACAGATGAGATTGCAGCACCATATATGTTTATTTCATATATTGGTATTAATATTAAATTTATTACTGTTTTTATAACAGCACCTACAAACACACCTATAGATGGTGTTATAACATCACCGAATCCCTTGAAGTCCACTTCCGTATTGTGTGACTTAAACACATAAATACTGTTGCAACACATAATATTTGCATAAGTACTCCACCTTCTGATGCTCTTGGATACATAAGTTTTAATAATGGTTCTGATAATACAAATAATCCTACTATTGCAGGCATTATTATAATTACAGATAAATTTATTGCTCTTTCAATTCTTTCTTTTGCTTTTTGTCTTTCTCCTCTTGCAACAAGTACAGATACAACTGGAACAATTGCTATTGCTATTGCTATTGTTATTGATTGTGGAAGCCCAACTATTGTAGATACTTTTGAAAGTATCCCTTTCATCTCTGTTGCCTTACTTTCCAAAACATCTTTAGCAGTATATATATGCATATATGCTTTTTGTATACCATTTGTTACTGTTATTGTATCTATCATTGTATGTACTATAGAAATTAATGAACCTATTGTTACAGGTACTGATAATTTAAGTATCTTCTTTATTATATATTTTGTAGGCTTTTTATCTTCTCTTGATTTTTCTCTCCTATATATTATAAGTTTATGTTTCTTATAATATGTGTACATATATATAAATGATAAAATAACAGAAATTGTTGTTGCTACATTTCCGTGCTGCTGCCATTATATGTGGTTGACTTCCTGCTGCCATATATACAAGTGTTATTGTTAATATACAATTTAAAAGTTGTTCTAGTGTTTGTGAAACACTTGTAGACTTCATATCTCCGAAGTCCACCAAAATACCCTCTTATAACAGATGATGCTGAAACAAATACTATTGCAGGTGCTAATACTTTAAGAACTATTGCAGTATCTTTTACATTTAAAATATGTATTGCTATCCAATCTGAAAATACATATAATAATACACTTAGTAAAAGTCCGAAGACCTGTAAAAAATGTAAGTGCTACCTTAAATATTCTTTGTGCCGCTTTTTTATCACCTATTGCTATTCTTTCAGATACCAATTTAGATATAACAGATGGTATACCTATGCTTGAAAGTGTAAGCATAAGTGCATATACTTCATATCCTGAAGCATAATGTCCGGTTTCCTACATTTCCGAAATCCTGGCACATTTACAATTACAACCCTGTATATAAGTCCTAAAACTTTTACAAGTATTTGTGCTATTATTAGCATAAGTACATTTTTGGCAAACTTATTCCCAAAATTTTCTGTCTTTTTCTCTATATTATTATCTTCTTCTATTTTCTTCTCTTTTTCTAAATTTATTTTCTCCATATTATATGTATATCACAATTCCTTACTTTTTTCTATTACTTAAACTTATATTATTCTAATTATTTTCTTTGTATATTATATATATTCATAAATTCTTCATTATTTTCTTCATAGCATTTTATCATTATATTTACAAATTTTTCTTCAAATTGTGTTCCAATATTTTTCTTTAATTCTTCTAATCCTTCTTCAATTGTTCTTTCATTCCTATATACACGTTTTGAAGTTATTGCATCAAAAGAATCTGCAACTGTAATTATTTTAACACAGTCTTCTATCTCATCACCTTTAAGACCATCTGGATATCCTTTTCCGATCTATTCTTTCATGATGTGATCTTACAATATTTAAAATATCAGTAAAAACTGTTGCCTTTTTTAATATCTCATAACCAATTACTGTATGTTCTTTCATCTTTTCATATTCTTCATCTGTAAATCTTCCTGTTTTTAATAATACACTATCTGGGATTCCTACTTTTCCGAATATCATGAAGGAGTCCTCCGAACTCTTATTTTTTCAAGTTCATTTTCTGAATACCCTGCTTTTTTTGCTATCATACATGCATATCCTGATACTCTATCAGAATGTCCGAAGTGTATAATTATCTTTAGCTTCTACTATTTTTCTTAATGTTTCAATACTTTCTATATATGTTTCTTCTATTTCTTTATTCTTCTTTTTTATTTCTTCTAATTGTATTATAGATTTTACAGAAGATTCTATCATTAACAATATTTGTTCAAACTTATTTGTTTTTTCTAAATATCCTTGAATATTTAATCTCCTAATTGTTTCTATTGGTGGTGCTACACTTTTATGTCCTGTAAGTACTATTATATATATGTCTTTATTAAATTTTCTTATTTCTTCTATTACTTTATCACCATTTATAGGCATCATAATATAATCTAATATTAATATATCATAATAATTATTCCTTACCTTTTCTATTCCTAAAAGAGGATCTGTTTCTCCTTCTACAATATATCCTTCTTTTCCTAAATATACTTTTAGAGAATCTATAACTCCTTGTTCATCATCTATAACAAGAATTTTTCTTTTTAAATCATTTTCTTTTTCATTAATTATATTTTTTATTCTCATCCCAAATATCCTTTCAACCATATTATAATGGTAAATATATTTTCATTATTGTTCCTCTTTTTTCTTTTGTAATTACTTCTATTCTTCCGATCAAATTGTGCCTTTAATGTAACATTTGACATATATAGTCCGAAGTCCTGTTCCTTTTTTCCCTTTTGTTGTTACCATCTCTCTAAATAGTTTTTTTAATACCTCATTAGATATTCCGCGCCCCAAAATCTTCTACAGATATTATTAGATTTTCTCTATTTTTATCTGTTTCTGCCTTAAGTATTATCTTCCTATTTAAATCATTTTTTGATATATATTCATAACTATCAATACTATTTTGTATTAAATTCATTATAATCTGAATTAAAATATTACTATTCCCTAATATATTAATATTATTTTCTGTATAATTTTTGATTTCAAATTCAATCATTTCTTTTTGCATTTCATGTTCTATAAGTACTTTTATAGTTCTAAATATATCACTTATAACAATATATTCTTTCAAATCATTTGCAAAAACTGTTGTTTGTCCTTTTACTGCTGTTATAATATCTGACATATATTCTAAATATGTATCTATTTTCTTATTCCATTCTTTCATTTCTTTTGCTATTTCTCTATAATCATTTTTATCTACCCTTTCATCATCTATTGATTTTGAAAGCTCATTTGTGAGTTCTGATAAAGCCATATTTGCTCCAGATATTGAAAAAATTGGTGTTTTTAAATTATGTGCTATTCCTCCAATCATTTGTCCTAATGATGCAAGTCTTTCTTGTTCAATCATCATATTTTTAGCTTTATTTATCCTATATATTTGATTATTATTATTTTTTTGATTCTTATTCTTAGCGTTTTCATTGTTAATCTTTAACAATTCATCAATATTTTTTTCATCATTTCTAAGAATTGGTAAATTATTTAATACAACATTATCTTTTGCTTTTAATATACTTTTCATACCATTTGTAACTTTTGATATATCTGTTTCTACTATATATCCCATATACCATATATATATACTTGTATATATCATTATTATTCCGTAAAAGCATAAATATATCTGTTGATAGACTTGTTGTAAATACTCTAAATCCTATACCTACAAATGCATTTCCATTTTCAGTATCTATCTTTAATATACTAATCTGCTTATTCTTAGAATATTCTGTATATACAATATTTTGTTTTTCAGATGTATAAAACATATTAATATATTCTATTGCAAAATTATTTAAATATTCTTTTCCATATATTGGATTTCTTATATCATTTGTATATGCTAAAACTTTTGTTACATTTTCTTGGCTATTATTTTCTTCTATCTTCTTTAATTTTGTTGTTATTTCTTCTAAAGTATATTTTTTATCTTCACTAAATTCTTGTTTTAACATTTCTAAATATAACTTTTCTTGAATTACACCTTTATCATATATTACTAAATAATTTAATATTGAAACCATTAGCATTAAAGTTCCTAATATTATTGGAAGCAGTTGTGTTAATAACTTATTTCCTAAACTTATCTTTCCCCCATTTATATTATTTTCTACATAATATGCTGTTTCTATTAATATATCTTCAAAATATTCTTTTGATATCATATATATAATTATTGCTATTAATGAAGATGCTACTAATACTATAGACATTATTGTAAAAATCATAGGTGTTTCAAGTCCAAATAATATTGATAATATTGTAATTATAATTGCAGGCATAAAAGATATTGTTCCGGAGTATTATATATGGATAGTTAAAAGCTCTTTTTCTTTTAGCTATAACCTTTTCTCTTTTTTCTCCTTCTTCTATTTTTGTACTCTTATATGCAAATACAAGACTTATAATTATAATTAAATATATGGATATCGAAAAGATTATAAACTGGGTATTATATGTAATACCCATAATCTTTTTTTGAAATTCTTCTTCTAAAATATTTTTAGGATAATTTAAGAAAATAGGAAATATATAGTATAGACTTAAAAGAAATACAACGATACATATACTACTTTTTATTAATATTTCTTGATATTTTTTTCTATTGCTCTTTTTCTTTATCATTTCCCTTCCTCTCATTTCCTATTCCTCCTTAAATTATTGTACTGGGTTCCATGTTTGTATAACTTGTCCGATTTGTTCTACCATACCTCATTCCTATTGTTTTTCTATATAATTTCAAATAAGCTGGTGTCCCTCTACCTGGATTGTAAAAATCTAGCAATTCTACAGTTACTCCTTCTTCTACATTTATTGCTGTAAAATCTCCTGTCATTCTTACCTCATACCATGCTCCTGGATCTGGTGCATAATAATTCTGCCAAATATCATAAACATTAAATCCTACTACTCCCCAGTGCCATGATATCGAGTGATGTCCTCCTGATTCTATACGAACAGTATGGTATCTATTTGAAGTTATCCTAAATCTAAGCCCAACAAACCTTTCTACAACATTTGTTCCTGTCCATCCAGACCAAGGTCTTCCGAAGCCTATATTGTTGTGCTTCTATCCTTCTATTAGGATCTTGTCTTCCTATATGTGTTGACCAGTTTCCTGCACCATCTACTCCAACATCTCTTATTACAACACCATGAACATGTACTTTTACTGTTGCTCCTGGTTCTCCTCTTCCGTGATACCCAATAATGTGATGAATCAATATAGTTAATACTTGGAGGTGGCATTTGAGGTAATTGTTGTACTACCATTCTTGACCATCCGAGACCATGGTCTTCCTACAACTCTTTGTTGTGCCTCTACAGTAGTATTTCCTCTTTCAAACCCTAAATGTGTCCACCATCTACCACTTGCATCTGTCCCTATATCACGTATAAACACACCGTGTGCATGTACCTTTACTGTTGCTCCTGGTGTTGCCCATCCATATATATGGTCTTGTGCTGTATTCATTTGATCAATACTTGGGTTTCCAAGTGCTGGTAATTGTACTACATTTGATACTGCCATATCACTCCATGGTCTTCCTGTCTTCATTTGTCTTACTTCTATTCTAGCATTTCCTCTTTCTTGCCCTATATATTGATTCCATCTTCCGGCTTCCATCTGCTATAACATTTTGTCTTACAATTCCGGTGTACATGGACATCTACTGTTGCTCCTGGATCTGCCCATCCCCATACTCTATCATGACTTGAATCAACATAGTCTATTCTAGGTATTCCGAAGTGCTGGTAATTGTACTACTGTTCTTTTTACTTCTTCACTATTAGGCCTATCTGGTAATTCTTGATATGCTATTATTTCCTTACCTGCCTCTAATAATCCTGTATCAAGTTCCCAATCTCCATTTCCATTTACACTTACATATCTTTCCAACTTACCTGGAATTTTTACATATACCCTTGAATCTGGAACTCCTTTTCCTGTAACTTTAGTATCATCTGTATCCACTTCATTTATTGTAGGTTTTGGTGCTGGTATCGCTCTTACAACTATTGTTTCTACTCCATCTGATTCCATTCTCCTTGGAGTTAATTGTGTTGCTATTATTTTTTTACCAGTTTGTTGTGCTGGTATCGCCACTCTATAATCTCCATTTGTATCTACATCTGCTGTATATGTTTGACCATCTTCTAATAATATCTTTATTCTACTTCCAACTAGTCCTTTTCCTGTTACAAATGTATGATTACTTTTAACCTCATTTATTGTAGGCTTTTCTCCTTTTGCCATTCCTACTATTGTTGTTACAATATCACTTGATATCTTATCATACATACTTTGTCTTCCTGAAACAATAGTCCCTTCATGTGGGTCATTTACAGGTATATTATATCTACCTTCTGAATTAGCCTTTCCTATATATTCTGTACTTCCTATTACTATTTGTATATCTGCACCAGGTCTTGATGTTCCTATAACAAAGGTATCTGTATTTAACACTTCATTTATTGTTATCTTTTCTAATTTTGCTTTTACTACCTCTACCTTTACCTCTGTACTTATAATCTTATCTTTTTCTTTTTGTGTTACAGATATAATTTTCCCAACTTGTTGAACTGGTATTGGTATATTCCAAAGTGCATCATTACCTACAATAGTTCTATATTGTGTACCTCCGTATATTTACATATATTTCTGCACCTATTTCTCCGTGAGCCTGATATTTTAGTATCTTCATTTGTAATAGCATTTACTAAAGGTTTAGCACTTTCTTTTCCTTCTTGTTTAAATCTTTCTCTTATTTTATTTTCAAACTCTTCTTTTTTTATAATTTCTATATTTCTATTTTTATCCCATATATATCCATCTCTTATTTCATAATATGTTGTAAACCCTTTACTTTCGTATAAGTCTTCAATTTTAAAATCATTTCTTTTATTTACCCTATCTGGTATTATTAAATATGAAATTTCTGTATATGATCTATCATATAATTCTGATAAAGCATTATTATAATTTGTTGTCTTCGCTTTATCAAATAATCCATTTTCACCACTTACTAATGATATTGCAATAGCTGCAAGTATTATCAATATAATTATTGTAATAGCAAGAGCAATTAATGTTATACCTTTTTTTGTTTTTTTCATAATCCCACCATCATTACCCTATATTTATAATCATCTTTTTTAATATTACTAATAAATAGTCTTTATTGTAAATATTTGTAACATGTTTCAATTTATTTGTAAAAATAATAATTTATAATTTTTTAACTTTTATACTAGTAATATTATTATAAACATTGTATAATAATATTACCTACAAGGTACGAATTGTGTTATTTTTAGAACCTACATGTATTGAAAGGGAGAATTACTTTCGGTGTGGCGTGTATAACTTCTTATGATTTTATCCCATAAACACTGAGGCTTCGCCCACCTGTTTAAGACAGGCTTCTTAAAAAGCACTATAAAAACGGCCATTGTGGGTCTTTTTTTATATCCTAAATTGTTATTTTATTCTTTAAACTTTCATATTTTGCATCACCAATCCCTTTAACCTCTTTTATATCTTCTATCTTCTTAAATTTTCCTACATTTTCTCTATAATCTATTATCTTATTTGCTGTAGATTCTCCAATACCTGTTATTTGCTTTAATTCAGATATATTTGCTGTATTGATATTTATCTTACTATTGTTTTTCATTACACTCACATTATTTCTATCATTTTTTACATTTTGTCCTTTTCCACTTGAATTTATATTTATATTATTATTATTTTCACTAACCTTTTCTTCTGAAACACTTGGTATATATATTTTATCTCCATCTGATAATTTAGCAGCTAAATTTATATTTTTTATACTATAACCTTCTTTAAATCCACCTGCTTTGTCTATTAATGTTTTTATTCTATCATTTTCCTTAATTTCATATACTCCTGGATTATTTATATATCCATCAATATATACAAATATACCTCCACCATTAACAATTTGTTCTTTACTATTATCATCTTTTTGCTCTTTATTCTCTTCACTTTTATCATTATCAGTATTTATAATATTCTCTACATTTGTCATTTTATCATTTTCCTTATTTTCAAATTCTTTTATCTTACCTAAATTTATAATCATAAATATAATAACAGCTATTACAATAACTCCTATTATCACATAATCTTTATCAATTTTTTTAATCTTAGTTATTATTTTTTCAATTTTTTCTTTTAATATGTTAATCTCCATTTTTTACATTCTCCTTCATTATTTTTGTCATCATTTAATTATTAAAATAGTTATAAATCCAAAATAAAAAGAGGGATATAAATTCCCCCTTTTATCTATTTTTATTAATATATACTTTATTCTATTTTGTCTTATCTTCTCTTTACTTTTTCCTCTTTATTATTTGTGTTTGACTCTTTATCAACTTTTTTAAGCTCTGTTTTCTTTTCATCTGTCTTATTAGAAGCTTCCCCTTCTTCTTTTTTACCAAATTCTACTTTTCTAATATCATCTGAAAACACAAATAAGTCAAATATCGTTTTCTTTAATTCTTTTTGATCTGGTACAAAAAACCACGCTGTTGTTTTTTTATCTTCTCCAGGTACTATTCCTGTTTTTATATTTTCTGGATCAAAATCAATAATATATGCTGCATAATCTTTCATTTCATCACCAGTTATATTTGTCTTAATATTATCTTGTACTATTTTTATAAGATCAAATATTTTTGTTATATTTTGAAATTGTAATGTTTGTTTTACTAATTCTTTTATAAATCCTTGTTGTGTCTTATTTCTACCTCTATCTTCTATTCCATAACTTATAGGATATGTTGTTCCATCATCATTATGTCTAAATCTAACTAATCCTTCTGCTTGAACCCCATTTAGTTTTTGCATACCTTTTTTCAGTTCTATAGACAATTTTTGAGATTCATCATGATAATTCATATCTATAGGCACATCATAGTCTACTCCGCCTATTTCATCTACAATTTTTTGAATACCTTTTGTATCTACAATAACATATTTTTCAATCTTAAGCCCTGTTAATCTATTCACTTTTTCCAACATTTTTTCTACACCATATAATCTATAAAGTGAATTTATCTTATCTCTTGAACCCCCATTTTTTATATTAGAACCAATAAAAGTATCTCTTGGTATTGATAATATTGAGGCTTCATTTGTTTTAGGATTATAACCTGCAATCATTATTGTATCAGTATTATCTTCATTTGTTCCCAATACTAATGTATATATAGTTCCTAAGTTTTCCTTTTTATTTAATCCTAAGGTAGTTTTTATAATCCCTTTAAATCCACCACCATTTTCATATATTTGTATATAAAATCTTGCTGCAAATATTACTAGTACAACAAATATTGTTAAAAAAATAAATCTTAAAAGAATATTCTTCTTTTTTTTATTTTCTTGTTTTTGTTCATTTTTTTTTATCATATATTCTCCAATTAAACCCTTGTAAAACTTTTAAAAGTATAACAAACTTATTATTTTTTTTCAATTGCTTTTTTATATAATTTAAGCTTTTCTACATCCCAGTATGTTATTCTTTTTCTTTTTCTAGAATTTTCTTTTAGATATCTTTCTTTTATCTTCTTTATCTCTTTTTCTGTTTTCTGTTTCCCACTCTTTTGAATAGCTTCCAACAGTTTCTTATTTTTTTCCTTTATACTTAAGTTCACTATTTTTGTTTCTTCTGAAAAGACATATTCTAATAGTTTAGCAATTTTCTTATTTAAATTTTCTGAATTTCCTAACATATTCATTTTTTCTACTATTCCAATAGATATATCCCCTTTTATTTTCTTAGCCCTATTTTCATTAATTATACTTTCTAAAAGCCTTACATAGATATCTATTCTGTTTATCAACTGTTGTTCTGATATTACATTCTCACCTTGTTTTGATATCTCTTCTCCATCATCTTTTAAAATAAATGTAGTTCAATTAATTACCTTTACCAGGATATGCTATTAATAACACGACTCCTAATAAGAAAATAGGAGAAAAGTTATCGTAATAATTAGCTATACTACCGCCAATAATTAAATAAATAGGATATACCCAGGACGTAATAAGTTCTATGTCACTCAGTCTATTCATGCCAGCAAGAAATAGTTTTAAAGTTCCTATTAAAGCAAATATACTGATAACCAAATAATATATTAGAGATACATTATTCTCAGCTATATTTACACGATAAGAAATAAATATAGCAAAGTATATTAAGAGTACAGCAATCCCCGTATCACGAAGATATTCCTTTCCATTGATTTTCTTCTTATAGTCAATATATTTTATATTTTTCCTTGATCCCAAAAATATAAGTACTAAAGATAAAGCATTTACTGTCCACCATATTATATGGATTACTGATATAGAACTATCAAAACTATACATCTTCATTATCCTTTTTTGTAC
>ERZ772974.1499-NODE-1499-length-15250-cov-14.461665_pt1 | contig 15250 bp, 14 predicted proteins | sample MGYA00580671_ERZ772974 | MGnify/ENA primary metagenome ERZ772974 (study PRJEB29015, sample SAMEA2738065) | human oral metagenome | biome: human oral; feature: human-associated habitat; material: saliva | place: China | collected 2218 ... | reverse complement strand
ACAAAAGTAAGTTTGAAGTATTAGGAGAATATAATACATATCAATTTTCAAGACAGTTTGATTGGTTTGGGTTTAGCGGTTTTAAACATTGGTGTTATCAAAGTGGAAGTGCTTGGGATTATAGTCCAACAGTAAAAAAATTAGATAAGATTAAGGTGTCTGCTCGAAAGATAGCAGAAGGAGTAAAAAAAACATATTATAATGAATATAGCCCGCAAAGAGAAGCTATAATTACGGTATCTGCTAAGACGGATATAGCTAGACAAGGGATAGCCACAATAAATTCATTCAAATCAAATATAGCCGAGACATTTAAAGGGCAAGATGTAAGATCGAAGTTTGATGATGGTATAGCTAAACCATTAGGCGAGGTAATAAGAGTAGAAAAAACAAATATGGATGCAATGGAAATATGCATAAGAAGTATGCGACAAAGTGTAATAGCATTAGCGGATAGTCACCAAGCAAATGATACTACAATAGAGCAAAATTGGAATACAAAACAAGATGTATTAGGAAACTATAAAGTAGGGAAAATACCTAGCGATTTTAACACATTTGTAGAAAAATCAGGGTTATTCGATGATTTGGCGGTGCTAAAGGCGTTTGACAAACAAGTAGATGATGAAGCTAATAATCTATCGTCTAAAATGGCAACTTCGTTTACAGCGTATCTCACAGTAGCAAAAGATAAAAGTAGAAATACTTATGCAGATTTAAAAGAAATACAAGCGAGTGTGGTAAGTTTAATAGCAGATTTTCCGACAGGTATTTATTATAAAGAAGAAAAAGAAGAAGGAGAATATGACATACACTACTATCGCACAATAGAGGAGAGTATAGCAGTTGCATCAGCAATAAAAGAGACAGAAAAATTAATAACAGAATTAGAAAAGTCGTATCGTGACACTATACAAACAATTGATTCAGCAGGAGGATTATTGTCTACGCTAAAAACAGAATTAAGGAATTACTTAGAAGATGCGATATATAATTATTCAACGTTATCAGAGGTCATAAGGGCTCAAAGAATGATAGCGTTAGTAATGAATAAGATAAATGCTCAGGTAATAAGTTTTTCTGAACTGGTGAATCAAAATAAAGGGAAATCAATAGAGGCTTTAGATGGTAGAATGAAAGAGTTAGGGGTAATGACTTCTCATGTATCAGAGTTAATAAGCACATGTTTTGGGAATAAATAGGAAAATTAAAGAATAAAACTTTTAGAATAATATAAAGATAGTCGCAACTTTAAAATAAGGTTACGACTATTTAACATATCACTACCTAAGAGGATAAAAATATAGTATAATATAAAAAAATAAATTATTTTTGTTTTATAGAAAGGAACAGCGTATGAACATATTACAACAAGCTGGAAATAGTGTTGTTGTTCCTGTAATTGAACGGATAGCTAAAGAGATTGCAGTTGTAGTAAGCTAATACAATGAGGTGATTTTATGAAATTAGTGAAGTTAAAGTTAAGAAATTTTAGAGGATATAAAAACGAAACGATTATAAATATTGACTCGATTACTGCTCTTATTGGAAAAAATGATGCTGGAAAGTCAACCATATTAGAAGCTTTGGAAATATTCTTTAACAATAAAGTTGTAGTATGTGAAAAAGAGGACTTATCTATAAATGCGGATGATAACAGTATTTATATTAGTTGTATTTTTAATAGCTTACCAGATAATGTAACTATAGATGCGAGTTCTGTAACTGACTTAGGGAGTGAGAACCTTTTAAATGACGACGGAGAATTAGAAATTTTAAAATCTTTTAAATGTACTTCTGCGAAACCTAAACCAATTACTAAGATTATTTGCAATCATCCAGGAGATGAAGGGTATAGTGACTTATTGCAACTTAAACAAGCAGATTTAAAAAAGAGAGCAAAAGAGTTAAATGTACCATCGGAAGATTATGATGCTAGAAGTAATGTAAGTATTAGAAGGGCTATTTTAAAATATTATCGGGGCGAATATAAGTTGAGTGAAATTGAGGTAGATAAAGAAGATGTTAAAAAAATATATAGCTCTCTCGAACAATTTCTACCTGTATATGCTTTATTTCAATCCGATAGGAATAGTTCTGATTCCGATAAAGAAGTTACAGACCCCATGTCCATTGCTGTTTCGCAAGCATTGAGCGATTTACAAAGCGAGATTGAAAAGATAAAATCCGAGGTTAAGAAAAAAGCAATAGAGACGGCTGAACGTACATTATTAAAGTTAAAAGAAATGGATGAGGAGCTAGCTAATTCTTTAATACCAGAATTTAAAAGTGAGCCAAAATTTGATTCGCTATTTAAACTTTCTATTAATTCTGATAATAATATTTCTATAAATAAGCGAGGAAGTGGGGTTCGAAGACTTATATTGTTGAATTTCTTTAGGTCGGAAGCGGAAAGAAAATTAATCGAAAATGAAAAAAATAAATCAATTATATACGCTTTTGAAGAACCAGAAACCTCTCAACATCCTTCTCATCAGAAAATGTTGATTGATTCTTTTTTGAAATTATCTAATCGTGATAATACGCAAGTTTTATTAACAACTCACACACCAGCATTAGGTGGAATGCTTCCTGTTAGTAGCTTAAGATTTATTGATAAACAAAATGGTATTACTACAGTATGTCGAGGAGAAGGGGAGACGTTAGAGAAAATTGTAGCAGCTTTAGGTGTATTACCAGAACCTATATCTCCATTAACTAAAGCAATTATTTTAGTGGAAGGTAAAACTGATGTTATTTTTTTAACTCATTTATGTAGAAGGCTTAAAGAATCTGGTGAAATAGAAAAAACATTTGAAGAGGCTGGAATTACTATTCTTCCAACTGGAGGTTGTGACAATCTGAAAACTTGGGTAACAACAAGAACAATTAATAAATTCGGACTTCCTTTCGGTATATTTTTAGACTCAGATAGATTAAACTCTGGGATGACAACCAAGAATACCGAAATAGTAAAAACTAATAAAGCAAAAGGTATTTTAGCATTCTCAACCCTTAAAAGAGAGGCAGAGAATTATTTACATAAAGATGTTTTTGATGTTGATGTAAATATTGAAGATTATAACGATGTAAAAAAAGAGGTCGTTGATAAATTGACTGAAAAACTTAAGGAAGAGCTTGGAGATTCTTATAATGGAAAAGATAAAGCTATTAAGGAGTCTAAAATTTTAGGTAAATATTGGTATAGGATGACATTTGAACAAATAAGAGAACGAGAAAAGTATACTACCAACAATGGCGAATCGCACTTTGAACTAACTGAGATAATAGTGAATTTTTTAAGCTTAGTAAATAATTAAAAACCCAAAATCACAAGTCTTCATTAATTTTAATATATTGACAAAGAGTTATATATTATATTATAATCTGATGATAACTCTGAATAACTAAAGAATCGAGTGTAAAATCCAGAAAAACAAAAATAGCAACAAAATCGCTATTTAAAGAGGGGGCTATAGGTATTTAATTATTTTGACTGCTACTTGACTGGTGCTGGGGGCTGGATTAGTTATCGGTGATAGCATAATAACTACAAATACCCAATTAAAAGAATATGGTAGACTAACAGATAAAGAATATGAGTACTTAAAATATAAGGTTAGAATACAACATGGAGGTTATGGATACTATAATAGTATTGATGAAGGGGATCTATCAAGGTATAAAGAAACTATGTAAATGGCATTAGGACGTAAAATAACAGAGGATGAACTCAAAAAACTGTGAGATAGTCAAATAGACGCATTTAAAGAAAAAACAGATTTTGTCCATCAGTATATCACAATGGCAACATATCTTTATGGAAAACTACGCCTTGCAGATCTTCGAGGGGGCATAAAAATACAAACGACATGTCAGGATGGTTTGGGGATACAACAGACGTAGCTGATACTACTCCAAGCATAGGAAATGATGACTATAAGGCAGATTTAGATGCTGTTAATATAGTAAGCTTGATGAAAAAAAATAATAGTAACTTTGTTACAGCGAGTAATAGCTACTATGATAAATTAGAAAATAACGTTTACAATCGTGGAGAAGAATTTAAAAAGAATGTAGATTTTAATAAAGTAAAAAATAAAATTTATAATCAACTTAGTAAACTGTATATATTTGAAAAAAGAAGAATAGTAAGATTGCCAAGTGATATAAACTATATAATAGAAAAATATTCACAACCATATAACCCTTATAAAAAGTATTGAGAATAATCAAAATAATATTCAAGATTATTACAGTGAAAAGTAGATATTTTAATGAAAAAACTAAGTAAGGACTGGAAAATATTTATAATAACGACGGTAGTTTTAATAGGTAGTATATGTGGCTATTATAAAACAAATAATAGAAATGTATTTGAAGAGATGTATAACTCATATTATAATTTCTCACTACTCGGTTCAGTACACAGAATGGGATAGATAAAACCTATACGCAGAGACAATAGAGGAGCAGATATTGTAAAACTATATTATAAAGAACAAGTTAATAGAAGTAATATAAAATTTTCTTTAATAAACTTTGATGATGAAAGGGCAATATTTGTGATTAGTTCAACATTGATTGCTGAAGAAGTATATTTAGATATACACTACCTATATGATATGAATAGCCATAAATTGATAAATGATGTATCTTTTCGTGGTAAAAATGCTCCACGAGTAGATGATGAGAAAAAACAAACAAGAGAACTCTTAGAAAAGTATAATATCTCAAAAGAATACTTACAGAAGAAATCAGACGAACTGTTAGATACAGTTTTGACAGATTGGCAAAGGTATAATCGTAGTTCATATTCAAGAAGTAATATGGGAAGATTAACAATAGAAAAAGATGAGTTTTTGAAATAATATACTATAGTCGTAACCTTTAAGTTAAGATTACGACTATTTTTCGTTTTAATGATTGATCTGGATATACCCATAATGAACAAAACCTAATCCTAATAAATCAATAAATTAAATATTAGTTATACATGTCTAAAAACTAAACTTCAGGAGGTGAAAAAACAAAAATCGGATATATATGAATGTCAACTATAGACCAAAACTTAGATAGGAAAAAACAAATTAAGAAAGACAATAATATTGAATTGCTATTTAGTGAACAAGAAAGTGGAAAAAATGCAAATAGTATTTTAAATGATATACTAAACTCTATTAGTACAAATGATGAAGTTGTTATAGTTTCGCTCGATAGACAAAGCAGAAATTACAAAGATTTTTAAAAATAATATAAATAATAAAAGATAAAGGAGCAACTCTAACAATAGTAGATGCTCCTTGGGAGTGTGAATAAAACTCTGTAAATTCTTTATGTTAATCAAAATTTACTAGTTTATAATTTTATAGATTTAATTATTTTAAGTGATGTTGATTCTCAAGAGTTTTTCACAGATTTCGATATTTTTTATATATTAATAAGTCTTAGTATTTTATCGTAATATGAATAGTTATTTTCTAAAATATCTTTTTCTTCTTTTACAAGTTCAGGTTCATCAGTAATAATACCATCTGCAGGGCTTTGTAAGTACCTGGTAATTAGCGCTGGATCATTTATTGTCCAAACAAAAACTTTTTTATTTTGTTTTCTAGCCTGTTCCACTAGACGATCTCTATAAGAGAAATCTTCTATTACGAAAAAGTCGACGTTAGTTTTGTGAAAATTCCCAAGTTGAAGTGGGATTACATAACCAGTTTCTAATTCTGGTGCTTTTGTTTCGAGTTCTTCCATAACTTTAGAATTAAGTGACATGAATTTATAATTTTCAAGTTTTAATTTTTTTATTTCTTCAATAAGAATGTCGACGTAGTTACTTGGTTCACCACCATGAGGCTTAAGTTCAATTACTAGCTTCATATTTAAATCCTTAGCTTTATTCACAAATTCTTCTAAAGAAGGTATTTTACTAGTATGATCCCCTTGTTTTATTGGTAGACCAACAACTTCATCGTAGTTCATATCTTGAACTCGTTTATTAATGCCAGCAAGTCTTTTAAGGTTATAGTCGTGCATTACAACGAATTTATTGTCTTTAGTTAGCAATATATCTAATTCTACATAGTTAGCTCCAACTTCAGCGGCACCTTCGAGTGCTTCGATAGAATTTTCTACGCCTTTATAGACATACCCTCTGTGAGCAATTGTCTCAATATTTTTGTTGACTCCATTTCCATAAATATTAAACCCATTAATAATAGCTGCAAAAACAATTATTATAGTAGTAAAGGTTGCTACTAATCTCGATTTTTTCTTATTTTCGTTAAGGTTATTAACAAGTTCATCTGATATCTCGTTTTGATCTATTAATACAGTCACTAATGAAGTTATGACTGTTACTTTTGAAATTACTCCAAGAAAGAATATAATTGCGCTAATAGCAGAGAAATAGAGTGTTTGAACAATAGGATTATTACCATTTTTATCAACATAAATACATAAGAAGGTGATAATACCGATTAAAATTACTGTAATAATTATGTATATTGTTTCAAATAAAAAAATTGTGAATATAAGCTTTCTTTTACCAGTTTTTGTAAGTTCCCAACTTCTTTTAATACTATCGAGTATATTTTCATCTCCAACAGCTGTAAGTGGGAGCGTGAAAATTAATCTAAGGTTTAGATAAGCAAAAACTATCATGATCGATCCCCAAATAATAAAACCACTGTTAGTTTTCATTATTTCACCGCTTATAAACTTAGGGATAAATAAGTTTTTAGCTAAAACAGATTTTACACCAAGATTAACTGTAGGAATAGTAATTATGAAATAAATTATAAAAAATAGAGTTTGAAAGCCTGCTAAATTTTTTGTTTTATTCCATGCATTTTTTAAAATGCTTCGATATGAATATTTCTTATCTGTTAGTCGTCCGTATATCGTAAATGTTAGTATAGAAAATTCTATAAACATAAAAAATGCTACTATAAGGATTAGAAGATTAAGAATTATAAAACTATAAGGATTAGTTAATATATGAACAATATTATTTTTATCAAGATGTTCTTCACCAGCAAGGGTAAGTGCTAGTTGGAAAACCCTAGCGATTAGCCATAAGCCACATACAAGAATTAGTTGAATTATGGCAGCTATTGAGATGTATGTGAATTTATATCGATTAATGTTTGTAGAAACACTAGTAAATAGATTTTTAATTGAAAAATCCATATAAACCTCCTATTTTATAGTTATTAGATTATAACAAAAATAATACTTTGAAGCAAGGAAGGAACTATTTATAAAGAATATGGTAACGTTACTTTTTCCTCTTGACAATTAGCTATAAAGAAGTGTACAATAAAAAAGTAACGTTACCATTTATATTTGGTAATTGTTAAGTGTCATTATATAAATAAAAAATAAAAAGGAGAAATGACTATGGATTTAAAAAAAGTTATAACTGAAGTTGTTGAACATAGTGGTGGTGAAGAAAATATTAGCTCTGTTGTTCACTGTGCAACTCGCCTTCGTATAGAATTAAACGATGAGAAAAAATATAACAAGGAAAAACTTGAAGATATTGAAGGTGTTAAAGGTGTATTCTTTAATAACGGACAACTTCAATTAATCTTTGGAAGTGGTCTTGTTCAACAAGTTTTTGCTAAGTATAATGAGGTTTACAAAGGCGGAGCTCAAAGTGAAGATGAAGGAGAAAAAACTACAAGCAAAAAACGTAAAGGAAATCCCCTACAACGTTTTGTAAAAATGTTAAGTGATATTTTCGTTCCGATTATTCCAGCGATCGTTGCTGGTGGTCTTTTAATGGGTATTAACAATGTGTTAACAGCGAAAGATTTATTCTACACTGGAAAATCGGTTATTGAAGCTAATCCTGGTATTGCTGGTCTAGCAGATATGGTTAACGTATTTGCCAATGCACCGTTTGTATTCCTACCAGTATTAATTGGGTTTTCTGCAACTAAACGTTTTGGTGGGAATCCATATCTAGGAGCAGCTCTTGCAATGTTAATGGTGCACCCAGATGTAATGAACTTCTATACATTTGGTAAATTAGATCCAGCTACAAACCAACTTCTTGCACCAGCATTAGATATCGTTAATCAAAGTGGTCAAGCAGTAGATGGATTACAAAGAGTTACAACTCTTGGTTATTGGGATGTATTTGGATTTAAGATTGCTAAAGTAGGATACCAAGGAACAGTATTACCAATCCTTGCAGCTGCTTGGTTATTAGCAACAGTTGAGAAATTCTTACGTCGTGTAACTCCATCATGGTTAGATAACTTAACTACACCGTTAGTTTCATTATTCGTAACAGGATTTGTAACATTTGCTTGGATGGGACCAGTACTTCGTGAAGCTGGTACTTTACTAGGGCAAGGATTACAATGGTTATACATGCAAGGTGGATTTGTAGGAGCAGCAATCTTTGGTCTATTGTATGCACCAATCGTAATCACTGGATTACACCAAAGTTTCTCGGCAATTGAAACTCAACTTTTAGCTGCGACAGGATTAACATTTATCTTCCCAATCGCATCTATGTCAAACGTAGCACAAGGTGCAGCAGTTTTAGCAGTATTAGTATTCTCTAAAAATACAAAAATGAAATCTATCTCATCAGCATCAGGAATTTCTGCATTACTAGGTATTACAGAACCTGCGATGTTCGGTGTTAACTTAAGACTTAAATATCCATTCTATGGAGCTATTGCAGGAAGTGCGGTAGGAAGTGCATGGATAGGACTTAACAAAGTATTTGCATCAGCATTAGGAGCAGCTGGTCTTCCAGGATTTATTTCAATTCCTGCAAATCACTGGTCAACATTCGCTATCGGTTTAGCATTATCATTCGTCGTTTCATTCTCAGTAACAGCATATTTCTTCAAAACTAAGAAGGAGCTTGTAAATGCTAGCTAATAATTGGAAACAAAATCTTCATTTAGAACCTACTAAAGGATGGCTAAATGATCCTAACGGATTAGCTTATTTTAACGGTAAGTATCATATTTTTCACCAATATTCATATGAAGTAAATGGTGGGCTTAAACTATGGTATTATTACACTAGTAGTGATCTAAAAAATTATGAAGATCGTGGCGTATTCCTAACACCAACTATTGAAGAAGAAACACATGGTGTGTATTCAGGAAGTGCCAATATAGAAGATGGAAAATTAGTCTTCTATTATACAGGAAATGTGAAATACAAAGGAGATTATGACTATGTTCATGCTGGACGTGGTCATAATACCATATCTTTTGAAACGGAAGATGGAATTAATTTTACTGAGAAAAAATGTCTACTTAAGACAGATGATTACCCTAATATGTCAAATCATGTTAGGGATCCAAAGATATTTGAAAAAAATGGAAAAAAATATCTAGTTCTAGGAGCTAGAGATAGCAATGATTATGGATGTTTATTAGTATACGATAAAGATACTCTTAAACCATTTAAAACAATTTATTCTAAGAAAAATCTAGGATTCATGTGGGAATGTCCTGATTATTTTGAGGTAGATGGGAAAGAAATATTTATGTTCTCACCTCAAGGTATTACAAGAATGTACCCATATTATGAAAATATGTATCAAATTGGATATTCTGTAGTTGAAGATGGAATTGAGAATGTAGATAAACTAGATAACTTCACACTATTAGATTATGGTCATGATTTTTATGCATCACAAACATTTTTAGATGAAGATAATAATCGTGTTTTAATAGGTTGGATGTATGTTCCGGATAGTAGCTATACAAATCCAACTACGAAGTTTGGTTATCAAAACTGTCTGACTGTGCCACGTGTAGTAAATTACAAAGATGGAAAAGTTAGACAAACGCTACATAAGTCTGTAAAAGATTTATTAGGTAGCGATATTAAAACTAATGACTTTAGTAAAAATACATGGTATTATAAACAAGTACATGGAGAAAATTTTGAAATTAGTGTAGCTGATTTTAAAGTAAGCTATGATAATAAAGAATTAAAAGTAGTTTTTGGAAATAGTGGTTATGGTAGAGATGATAGAAAATATAAATTAGATTTAGAAAATGTGGAAATAGTATTTGATAGTTCATCAATTGAATTATTCGCTAATGGTGGATCATTTACGATTTCAACAAGATTCTATCCAGAAAATCACGATGTAAAAATATTAGCTACTAATTATGTAGCAAAAGAACTTGGAGCAATCGAAATTAGAGAGGAGAACTAAAATGGCAGTTTTATGTATAGGAGAAATGCTTATTGATTTTATTGGAGAAGGTGTAGGAACAATCGATAAAGTAAAATCGTTTAAAAAAGAGGCTGGTGGATGTGTTGCCAATGTTGCATGTGTTGCACAAAAACTAGGTCATAAAAGTTATTTATTGACATCATTAGGACAAGATGGTTTTGGTGATTTCCTAGAAAATACTTTAAAAAATGAAAATGTAGACTGTAAATATGTAAGTCGTAAAGCTGATAGTTTCACACCATTAGCATTTGTTTCTTTAGATGAAACTGGAGACCGTTCATTTAGTTTTTACTTCAAAGGTTCATCAACATTAAGAATTAGTAAAGAAGATGTTGAAAAAGTTGATTTATCGGAAATTGAAGCAATTCACTTCGCAAGTATCGCTATCCAAGAAGAATCAAAAGATAGTCATCACTTATTACTAAAAAAAGCTAAAGAAGCTGGCGTGTTAATTTCTTTTGATGTTAACTTACGCTTCAATCTTTGGGATGATCACAAGGTTTATCTAGAAACTATAAAAGAATTCTTACCTTATGTTGATGTAATTAAAGTTGCTGATAACGAATTAGAATTCCTAACTGGAACTACTAATATAGAAGAAGCGTTGAAAAAAGACTTTAGTCACATGAAAGTTGTTCTTTATACTAAAGGAGAACACGGGGCAGAAGTTTATTATAAGAACCACAAAGTAGTAACTGAAATACCTAATATAAAAGCTGTTGATACTACTGGGGCGGGTGATGCTTTCGCTGGTTCATTCTTATCTAAATTATTAAACCATAAAGATCTTGATAACATTTCAGAAGAAGAATTAGCTCAAATGGCAAAATTTGCGACAAACTACGCTAGTTTAACAACTACAAAAACAGGTGCAATTTCAAGTTATTTAACTGAAGTAGAATACAATAATTTAATATAATTTTAAAAAATAAGTCCTATTTAGGGCTTATTTTTTATACTATATAAATCTCATAAAATATATAATAATATTTTGTAAGAAAAATTAATAGATAGTATATTGGTTTACAGATTTAATAATAATAAACTAATATTATTATATTTATTTTATGTTTTAGAATATATAAAATATAAAATAAAAGTTGGAATTTAAGATGTATATACATTGTGAAGTGAAAAAATAATTATTAAAATATAATTTTAATTCTGATATAATATGTTTATAGAAATAAATTAGGGGGATATTCATGGAGAAATATTCATTAAAAAATGACTTCTTGGGGGAAGTTATTGGTTCATTTATATTAGTTCTTTTTGGGACAGGCTCAGTAGCAGCAGCGGTATTATATGATGCGCATCAGAGTTTGTTCCAAATTGGTATGTTATGGGCATTTGCAGTAACTTTTGGAATATATATTACTAGAAATTTAAGTAATGCACATTTTAATCCAGCGGTATCAGTAGCAATGGTCCTTACAGGTAGAATGAGTGCTAGAAGATTACCAACGTATATCGCAGGACAATTTATCGGAGCATTACTAGGTTCATTAGTAATGTATGGAATTTACAGTTCATCGATAGCACAGTTTGAGGTCAAAAAGAACATAGTACGTGGAACATTTGAATCAGTTGCTACAGCGAAAATGTTTGGAGAGTATTATAATCAACCAGGTGGCTATAACATTTCTATGCCATTGGCATTTGTTGCAGAAGCACTAGGAACGTTTTTATTAGTTTTAATTATATTCTTATTCACAGAAGGTGCTAATGTAGGAAGACCAAATGATAATATGGCTCCTGTACAAATAGGATTAACTGTTGGATCATTATTGTGTTTACTAGCACCAATTACTCAAGCTGGTATGAACCCAACGCGTGATTTCGCACCTCGTTTAGTAGCATGGGCCTTTGGTTGGAAATCAGCAGCATTTCCAGATGCTAGCGGTGGCTTCTTCTGGGTTTATATACTTGGACCAATAGTTGGTGGAGTATTAGCTGGATATTTATTTACTAAAGTGCTAGAACCAGCATTAAAAAGACAAAATGAATTAAATAAATAATATAATAAGGTTAGAGGAGAAAAGAATTATGACAAACAAAACAGATTTAATTTTAGTAGGTGGATTTTTAGGAGCAGGGAAGACTAGTCTTCTATGGGAAGTTGCGAAGCGTTTAAATGAAAAAGGGCGTAAAGTAGGATTAATTACAAACGACCAAGCAAGTGAATTAGTTGATACTTCATTTTTAGAAACTAACAATGATATCGTTGAAGAAGTAAGTGGAAGTTGTTTCTGTTGTAACTTTGGTGGATTTGCTAATGCAATTGCTCACCTACAAGAAGCAAATAATAGTGACATTATTTTAGCTGAACCAGTAGGAAGTTGTACTGATTTATCAGCTACTATTATGCAACCTTTAAAAGAAAAATACAACGAACAAGTTAATTTAAAACAACTTACAGCTTTAGCTGATCCAACTCGTTTAAAAGCAGTTCTAAAAGATCATTCAAATCCTGGAGATTATATTATTTATAAACAATTCGAAGAAGCAGATGTTATCTTAATTAACAAAATTGAATTATTATCAGAAGAAGAATTAGCTGATTTAGTAGAAAAAACTAAAAAAGAATTTAATAACGAAAATGTTCTAACTGCAAGTGTTAAAACTGGAGAAGGTTTAGACGAGTGGTTCGATTACATTATCAATAGTGAAAAAGAAGTAGGAAGAAGAATTGTGGAAGTCGATTACGATACGTATGCTGATGGTGAGGCATTATTTGGATGGCTAAATGGAACTTATGCTATTGAAAAAGAAGAATCATTTGAAACATTAGCTGCTGCATTCTTAGCTAACTTAGGTGAAAGATTCGATTCATTAAATTTAAATGTAGGTCACGTAAAATTCCTTCTTCAAGGTAAAGAAGAAGGTTTAGTAGGTAATATTGTAGGTAAGAAAGAAACTGCGACACTACGTAAATTAGATAATACTAGTGACAAAGTATTCCTTACAGTTAACGCACGTGTAGAAGTTCATCCAGATAAACTAGTTGAGATCGTAAAAGAAGAAGTGGAACGTGTATTTAACGTAGTAGGATACAAAGAAGAAACTTTAAATGCTCTAATTCCTGGACGTCCAAATCCAACATTTAGATATAGAGAAATCGTTAAACTATAATTATAGAAAAAAATAATAATCTATGTTAGAATGAATATGACAAAAGGTTGGTACTGATTTAAAAGTCCTAAATTTTAAAAAAGTGTATATGATTACTCATATACGCAGTGGTTTATTGATATCTAAATTCGCTTTATAGAAGCTTTTTAGATATCTAATAAACTTTGCGGGGGTGACTCGACAAAATCGATTTTTTCGAAATCACGATTTTTGAGTCACTCCCTTTTTTATTATATTAATAACAAAATAATAAACATCATGTTATAATAAAATTATAAACAGTAAAAATGGAAAATAAATAGGAGAGAAAATGGACGTTAGAGAAAACTTTGAGACTATAACAAAAGAAATAGCTGAAACTTGTGAAAAAGTCGGTAGAAATGCTGATGAAGTGAAATTAATAGCCGTAACTAAATATGTTACAGATGCTAGAGTTGAAGAAGCGATAGAAGCGGGAATTACAGATTTTGCTGAAAATCGTCCTCAAAATTATGTTGAGAGAAAAAGTAAATATTCTGATAAAACTTGGCATTTAATAGGAAGCTTGCAAACTAGAAAAGTACGTGATGTTATTAACGAGGTTGATTATTTCCATGCTCTAGATAGAGACAGCTTAGCTAAGGAGATTGAAAAACGTGCAGAAAAAGAAATTAATTGTTTCGTACAAGTTAATGTTTCTGGTGAAGAAAGTAAACATGGATTAACAGCGGAAGAAACAGTAGATTTTATAAAATCATTAGAACAATATTCAAAAATTAAAGTTGTAGGTCTAATGACAATGGCACCTTTTATCGATGATGAAGAAGTATTACGTAACTGTTTTAAAAAATTAAGACAAGTTCGTGATGAAGTAAAAGAACTTGAATTGCCATATGCGCCATGTGAATTTTTATCGATGGGTATGAGTAATGATTATAAAATTGCGATCGAAGAAGGTGCAACTCATATACGAGTTGGGACTGCTTTAGTAGGCTGTGAATTAAAATAATAATATGAGGAGGGGTAGTATGCAAAGAGTAATAAATGTAGGTGATTTAGTTGTTACGATTAAGTACAGAAGAAAAATGAAAAACATTTATTTAAAAGTTGAAAAAAACGCTGAGGTTGTAGTAAGTGCCCCTCCAAGAACACCTAATTATATTATAAAGAAATTGATTCAAGAAAATATTGATGAAATCAAATTAAGAAGAAACAATATATTAACGAATGGACATACTGTAAAAAGTTATGTATCAGGAGAAAAACACTTTGTTTTTGGTAAAGAATATACGCTAGAAGTAAAGATTGATAAAAAAAATTCGGTGTCTTTATATGATGATAAACTTATCTTAAGTATTAAAGATGAATATCAAGATAGAGAACAAATAGTCACAAGAGAACTCAGAAAAATTCTTTATGATATAGGGTTGAAGTTTATTAATAAACATGAAAAAATTATGGGTGTTCATGCTGAACAATTTAGAATTAAAAAGATGAAAACGCGTTGGGGAACATGTAACATCGAAGTGAAAAGAATCTGGATAAACTATGAACTTGTAAAATATCCGATTGAATGTTTAGAGCATATTATAGTTCATGAACTAACGCATTTGTTAGAAACTAATCATACGCCGAGATTTTATGCATTGTTAGAGAAATATTATCCCAATTATAAGAAAAATGATAAAGTTATAAAGGAATTTAGTAAAATATTGAATGGTAAATAGAAAAAGAATTAGAAGTATTACAATTTTTTTGAAATTTAGTATTAAATTGTCTGTAGTTTGAAATTTTTTTAAAACTATGCAAATTACTTTTGAAAACAATAATTTAGATGTGTAATTATTGACTTTTTATGTTATTTACTATATAATTAATCAAGAGTTTTTAGTATTTTTATACTAACATTTTTGA
>ERZ772974.1495-NODE-1495-length-15254-cov-9.539312_pt1 | contig 15254 bp, 8 predicted proteins | sample MGYA00580671_ERZ772974 | MGnify/ENA primary metagenome ERZ772974 (study PRJEB29015, sample SAMEA2738065) | human oral metagenome | biome: human oral; feature: human-associated habitat; material: saliva | place: China | collected 2218 ... | reverse complement strand
GGGATTTGGCGCTTCTCATGTTGGTGATTATAATACAGCAGCAGGCGTGAAGTACTCTGTTGGCGAGTATTGGGATGGCAATGCGAATACGGTAAAGGCATGGATTGATGGTACTGGAAAACGTAGTGCAGCCTTCGATTTCGCCTTCCGTTATTCTGTTCGCGATGCTATCAATAGTCAGGATTGGCGTAAATTAGGCAATGGTACTATTACGGGTTTGAATGTAGATAATGGTGTCTACAAGCGTTATTCAGTGACTTTTGTTGAAAACCATGACGTTGAGTATCGCTCTGTATCAGAACAACAAGACCCTATCCGAAGGGATACGTTGGCTGCTAATGCCTATCTTTTAGCTATGCCAGGCACGCCTTGTGTGTTCTATAAACATTATCTTGCTTATCCTAAAGAGATAAAGGCTATGATTGACGCACGCAAGTTGGCAGGGATTACTAACGAGAGTGCGTATCAGATGTATCGCTCTTCAAAGGATTATTATGCCAATGTTGTGAAGGGACAGAAGGGCGATTTGCTTGTCGTTGTGGGTAAAGGTGCAAACCAACTGGTTGTTCCTTCTTCACGTTATAAAAAGCTGTTGAGTGGTTATCACTATGCTTATTATCTTGCAAGAGAGGCTGAATTGCCATGGGCGGATAAGGCTAATGGAAGTTATGAAAGTGAGAACTTGAAGGTTAAACTGGTGGCTGTTTCTGCTGATGATAACGCTCGATTGGTTTATACCTTAGATGGTTCGATACCGACGGTAGGTAGTCAGAAAGTGGCAAATGGTGCTGAAATCACATTGCCCGAGGGTAAGACTATATTAAAGGTGGCAGTGTTGTCGAATGGTAAAGTAGGGGAGCAGGTGCTCACACGCACGTATATGGTGAAGCAGCCAGAGCCTTTCGTGCCTCAAACTATCCGTGTTTACGTGAATACGGAGCAGGTGGGTTGGAACGATTATGTGAATATTCACTCTTGGGGTGGCACTCATGTCGGAACGTCTTGGCCGGGTGATAAGGTTACTTCAAAGACAACCGCAAATGGCAAGACATGGTTTTATAAGGAATACACACTCAACAAGGCGAATGATTATGTCAACTTTGTTTTTAACATAGGAACGGCTACAACTGCGGCAAATAACCAGACCCTTGATATTGAACGAGTGAATAAAACCTCTTACTTTGTGGTTACAAGTACGAAAGAAGATGGGAAATATAAGGTGAATGATGTGACTTTTAGCGTGACAAAGATTGATAATGTACGTGGTAAAGAAGTACCAGCCAGCACCGATAACCATTATTACACCCTGTCTGGGCAACGCCTTTCTAGTGTTCCCACACAGCCCGGAATCTATATTCATAGGGGTGAGAAGGTTGTTATAAAATAGATAAAAGCTGTTGAATCTCATACTTTCAGTAGCTGTCAAGAAGGTTGTTTCAGTATAAAGCTCATACTTTTAAATGATGTAGAATTAATAAGTTCAGGTTTAAGGTTTATGTTTGAATGATTCAAAACGATATGCTTTCTCAGATAATAAGTTTTGAATAACGATGGAAGAAGGTGGGCACAGCGGTGTTCACCTTCCTTTCTTTTCATGTTAAGTCTCGAGTCTTATTCCCTTAAACTCTACTCTCTTCCTCATTTAATAGCGCTAATTGTTAAATAATGTAAGGCTTGTAATATTTACAAAGAATAGTTTTCTTTCTTCCAACAAATACTCTTAAATTTGCATTCGAACATTAATTAATAATTTATTATGGCGACAAGAAATAATGTATATAAGTGCCCAAAGACTGGCAGTTTAGTAGAAGTATTAGTTGGAGGCGAGTGTGAATTAGGTGACTTGCAACTATTGAAAGAGAACACAACAGATGCTGCTACAGAGAAGCATGTACCAGTTGTTGAGAAGATAGAAGGCGGTTATCGCGTTACAGTTGGTGAGGTTGAGCACCCAATGACAGCTGAACATTCTATCCAGTGGATTGAATTGATTACTGAAAACAACGAGGTTTTACGTAAGTACTTAGACCCAAGTGAAAAGCCTGTTGCTGTTTTCAAGACTGATGCCAAGGAGGTTTATGCACGTGAATATTGCAACCTTCATGGTCTTTGGAGATCAAAGTAAGTAAGAGATAAAGCGTCTATTTATAATAAGAGAGGATACATCGGCTCTTTCATAAGAGTCTTGTGTATCCTCTCTTATTATATTCTATTTCTTAGTAGTGATTCCTTCTTTCTATAAACCACGATAGAAACGCTCCTTCGATGGAATCGATATATTTAGTCAAGATACCTTCTTTTATTGTTTTATACTTTTTTCTTATAAAGGAAAGTAGACTCTGTTGATAGTCAGGGAGATGCGAACTCCATTGTTGGAAATTCTTTATACATATACTAATAGAACTTAGGTAACTGCAGTAAAATGTTTAATTTTGCAACAGAATCTAAACTACACCTTGATGAGATGTACTCAATTTATCATGTAAAGAGTGTATTTATTAACTTTACCTATTAAATATAATGAGACAAAAGCAAATGTTTTTTTGCCGTAGTATGCTTAATAGGCGTACCTTAAGTACAGCATGCCTTGTTGCGTGTTTGTTCTCTGGTGGTGCCTTAAATACTGTCATGGCAACCCCTACTGATTTAATGGTAAGTCAGCAAACAAAGACTTATAAGGTAACAGGTCAGATTACTGACTTAGCGAAAGAACCTTTGATTGGAGTTACCATAACGGTAGTTGGAACAAATGGTCCAATACGTGCAATTAGTGATATTGACGGTATATTCTCCCTCAATGTACCTGAAGGTGAGAATAAATTAGAGTTTTCTTACGTCGGATACAAGAAGCAGACAATATCAGTATCAGGTGCAAAATCATTGAATGTTGTACTTGAAGAAGAGACGAAGGATATTGATGAAGTTGTGATAACGGGCTTTAGTAGTCAGAAAAAAGCATCTATTGTTGGTGCCATTCAGACTATCCAACCTAATGATTTGAAGTTTGGTAACACTCGTTCTTTATCTAATAATCTTGCTGGTAAACTATCTGGTGTCATAGGAGTTCAACGCTCTGGTGAACCTGGATATGACGATTCTAACTTCTGGATTCGAGGTATTAGCACCTTCTCTGGAACACGTGCACCATTGGTGTTAATAGATGGTGTTGAGCGTGATCTTAATAATGTTGATGTAGCCGAGATAGAATCTTTCTCGGTATTAAAAGATGCTTCTGCAAGTGCCATGTATGGTGTTCGTGGTGCTAATGGTGTTATCGTTATTACGACAAAACATGGAAAGATTGGTGCTCCGTCGGTCAAGTTCCATGTTGAGCAATCGGTTAATACGCCAACTCAATTACCTAAGTTCTTAGATGCACCAGCCTATATGGGTTTACTCAATGAACTCGCAGGTGAAGCTAGTGCGCCTCTTCCTTTTACACAGCAACAGATAGACAGAACACGTAGTGGATATGATCCGGACCTTTATCCGAATGTGAATTGGATAGATGCTATTACGAAGAAATATGCTTATTCAACACGTGCTAACCTTGATGTAAGCGGTGGTTCCGACTTTCTCCGTTATTCTATCGTGGCTTCTTACTTCCGTGAAACGGGTATGTTAGCACAAGATAAATCTTTGCCATTTGATAATTCAACCAATAATCAGATGTTCAATCTTCGTTCTAATATTGACATGGATGTGACTAAGACAACCTTGTTACGTGTGAATATTGGTGGATTCTTGAATCGCTTTAGACAGCAGAGCTGTAATACTGATGACGCTTTCAAGCAGGCATTTGAAACGTTACCCTTCGTATCTCCAATTCGTTATAGTGATGGAACAATACCAAAAGTATCGAATCGAGCTAACCCGTGGGAAACGGTAACACAGCATGGGTATGACTTCTATACAAGCTCTAAGATTCAAACACTCTTCTCTGTAGAACAAGATTTGAAGATGGTTACTCCTGGTTTAAAGGTGAAAGCTCTCTTTAGTTTTGACCGCTGGAACAAGAGTACACGTAGTCGTACTGCCAATCCAGGAACAGTTCTTCCTGCAACAGGACGCGATGCAGAGGGTAATTTGTTACACCTTCAAGGAAGTGTAGGAGATGAGTCCATGGGTAGTAGTAAGGGAAGTGAGTATGGTAATACACGTGTTTACTTTGAAGCAGATATGTTGTATAACCGTCGTTTCGGAAAGCATGATGTAGATGCACTCTTCCTTTATAATCAACAAGCTTATGATGATGGTGATATTCAAGATTATCGTAAACAAGGTGTAGCAGGGCGTCTCTCTTATACTTATGATAATCGTTACGTTGCAGAGTTCAACTTTGGTTATAATGGTTCAGAGAACTTTGCCAAAGGTAAGCGATTTGGTTTCTTCCCTTCGCTTGCTGTTGGCTGGTTAATGAGTGAGGAACCTTGGATGCAGAAGTACCATAATATTTTTAATAAGATAAAGTTCCGTGCCAGCGTTGGTAAGGCTGGTGATGATAAGATTGAGGGACGTCGTTTTGCTTATTTAACGACTTTGAATCAGTCTGCTCAAGGTTATACTTGGGGAACAACGGGGCAGGTTAATTATGAAGGGGATGTCAAAGGTATCAGTGAGGGTGATATTGGCGTGAGCAATCTGACATGGGAGACGGTAGAGAAGTATAATTTTGGCTTTGAATTAGGTCTATGGAATATGATTGATTTTAACCTTGACCTCTTCCGTGAGAAGCGATCTAATATCTTCATGAAACGTAGTATTATTCCTTCACAAAGCGGATTTATCAATAACCCATGGGCAAACTTTGGTAAGGTAACTAATGGTGGTGTAGAGATGAGTCTTAACTTCCATAAGCAATGGAATAAGGATTGGTTCACCTCTGCTTATGCTAACTTTACATACGCAAAGAATCGTGTTGATGAGTATGATGAACCAGAAAAGAAGAAAGGTACCTATCGCGCACAGACAGGTCGCTCTCTTTATGAACTTCAAGGACTCACAGCTGAGAGATTATTTACGAATGATGACTTCAATGCCGATGGTTCATTGAAAGCAGGTATCCCATCACAAAGTGGTGTAGGTGGTACAAATCTCAAACCTGGTGATGTGAAGTACGTTGATAAGAATGGTGATAATGCTATTACAGAAGAGGATGCTGGATTCATTGGGGGGACTATTGATCCACGGATTGTTTATGGATTTGGTGGTGTGATAGCCTATAAGAACTTCGATTTCAATTTCTTTTTCCAAGGTGTTGGAGATTCTCATCGTATTATAGGTGGTACACCATATTTTATACCAGGTAGTGGTACAACTGTACAAGGAAATGCTTATAGTGAGAATATCAGCGATCGTTGGACTACTGATAATCAAGATCCATATGCGTTCTGGCCACGTTTTACTTATGGACCTGATGTTAATAACTATCGTGCCTCAACTTGGTGGAAGAAGGATATGAGCTTCCTTCGCTGTAAGACAATAGAACTTGGTTATACACTTAATACTAACTGGCTTAAGAGTCTATATGTAAAGAGTATGCGTGTGTATGTCAGTGGCAATAACCTCTTTGCCTTCTCTAAGTTTAAGTTATGGGATCCAGAATTGGGAACGAGTGATGGTTTAAGATATCCAATGAATCGTTCTATTCAGTTTGGTGTAGACATTAATTTCTAATGATGTTAATTATGAAATCTAGAAAAATAGCTAAATACTTTGCAATTGGTTTGTTGGCTTTAAGTGCAACAACGTCTTGTTCTGATTATCTTGACAAAGAACCAGATACAGAACTAGACATGAAGACTGTATTCACAAATCGTGATAAGGTTTATAGAATGCTGTCTTATGTTTATAATATCATCCATACTCCAGATAAATTTGCCTTAACAGAAGATGGATATGAGGTGTTTGCTGATGATTTAACACCATCACGGCGTTGGGAACAATGGAGTTGGGATCAAACAATTCCGAAGCTGTTTGGACAATGGACGATAAATTCTTCGTGGCGAGGAAACCTATGGGGAGATATGCCTAAGTATATTCGCCATGGTTACATCATGGAGAATATGTTGCATGCATTGCCTGATCAAGACCTTCCTCAGCGTGAAGTTGATAATATCAAGAACGAGTTGAAGTTCTTAACAGCTTATGGTTGGTGGCAAGCTGCAGAGGCTTATGGTGGTATACCATTCAAGCCAGACTATATTACTCCATCTGATTTTACACTTTCGGAATTGATGGTTGGACAGTCAAAGTTCGATGATATCGTTGACTATTGTGATAAACAAATGCTAGAAGCTGCTAATGCTTTACCTGCAACTTATGCTGACCCTTCAAAGTATGGGCGGATAACAAAGGTCATGGCACTTACTGTTCGTGCACGTATGTTGCTCTTTGCTGCAAGTCCATTAGTAAATGGTAACTCTTGGTATAACAATTATAAGAACAAGAATGGAGAGCTAATTTTCAACCAAACTTATGACCCCAATAAGTGGAAAAAGGCTGCAGAAGCTTGTAAGCTATGTATTGATGAGGCTGAGAAAGCAGGATATGAATTATATAAAGAGTATAATGATGATGGTTCGATAGACCCATTTATGTCAACGTATAATGTTCACATCAAACGTTGGAGCGAAGGAAATCATGAGATAACATTCCCTGTAACCAAGCACAACGCATATAAAGACATTACAGGATTGCTCAATTGGTGTTCTGTACGTGAAGTCGGTGGTGGTAATGGACTTGGTGTTTATCAAGGTCTTGTGGATGCTTTCTTTGCAAAGAATGGCCTTCCTATAAATGATCCCAACTCTAACTATCGTGAAGAAGGATTCTCTACAGTAACTGATACACGAAATACAAAGTGGGAATATGGTACAGGTCATACGGGAGAAGTAACAGCTCCACACACCTATAATATGTATTGTAATCGTGAACCACGTTTTTATAACGCAGTAACTTATAATGGTGCATGGCTTACATATGTTGGTCGCAAGGCTGATATGCTATATAACCATACTGATAATGTACGATCAAGTTCACCGCACGATGCACCTCAGAATGGTTATCTTCTTCGTAAGGCAATTAACTTGACAGATAACGTTAAGACGGGAAAGATTACTGATAGACAAGGTTTCATCTATCGTCTAGCCTTCACATATTTGGATTATGCAGAAGCAGAAAACGAAGCCTTTGATGATCCTGCAGCTCGTTCTTCGGCATTGGTATATCTAAATCGTATTCGTGAACGTGCTGGTGTACGGCAGTATACATTTGATAATGTAAGCCTTCAGGATGATAAGTATATTCATATAGACAACTCCCAAGCTGCACTTCGTAAGGTTATTCGTGCAGAACGTCGAGTAGAGTTGTGCTTTGAAGACAATCGTTGGTATGATATCCGTCGTTGGAAAGATGCAGAAAACTTGCCAGAGATGATAGGTGATGGTTACGGTATGAACTCTTTGGGAGGTGATGAATCTAGCTTCTATAAGCGTACAGTCTTCCAACATCGTATTTGGAAGCGTCAATATTATTGGATGCCTGTATATATTGATGAATATGAGAAGAACCCGAACTTGGTGCAAGGTCCATTCTGGGAAAGCGAATAGTCCAACATGAAATATGAATTATAATTGCGAAAACAATGAAGACAATCAATAAAATATTCGGACTTCTTAGTATCCTTCTAGCATTTACTGCTTGTAATGAAGATCCTACTTATTTTCAACTACCTAATCAGCCAGATGATATGCACATTCAAGCATCTGTTCCTGAAGTGGTCTTGAATAAGGGACAAGAAGGTCAGCCCGCTATTACTTTCAAGTGGGATGAGGTGAAAAGTCCTATTAAGGACTATGATTCAATCACCTATAGTATTAGACTCTATGCCACAGAATCAAAGAGTGATAACCATACGGAATTTATTTCTATAGGTAAAAAACGAGAAGTTACATTCACTCATAAGGAGCTTAATGATATAATAGCTCGGTGGGTTCCAGCTGGTACAAAGGTTTCTGTGACAGCGGAAGTTGTAGGGTTGATAAATAATGAAATCAAATATATTAAGCCAGAATCCTCAATGGTAGAGTTTAGTGTGACTGGTTATGAGAAGACTCCAATGTACCTTTATGCTCATCTCAAGGATGATGCTACGGGGGCTGAACGTGTAGAACGACTAAGTCAGCGTCAGTTGGGCTCTGGTATTTATGAAGGTACATTCCCTGTAACTCCTTGTAGTTATTATTTCACAACATCACCTACATCAGATCGTCCTGCTTATGGTCAAGATAGTGGTGAGAAACTGAAGTTTGTTAATGAGGGTAATGTCTCAAACTTTACGAATACAGCATCTGGCACACGAACATTTATTGTTGATATTAATGATGAGTTCATGGATTGTCGTGTCGTGAACATTGTTCAATTACCAACTCGTGAAACAATCCGAATCGTTGGTGATGGTTGTTCTATTGGTTGGGATCCTGGATCATCAGAAGGTTTATTTAAGATAGAGAATCCTCGTTATCCTTATATCTACTCATGGACAGGAGAATTTAAGAACGGAGAAATCAAAGTAAATACTGGTACGAACTGGGGTGATCAATTCTTCTTTGCTCCAGAGTCGAATGCTGATCCTGCTGTTAATCATCAATTGAATATGTTTAGATATGAAGGAGCTGGTGGTGATGTGAAGTGGAAAGTTACTACTCCTGGACGCTTTAAGTTTACCCTTTGTTTGGATGCAGATAACTTACACACATCCTTTGAGCCTGTACAATAATAGGTATAAACAATCTTTGTGATTGATTCTTCAAAAAGAGATATGTTGCAATTTTCTTAGTTGTAGCATATCTCTTTCTTCTTATCTAAGCTCGTGGAAACTCTTTTCTAGTATCGATAGGGGGTATTTTATTATGATTTTATTCTTGCTTTTGCTACCTTTTCCTATTTGAAAAAGCCCTAATTTAGTTTTAATTATAGTTGATGTCATTTTTAATAATTGCTGTAGTTGTTTTGATCTTAGTGATTTCTGTTCGGTAAGAGGGTGCCAAAATTGGTAGTAGAAATATTTTTCTTCGTTTTTATAGGTCTTAGCCCTTTTAAACTCCTTTGTATTCTTCATCCTTTAGGAATCTTAGAACTACTAGTGTAAATAGTCAATACGACTAATGTTCCTTGTTAACACAATAAGTCATTAAAGCAAGTAGACAGCTAATAGAGTGGGGCTTTAATGTGAATATGTTATCTTAGAAAAAGAAAAAAAGGAAATTCTCTAATTGAGAATTTCCTTTTCTATGCGCTCCAGGATGGGCTTGAACCAACGACCCCCTGATTAACAGTCAGGTGCTCTAACCAACTGAGCTACTGAAGCAGGTGCTTGTTTCTTGTAAGCGGTTGCAAAGGTACGATGTTTATTTGTAACTACCAAATATTTTGAGAATAAATTTCAATAAAAGAGTAAAATACTTTAATTTCCTATGCTAATTATGTATTTTCCATTATAATAATGTACTTTTGCTCCTTATAAGCTCATAACTTACAAACAAAACATACGTGATGAAAAAACTATTCATAGTATTCTGTCTTTGGATTCTTGCTTTTGGTGGTGCTGCAGTGGCACAAAATAATTCGGACAAGGATCATAATTTTAAGGTTGCAAAGAACCTCGAGACCTTTTCTGCAATATATAAATACCTCGATTTGATGTACGTTGACACCCTCAATGCAGATGAGGTTGTTGGTAATGGTATTAATTATATGCTTCATTCGTTGGATCCTTATACGGTGTATTATCCGGAAGATAAGGTGAAAGACCTTGACCTAATGATCTCAGGTAAGTATGCTGGTATCGGTGCGGTGATACGTTATAACTTTGCTATAAAGAATACGATTATTGATCAACCATACGAAAATATGCCTGCTTCAGAGGCTGGATTGAAGAAAGGGGATATTATTCTTGCTATTGGTGACTCGTCTATGGTGGGTAAAGATGTATCCTATGTAAGTAATAGATTACGTGGTGATGCTGGCTCACGATTTGTCCTCACGATAAAGAGACCATCAACAGGTAAGAAGATGAAGTTTAAGATTACACGTCGTTCAATTCAACTTCCTGCTGTTCCTTATTATGGTTTGCAGGATGATGGAGTCGGTTATCTGAATCTCAACTCCTTTACAACTGATTGTTCAAAGGATGTGCGACGTGCTTTTCTTGACATGAAGAAACAAGGAATGAAGTCGCTAGTCTTGGATCTTCGAAATAATGGAGGTGGTAGTTTGCAAGAGGCTATCAATATTGTTAATATGTTTGTTCCTAAGGGCATAACATTGGTGAAAACCATTGGAAAGATAGAACGCGCAAATAAAGAATATAAGACAACTGTTGAGCCAATAGACACTGTTATGCCGATTGTTGTTCTAGTGAATGATGAGACTGCAAGTGCCAGTGAAATTACTAGTGGTAGCTTACAAGACTTGGATCGTGCGGTTATTCTTGGTACACGAACCTATGGAAAGGGGCTTGTGCAAGTGTCAATGGATCTTCCTTATAATGCTAATTTAAAGTTGACAACCAGTAAATATTATATCCCTAGTGGACGATGTATCCAAGCAATCAATTATAAACATTCTAATGGTGGATACACCGAACACGTACCCGATTCTTTGACTCGTGTGTTCCATACTGCCGATGGTCGTGAGGTCAGAGATGGTGGAGGTATTAAGCCAGATATAGAGGTGCAACCAGACTCCTTACCTAATATTGCTTTTTATCTTACCTCATCTGGACGTGATTCAAGTGAAGTGATGTTGAATTGGGAATTGAAGTATTTGAGTACACATCCTACAATTGCTCCTGCAAAGAACTTTGTTATCTCCGATGCAGATTACGCAGACTTTAAGCAGGCTGTGCTAAAGAGTGGCTTCAAATATGATCGTGAAAGCAAGAAATATCTAGAAGGTCTCGTGAAATTAGCAAGGTTTGAAGGTTATTATGATGACGCTAAACCAGAGTTCGAAGCATTGGAGAAAAAGCTCAATCATAACATTGCTAAGGATCTTGATTACAACAAGCAAACCTTAAAACAGTTGTTGACAAGTGATCTTGTTTCTGCTTATTACTACCAGAGAGGATCAATGGAAAATAGTTTGCAGTTCGACAAACAATGGAAAAGGGCAGTAGAGTTGTTGAAAGATTCAGCTGCATATAAGAAAATACTGCAACCATCTGTTGATATTAAAAAGTAGTAAGTATTAGATAAAGCGTAAGTTCTTAAGATTATCAATAGATACCTTTTTAAAGAGAAAAGATGCCCTTTGAAGTAATCAAAGGGCATCTTCTTGGTTATTAAAGGGTATCTATATACTTGTAAAAGGGTTTTTCTTAGTGGTGAAAATAGTTTATTTATAATTATTAAATAATCTGTTTATTGTCAACTTTTAGATTGTTTTTTAAGCAAAGTAATTGTTTTCCCTAATTAAATAGCGCGTTTTCTGCTTCACAAGAAAGGCTAGCTTGGGGAATAATTAAAAGTATGTTTACTTTAAGGAGCATTTGATTAGTTTGGGTTAGAAAGTCTTATTACACATCACTTGAGTTATATGTATTAGAACAAGTGAAGTCTTAAGAAAAAGTAGAAAACATTTGGCTTGTGTCGAATTTATTTGTAACTTTGCACACGTTCAGAGGAATGAGGGGCTTTCGATAGCTCCTCATTTTTCATATTAAAACGCTTATGATAGATAAAAACGTTGTAAAGAGTCTCGTTGACGAGTGGCTGGAAGGTAAGGAATACTTCTTAGTTGACATTCAAATCAGTTCAGATGACAAGATTGTCGTTGAGATTGATCATGCCGATGGGGTGTGGATAGAGGATTGTGTAGAGCTGAGTAAATATATAGAAGATCGCCTTTCACGTGATGAGGAGGATTATGAGTTAGAAGTTGGTTCTGCTGGTCTAGGACAGCCATTCAAGGTTCCTCAACAGTATGTGAACTTTATTGGAAAGGAAGTTGAGGTGTTGGATAAGGATGGGAAGAAGGTTAAAGGCGTTTTGAAGAGCGTTGATGGCAATGATTTCGTCGTTGCTGTTAATGAGAAAGTACAAGTGGAAGGAAAGAAGCGTCCAGTGAAAATGGATGTAGACCATGCGTACAAGATGGATGAAGTAAAGTATACAAAATATATAATAAGTTTCAAGTAAAGGCTATGGCAGCAAGAAAAGTAGAAGAAGAGCGTCCGAATATGATCGAGACCTTTAAGGAGTTTAAAGACACCAAGAGCATCGATCGCACAACACTTGTGAGTGTATTGGAAGAGAGCTTTCGTAATGTTCTCGCAAAGATATTCGGTAGCGATGAAAACTTCGACGTGATTGTTAATCCTGATAAGGGAGACTTTGAGATTCACCGTAACCGCGTAGTTGTGGCTGATGGTGAGGTTAAAGACGAAAATAAAGAGATTAGTCTGACGGATGCACGTAAGATAGAAGCCGATTATGAAGTTGGTGAGGATGTTAGTGAGGAGGTCGACTTTAATAAGTTCGGTCGCCGTGCTATCTTGAATTTACGCCAGACTTTGGCGTCAAAGATCCTTGAATTGGAGCATGACTCTCTATATAATAAGTATAAGGATCGTGTTGGTCAAATAATTTCAGGTGAAGTCTATCAAACTTGGAAACGTGAAGTCTTACTTGTTGATGACGAGAATAATGAGTTGATACTCCCTAAGGGTGAACAGATTCCACGTGATCAGTATCGTAAGGGCGAAACTATTCGTGCGGTGATTCATCGTGTTGATAATGAAAATAACAATCCAAAGATTATCCTTTCACGTACTGCTCCAGAATTCTTAGAGCGTCTTCTTGAAGCAGAAGTTCCTGAAATTGCGGAGGGCTTAATAGCAATTCATAAGATTGCTCGTATGCCTGGTGAGCGTGCGAAGATAGCTGTTGAGAGTTTTGATGAACGCATTGATCCTGTTGGAGCTTGCGTTGGTGTGCGTGGAAGTCGTGTACATGGCATCGTTCGTGAATTATGTAACGAAAACCTTGATGTCATCAATTGGACAGCTAATACTAAGCTCTTCATTCAGCGTGCACTGGCTCCTGCTAAGGTTAGCAGTTTGACCATTGATGAGGAAAACAAGAAGGCTGAAGTTTACTTGCAACCAGAAGAAGTTAGTCTAGCTATTGGTCGTGGTGGTATGAATATCAAGTTGGCTAGTATGCTGACAGGTTATACTATCGATGTGTTCCGTGAGCTTGATGAACAGAATGCAGAAGAGGATATCTATTTGGATGAGTTCTCTGATGAGATTGATCAGTGGGTTATCGATGCTATTAAAGGTATCGGACTTGACACTGCTCGACAGGTATTGAATGCTCCACGTGAGATGTTAATCGAGAAAGCTGACTTAGAGGAAGAGACTGTTGATAATGTCTTGAACATATTGAAGTCAGAGTTTGAACAATAAAAGGTGATTGGTTGGTGGGTGATGGCTGTTGATTGATAGCTAACGGGTGTGACTATTTATCGACTCCATGTTCGGAACCCCTCTCTACCAAAAGGCAAAACAACTACCAACAACTAGCACCCAACACCGAATAAAATAAAGTTAATGAGCATCAGATTAAACAAAGCAATTCGAGAATTGAATATAGGACTTCAGACGGCAGTGGAGTTCTTGGAGAAGAAACAAGAGTTGGGAGAGGTTAAGAGTGACTTGAACTTCAAACTCAGTGATGGGCAGTATAATGCTCTTGTCGGAGCCTTTAAAAACGATAAAGAGGTTAAGAATGACGCTGCTAAACTTTTCCAAAAGAAGCCTAAAGAGAAGAAGTCTACTGCTGATCATAGGGCAGAGGCTCTGCTTAAGGGTAATCGTCCGCAGTATAAACCAGTCGGAAAAATAGATCTCGATCAGCTTAATAAGCCGGTCGCTAAGTCTTCTGTTGCTCCTACTGAAAAGAACTCTGAACCTGTAGCTGCTACTGCCGTTAGCCAAGAGCAGGTTAAGAATGAGGTTAATAAGGTTTTGAAATCCGAAAAAGAAGATAAGCCTGTTGTTAATGAAAAGCCAATAGAAAAGGTAGAGACAGATAAGTCTGTTACTCCTAATAAAACAAAGGTTGAGAAATCTGTTGAGGGTCATATGACACAGAAGTCTGTTGAGCCAAAAGTTGTGGAGGCACCTCAGAATGAGGAAAAAAACCATGATGATTCTAAGAAAGATGTAAAAGCTGAAGTAGTGGCAGAGCCAGCTTCGACAACATCAAATACAACTACAAATTCTGCAGTAGTGGAGGAAAAGAAAGATAATGGGCTCTTCTTGACAAAGAACGAGAAGAAGATTTTGAATACTCCGAAGGTGAATGTATTGGGTAAGATTGACCTTAGTTCGCTGAACCAGAGTACTCGTCCTAAGAAGAAGAGTAAGGAGGAACGTCGTAAAGAGCGTGAGGAGAAGGCTGGTCAGAATAATGGTCAAGGCAAGAAAAAACGCGTTCGTATTAATAAGGAACGCGTAGATATCAATGCTGCAGCTAATCAGCAGCAGAACCAGAATGGTAAGAAGGGTGGCAATAACGGCAATAATAAGAACGGTGGTAAGAAGAACCGCAACCGTAATCAGAAACCATTAGAGGTTGATGATGAGGCAGTAGCACGTCAGGTAAAGGAGACACTTGCTCGTCTGACAAGTAAGAGCCAGAACAAGAAGGGTGCTAAGTACCGTAAGGAGAAGCGTGATGCTGTTCAAGAGCGTCTGAATGCGGAGGCTAAGGCAGAGCGCAAGGAAAGTAAGATATTGAAGCTGACAGAGTTCGTTACTGTTTCTGAATTGGCTACAATGATGAATGTTCCTGTAACGAATGTCATCTCAACATTGATGTCTGTCGGTATCATGGTTTCTATCAACCAACGTTTGGATGCTGAGACTATCAATCTCGTTGCTGATGAGTTCGACTTCAAGACAGAGTATGTCAGTGCTGAGGTGCAGGAGGCTGTTAGCGAGGAGGTTGATGATGAGAACGATCTCGTTTCACGTGCTCCTATCGTTACTGTCATGGGTCATGTCGACCATGGTAAGACTTCTTTGCTCGACCATATCCGTAACACGAATGTGATTGCTGGTGAGGCAGGTGGTATTACCCAGCATATCGGTGCATATAGTGTAACATTGGAGAATGGCCGTAAGGTTACTTTCCTTGATACTCCGGGTCACGAAGCCTTTACTGCTATGCGTGCTCGTGGTGCAC
>ERZ772974.1494-NODE-1494-length-15255-cov-42.534868_pt1 | contig 15255 bp, 14 predicted proteins | sample MGYA00580671_ERZ772974 | MGnify/ENA primary metagenome ERZ772974 (study PRJEB29015, sample SAMEA2738065) | human oral metagenome | biome: human oral; feature: human-associated habitat; material: saliva | place: China | collected 2218 ... | reverse complement strand
ACGGAATGGAGATGCGGTGACCCGCCTGCGGGCACCGTCGGCCAGGCTACCCGTTCGCCGCGTCAGGGCGCCAGGGCGGAGGGAGAGGTGAGGGCGTGGTGCTGGACACGCCGCAGGACCACGAGGAAAGGTGCGGGCACACTGACGTCGGCGCCCGAGCACTCATTGGAGGACGTGAGACACGCATGAGTCCTCTCCATTTTCCCCACCTCGAAGGTGGCGAACGTGCGAGAGTGTGGAGGTGAACGTCTCCGCACTACTGGCCGCCATCGCCGTTGGCGGCGCAGCCATCGCAGTCGTCACCCGCCCAGCCTCGGCGTTCGCCCGCCGGTATGTGTCCGACCTGGAGCAGGCCAGGGCACGGACCGGGGCCACCTTATCCCGTGACGCCACCACCGAGCCGCGAGAATTCCGCGCCCTGTGGCTGCTGACTCCCACTTCTCAGGGCATTCTGGCCGCTGTCCTGTGCGCGGCGACGCTCGTGCGGGGAGCGGCTGGCGGGGCGTGGGGCGAGGTGATCGTCGCCCTTCCCCTCGTGGCGCTGCTCGGCGCGGCATGCAGCGTTGACGCCGTGTGCCACCGGCTCCCCAATCGCATTCTCGGCCCTGCGGCCCTGTGGACCGGCACGGCGACGCTGGCTCTTGCTCTGTTCAACGCGACCACGGGGACGCCCCTCCCCGAAGCAGGCTGGGCAGCCCTCAGGTCCATCCTGTGCGCAGCGAGTGCCGGCGTCATTGTGGGGGCCATGGCGCTGCTGCCCGGATCGGGCATGGGACTTGGGGATGCGAAGCTGTGTGCCGTTCTTGGGCTGTGGCTCGGATACTTCGGCGGAACCTATGCCGCGATGGGCATTATCCTCGGATTCTTCATCGGTGGGATCACCGCCGTATCACTCATGGCCTGTCGCCTGGCGGACCGCAAAACACTCATCGCCTTCGGTCCCTACCTGTCGCTAGGAGGCTGGTTGGCATGGATGCTCGCGGTGGCATGACTCCGCAGGACGATTGTGCGCACTTACCCCCACCGCACATCGACGTGGCGGTTGGCGGCCTTGCCCGCCTCGTTGACGCTGCCGTCCGCGTTGGTCTCGGAGGCCACGGGCTCGCTCTCCCCCTTGCCGGAGGACTGGACGTTCAGGGAGGGGACCTTGGAGGTCAGGTAGTCGGCGACGGCCTTGGCCCGCTGCTCGGAGAGCGTCTGGTTGTGAGCGTCGTCGGCGACGGAGTCCGTGTGCCCCACCACGGTGACCGTGGCGGGAGCCTTGCCGTTCCAGCGCTTGACGATCTCGTCGAGCACCTGCTTGGCGCGGTCGGTCAGGGCCGAGGAGTCGACGTCGAAGGTGACGTCTCCGGACAGTGAGGCCACCGTGGTCTGGCCGTCCGAGGAGTAGGTGACCGCGCTGTCCGAGCTGCTTGAGCGCGACACCGGCGTGACGACGCGGTCCACGGTCTGAGCCACCCGGGGGTTGCCCGGCCCGGCGCTCGCCGGTTGCTTGACGATCGGCGTCGGGTCGGCTGTGGCGCTGTTGTTCGCAGCCGCCAACGGGTAGCCCGCTTGCGGTGCTGCGAGTAAGGCAGCAGCTTCGACGGGCATCAACCACGATGTTGCCCACACGACGGCGACTGCGGCGGCAAGCGTCCCTGACCGAGGCCGAGACGTGGCGCCCCTTGCCCATCCCCCATTCATCTGCCGCCTCATCGGGTCACCGCCACGTTGCTGAAGGTCCCTCCATTCGGGATGGTGATGGTGACGTTCTTCGCCTCGGCAGGTACACCGGTGAAGGTCGCCTGAAGCGCGATCGTCTGACCGGGTTTGATGTACTCCGTAAGGTCACTGGAGCACAGGCAACCGCCCTGGGAGTCGTAGGAGACACGGTAGATGCTTGAGGAGGACGGTTCAATGAGCGTCAGACCGTCAGCGTTGTTCGTACTCCCTCCCGGGCTCGCCTTTCCACTGGGCTGAGGCACCGAGTCGTCTCCATCGGAGAATGAGTCGTAGATCCACATGTCGTTCTTCTTGTCATTATTCGTCACGGAGAACATGACGGTGATCGTGGTTCCCGCACCGGAGACGGAGTTCAGGGAGACAGTTCCGGGTTTGCTGTCAACAGTCGTGGGATGAGACTCAATGGCCGCGCCATGACCTCCACCTCCGGCCTGCGCCGATTTCGGCGCTGATGCCGAGGTCGAGGTGGTCGACGCCCCCTTCTCACCCGAGGAACCTCCTGGCAGCTGGCAGGACGCCAGGGTTGCCGCCACACCAATGGCGCTCATGGCGGCCAGGATTCGCTTCGAAGCAGTCATCATGATGGAACCTCCGTTGCTCTCGATCAGGCCACGTTGACCTGAGGAATACCGAGACTCTATGCAGCGCCCATCATTCGAGAAATGGGGAGACTCCCACGGGGAAAAACTGTGCAGCACCCATGACACCCACGGGTACTCCAGGGCACCCGTGCACTCCCCGTGCAGTGATGGGGAGTGCACGGGGAGTGATGGGGAGTACCCGGAGAGTCCCGCTTGCTAGGGAGATTACGTTACGATTACGCTCTGTCTTTGAGAAATTCCGGTGGACCCATGAAGGAGTTCTTGTGTTGCCCGTATTGTCTGGTTCTTCTTGTGTTCCTTCGAGGGGGGCGTCTCGTCGGTCTTTCGTGGCTCTTTCAGCCCTGGTGGGGGTGGGTGTGCCGGTGCTGGCGGGCTGTGACCTGCCGGGAGTCTCCAAGGACAAGGGAGGGGCGGCCTCACCGGCAGGCTCTCAGGCCGGGGGATCAGCCTCGGCCGGCGGGTCAGCCACAGCCTCGGCCAGCGCTCCGGCTCAGGCGGGGAGCACTGAGTGGCAGAAGCTCGACGGTCACGTCATGGGCCACAAGGTGAGCGTGGAGGTCTCCCCCGTCGTCCGCCAGGATGAGACCTCGTACATCGCCGTGAAGCTCACCCGCGCATCCGACGACGCCTCCATCGACGCCGTCAGCGCCCATCCCTTCAGCGACAATCGCAACAGGGTCGTCCTCTCAAGCTACGTAGGGGCCCCAACCATCTTTCGGCCTGGCGCCGGTGCCGACCTGGTCAAGCTCCTCGACACCGCCTCGGGTCGCGTGTGGAGCGCCGTCGACGGCAGCGGCGGAATGCTGGAACTCACCCCTGGTGAGGAGATCATCTCCTACCTGTCCTTCGGCAAGGTCGACGCCGACACTGTCACCGTCATGGTCCCCATGGCCGGTTTCACCACCGTCTCCGTCCTGGACGCCAACGACGCCAAGAAAGCCAAGATCGACCTGAGCGCAGCCCAAACCGGGATTGACAAGTACCCGCGTGCTGCCCCCGAGCTCGCCGACCCCGTCGCCATCGAGCGCTACACCCGGGCCCTGGACGACTCCACCAGCACCCACGCCGGAGGCAAGGACATCACCGTCACCCTCGCCAGCGACGTCACCTTCGCCTCCGACTCCGCCGACCTCGCCCCCGGAGCCGAGGCCCAGCTCAACACCGTCGCCACCCAGCTGAACCAGCACCCCGACGGCGGGACGCTCACCATCGTGGGACACACCGACGACGTCCAGGACGACGCCTACAACCAGACCCTGTCCGAGAAACGAGCCAACGCCGTCAAGACCAGACTCGAGCAGCTCACCAAGCTCGACAAGTGGAAAACCAGCGTGTCCGGCAAAGGCGAGAGCCAGCCCAAGATCAAGGACACCACCGACCAGGCCCGCGCCGCCAACCGACGCGTCGAAATCACCCTGACCCCCACCGGCGGCACCAGTAAGAAGAACGCATCCTCCACCCCCAGTAGTAGCAACGGCAGCGGTAAGCTGCCCGACCCCCAGGGCCCCGTCGCCAAAGGCTCTGAGGGCGTCACCCTCACCTCAAAGGGCGGCGGCACCCAGGGCGATGTCACCATCACCCTCGACCAGGTCACCCGCTCCGGCGGCTACCTCCTGGGCACCCTCACCTGCACCGTCAAGGACGGCTCCACCGGAGCACCACTGATCTATCTGCTCCAGGACCCCCAGACAGCCCTGGGCAACCAGCGCGATGAGGACGGCGGCGCCTTCGTAACCCAGTTCGCCAGCGACGGCCTGACCCTCCTCAACAACGGCGAGCGCATCTTCCCCGCCGACTACAACGACGCATACAACAAGCAGCACCTCCCCCTGACCGAACTACACCTCCTGGACCACCTCAAGACCGGCACCACCACCGTCTGCGTCGTCTGGCCCGACCCCGGCGGCGACACCATCACCCTCGACCACCCCACAGGCAAGTACTCACCCCCAGACACCGCCTACCGCCTCACCGACATCCCCATCAAGAACAGCTGAAGGGACCCGCAGCCATGCGTCGTCGCGTGTTTCTGTCCGGAGCGATTCTGACCGGTGTCGGGATGCCGATGCTGGCCGGGTGCAAACTGCCCTGGCAGTCGAAGCATCAGGCCGGCTCTACTTCAGCGGCCTCGTCGTCGGCAGGCAAGGCATCGGGGACAGCCGTGCCTGCGGCGTCGGCGGCGCCTCAGGGCTGGCAGGAGCTCGACGCTCACGTCATGGGTCATCACCTGGGGTTCCAGGTCTCACCGCTGGTGCGCCGCGACGAGAAGACCACCGTCCTGGCCTTGAAGCTGACGCGGGCCAAGGACGATGCCGCAGTCAAGGACATCGCCCAGGTCGTGTACTCCTCAGGCAATGAGTACACCGATACCTTCGAGGCGACCCGACCACTGTCGCGCCCCAGCAGCAATCGGTTCTCGCCCTTCGACTGGGGTGCGACCGGCGTGCGCCTGCTGGACCTGCCCAACAACCGGGTGTGGGTGTCCACCACCGGAGTGGAGAACAAGGTCAAGGACAACTACAACAAGCTGGCACTTAAGCCGGGCGAGTCCACCAGCTGCTTCGTTCTCTTCGGGGCTGTGGATGCCAAGCAGGTCACTGTCTTCGTTCCCCAGGCCGGCTTCGTCACCGTCGACGTCGTCGACAAGGACGCCCCCACCGCCTCCGGCGTCGACCTTGCAGCAATGGACAAGGCCTTCGACAGTGTTGCCACCATCGGCTACTCCCAAGACAAGGCCAAACCCCACGAGGCGCTGGAAGCCCCAGTGACCATTGAGCGCTTCGCGCGAGCCCTGGATAACTCCACCAGCACCCTGGCCGACAACCAGAAGGTCACCATCACCCTAGCCAGCGACGTCACCTTCGCCTCCGACTCCGCCGACCTGGCCCCCGCCGCCGAGGCGCAGCTCCAGACAGTGGCCGGCAAGCTCGGCCAGCACCCCGACGGCGGGACGCTGACGATCGTGGGCCACACCGACGACATCCAGGACGACGCCTACAACCAGACCCTCTCCGAGAAACGAGCCAACGCCGTCAAGACCAGACTCGAACAGCTCACCAAGCTCGACAAGTGGAAGACCAGCGTCTCCGGCAAGGGCGAGTCCGAGCCCAAGATCAAGGACACCACCGACGATGCCCGAGCCGCCAACCGACGCGTCGAGATCACTCTGACCCCCACCGGCGGCACAACCACGCAGAAAGCAGCCCCGTCCACCGGCACCCTGCCCGAGACCAAGGGCCCCATCGCCAAGGGACCTGACGGCGTGACAGTCACCGTCGACGGAAGCAAGGATCAGGTCACCATCACCCTCGACCACGTCACCCGCACCGGCGGCTACCTCCTCGGGCAGGTTCAGACCACCACCAGAGCCACAAAGGACTCCATCCACAACTTCGACCAGTGGCTCGAAGACAAGGAGATGTACCACCTCAACTCTCGAGGAGAGGACGCGAGTGCCGGGATTACCGAGTTCGCCGCCGACGGGCTGACTCTTCTGGCCGGGAACGAGCGCATCTACCCCGCCGACTACCTCGACGCGGAGTTCAAGGCCCATGTCCCCCTCACCGAGCTCGGGCTCATCCCCTCCATCAAGGCCGGCACCATCACCGTCTGCGTCGTCTGGCCCGACCCCGGCGGCGACACCGTCACCCTCGACCACGCAGCGCCCAGGAAAGAAATCTCCGACTACGCCTACCGCCTCACCGACATCCCCGTCAAGAACAGCTGAAAGGACCCGCCGTGATGCGTCGTCGTGTGTTTCTCTCCGGAGCGATCCTGACCGGTGCGGGCTTGCCGCTGCTGACCGGCTGCAAGGCCCCCTGGCAGTCGAAGCGTCAGACCGGCTCGACCTCGGCCTCGGCGGGTGGGGCAGCGGGGACTTCTGCGGCGCCGCAGGGCTGGCAGCAGCTCGACGGCCACATCGCCGGTCATCACATCATCGTGAACGTCTCCCCAATTATTCGCAAGGATGAATCCACCTCGATTCTGGCCTTGGAACTATTTCGAGCATCCGATGACAAAAACCGCACAGAAAGCAAGCCAACGTCTTCTACACCGGACAACAAGTTCACCATTGTTGACTACTGGGGAAGCCGAGCAAACCTCCAACCAGGGAACGGCGCCTCGGCTGTCAGAATCATGGACTTGCAGACTGGACGCGTATGGAACTCCATCGATGGAAGTAAGGCCGACCCCGGGATCGCACCGGGCGAAAAGATCACCTACTACGTTGCCTTCGGCAAGATCGACTCCGAGCAAGTGACCGTCTTCGTTCCTATGGCCGGGTTCGTGACTGTCTCCGTCCTCGAGGCAGGATCCGCCCAACAGGCAAAAATCGACCTATCTGCAGCTCAAACCGAACTGGATACGTTGCCTACACCCAATACTACGCTCGCCGCCTCGGCACCCATTGAACGATACACGCGCTCTCTGGATGACTCCACGAGCACCCACACGGGCGGCAAGGACATCACCGTCACCCTCGCATCAGATGTCACCTTCGCCTCCGACTCCGCCGATCTGGCCTCCGCAGCCGAGACCCAACTCCAGACAGTGGTCGGTCAGCTGGGCCAGTACCCCAACGGCGGGACGCTCACCATCGTGGGACATACCGACGACATCCAGGACGACGCCTACAACCAGACCCTGTCCGAGAAACGAGCCAACGCCGTCAAGACCAGACTCGAGCAGCTCACCAAGCTCGACAAGTGGAAAACCAGCGTGTCCGGCAAAGGCGAGAGCCAGCCCAAGATCAAGGACACCACCGACCAGGCCCGCGCCGCCAACCGACGCGTCGAGATCACCCTGACCCCCACCGGCGGCACCACCAAGAAGGGCTCATCCCCTACCCCCAACAGCAGCGATGCCAGTACCCTGCCAGCCTCGGAAGGCCCCAGCGCCAAAGGCTCCGACGGTGTCACTGTGACTGCTAAAAGTGCTAACAGCAACGGTGAGGTCACCATCACCCTCGACCATGTCACTCGCCAAGGTGGTTACCTTGTAGGCACCTTGACCTGCACCGTCAAGCCCAGTTCTCACAGCGCAAATCTCACCGTGTTACTCACCGACCTGGAGAACAGATCCGGAAACCAGCGAGACGAGGACACTGGGAGTACCGCAACCTTCATGGCCACAGACGGGCTGACTCTCATCTCAGGCAACGAACGAGTCTTCCCTGCCGACTACGAGCAGGCCGACATCAAAGCTCATATACCGCTGACCGAGCTTTATGTCGGTGACGAACTCCTAGGTGGAACTGTCACCGCCGTTGGCGTCGTCTGGCCCGACCCCGGCGGCGACACAGTCACGCTCGACCATCCCCAATCAGAGGACAGCTACTCGACAACTGCCTTCCGTCTCACTGACATCCCCATCAAGAACAAGTGAAAGGACCCAGCCCGATGCGTCGTCGCGTGTTTCTCTCCGGAGCGATCCTGACCGGTGTGGGTGTGCCCCTGTTGGCCGGCTGCAAACTGCCCTGGAAATCGAAGCCTCAGGCCGGCTCCACCTCAGCAGCCTCAGCCTCAGCCTCAGCCTCGGCCTCAGCGGCCTCGTCGTCGACGGGCAAGGCAGCGGGGACAGCCGTCCCCACAGCATCAGCCGCGCCACAAGGTTGGCAGGAGCTCGACGCCCACGTCATGGGGCATCACCTGGGGATCCAGGTCTCACCACTGGTGCGCCGCGACGAGAAGACCACCGTGCTGGCCTTGAAGCTGACGCGGGCCAAGGACGACCCCGCAGTCAAGGACATCGCAGACTCCTCGCAGGATCCCGGAAACAACACCTTCGAGGCAACTAGCCCACTGGGACGCCCCATTCACATCAGGACCTTTGATTGGGGTGCGACCGGGGTGCGCCTGCTGGACCTGCCCAACAACCGGGTGTGGGTGGCCACCACCGGAGTGGAGAACAAGGTCAAGGACAACTACAACAAGCTGCCGCTCAAGCCGGGCGAGTCCACCAGCTGCTTCGTGCTCTTCGGACCGGTGGATGCCAAGCAGGTCACCGTCTTCGTCCCCCAGGCCGGCTTCGTCACCGTCGACGTCGTCGACAAGGACGCCCCTGGCGCCTCCGGCGTCGACCTTGCAGCAATGGACAAGGCCTTCGACAGTGTCGCCACCATCGGCTACTCCCGGGACATGGCCAAACCCAAGCAGGCACTGGAGGCCCCAGTCACCATCGAGCGCTACTCCAGGGCTCTGGATGACTCCACCAACACCCACACGGACAGCAAGGACATCACCGTCACCCTGGCCAGCGACGTCACGTTCGCCTCCGACTCCGCTGACCTGACACCACAAGCTGACGCCCAGCTCCAGACAGTGGCCGGCAAGCTCGGCCAGCACCCCGAGGGAGGGACGCTGGCCATCGTGGGTCACACCGACGACGTCCAGGACGACGCCTACAACCAGGCCCTCTCCGAGAAACGAGCCAACGCCGTCAAGACCAGACTCGAACAGCTCACCAGCCTGGACAAGTGGAAGACCAGCGTGTCCGGCAAGGGCGAGTCCGAGCCCAAGATCAAGGGCACCAGCGACGAGGCCCGAGCCGCCAACCGTCGAGTCGAGATCATCCTGACCCCCACCGGCGGCACCACCGCACAGAAAGCAGCCCCGTCCACCGGCACCCTGCCCGAGACCAGGGGCCCCGTCGCCAAGGGCTCTGAAGGCGTCACCGCCAAGAACAACAGCGGCAACGGACAGCTCACCATCACCCTCGACCACGTCACCCGCACCGGCGGCTACCTGCTCGGACAGCTCCAGACCACCCTCAAAACCACCAACAACTCCACCACCGGCCTCTTCCACTGGTTCAAGGACAAAGAAGTCTTCTTATCCAATGTTCGAGGCGAGGACGAGACCAGCGAGACTGCCGGGTTCGCCGCCGACGGGCTGACTCTTCTGGCCGGAGGCGAGCGAATCTACCCCGCCGACTACGTCGATGCCGAGTTCAAGACCCATGTCCCCCTCACCGAGCTCGCACTCACCCCCTTCATCAAGGCCGGCACCACCACCGTCTGCGTCGTCTGGCCCGACCCCGGCGGCGACACCATCACCGTCGATCACACGACCCCCATGAAACAACTCTCCGACTTCGCCTTCCGCCTCACAGACATCCCCGTCAAGGACAGCTGAGGCGCTCCGGCCCTGCTTGAGGGCGGAGAGGTCGTCCCCGTCCTTGCGAGAGGTAGAGACAAGGACGGGGACAACCGGCTTCTCCACCCCCACCCGGTGCGCTACCGACACCTTCACCGTAGCCAGCGCGGCGCCCCTCGGACCATGGGCAGATGCCCCCGTGGAGGGCTCGTGCTGTCCCCAGGCAGGCCCCGGGGACTGGCACGCCCCCGCAGGCGAAGAACGGCGTCGGCCGCCTCCCGGATGAGGAGGCGGCCGACGCCGTCGTGAAGAAAAGCGGCCTCAGGCCTTGGTGACATCCATCGGGATGCCGGGGCCCATGGTGGTGGTCATGGTGGCCTTGAGGATGTAGCGGCCCTTCGAGGTCGAGGGCTTGAGGCGCAGGACCTCCTCCAGCGCGGCCTGGAAGTTCTCCGTCAGCTGCTCCTCGGTGAAGGAGGCCTTACCGATGATGAAGTGGAGGTTGGAGGCGCGGTCCACGCGGAACTCGATACGGCCGCCCTTGATGTCGGAGACGGCCTTGGCCACGTCCATCGTCACGGTGCCGGTGCGGGGGTTGGGCATGAGGCCACGGGGCCCCAGGACGCGGCCCAGGCGGCCGACCTTACCCATGAGGTCCGGGGTGGCCACGGCGGCGTCGAAGTCCGTGTAGCCCTTGGCGACCTTCTCGATGAGCTCGTCGCCACCGACCTCGTCCGCGCCGGCGGCGAGGGCCTGCTCGGCGCGCTCACCCTGGGCGAAGACGACGACGCGGGCGGTCTTACCGGTACCGTGCGGCAGGGACACGGTGCCGCGGACCATCTGGTCCGCCTTGCGGGGGTCGACTCCCAGGCGGAAGACGACGTCCACGGTGGCGTCGAACTTGGTGATAGAGGTGGACTTGGCCAGGTGAACGGCCTCGGCCGGGGTGTAGAGGACTCCGGACTGGATCTTCTCTGCCGCGGCGCGGTAGGCCTTGGAGCGCTTGGTCATCTGCTTCTCCTTGCAGTCGTGGTGTTCGGGCCGCTCGAGGCCCTTCCACGGTTTCGTATGGGGATTGAGTTGAGAGAGCCGGCGGGCCGGCGAGTGCCTCAGGCCTCGACGGTGATGCCCATGGAGCGGGCGGTGCCGGCGATGATCTTGGCGGCGGCCTCGATGTCGTTGGCGTTGAGGTCGGGCATCTTGGACTCGGCGATCTCACGCACCTGAGCCTGGGTCAGGGAGGCCACCTTCACGGTGTGGGGGGTGGCGGAGCCCTTGGGGACGCCCGCGGCCTTCTTGATGAGCTCGGCGGCCGGCGGGGTCTTGGTGATGAAGGTGAAGGAGCGGTCCTCGTAGACGGTGATCTCCACGGGGATGACGTTGCCGCGCTGCGACTCGGTCGCCGCGTTGTACGCCTTGCAGAACTCCATGATGTTGACGCCGTGGGCACCCAGGGCGGGGCCGATCGGCGGAGCGGGGTTGGCCTGGCCGGCCTGGATCTGGAGCTTGATCAGCCCGGCGACCTTCTTCTTGGGGGCCATAGGAATGGGTCCTTCTTACTTGTCCGGATGTGCTGCACGCCTGCCGTGCAGCCGTGGGTGCATGCGCACGCACAAGCGCTCATCGTAGCCCGCTGCCGGGCCGAGCAGGGAGCCCGGTGCGCGGTATCACAGGAGATCTGCCTGTGATTCACGGCTCTTGAGCCGTGGCCGCCGGCGCGGCTCAGGCGGTTGTGGCCCGACGACGCTGTTCCGCGTCGTCGGGCCACAACGGCTGACGGGGCCTGCCCTCAGGTCGCCTCAGATCTTGGCGACCTGATTGAAGGAGAGCTCGGCCGGGGTGTCACGGCCGAACAGGGAGATGAGCACCTGGAGCTTCTGAGTCTCGGGAAGGATCTCGGCGATCGTGGCCGGGAGGGACTCGAAGGGGCCGTCGGTGACGATGACGGACTCGCCGACCTCGAAGGCGACCTCGAAGACCTGCCCGCCGGTGGCGATCTGGGTGCCGGAGCCGGACTCGGGGGCCGTGACCTCCGCAGCGGCGGCCTCCTTGGCGGCGATCTCCTCAGGCGTGGGGCCGAGCTGGGCGACGGCCTCCTCGAAGGTCAGCGGCACCGGGTTGTAGCGGTCCCCCACGAACCCGGTCACGGCCGGGGTGTCCTTGATGGTGCGCCACACCTTGTCCGAGGTCTCCGGGTCATCCAGGTCCATGCGCACGAACACGTAGCCGGGGATGCGCACCCGGGAGACTTCCTTCTTCTTGTTGCCGTTCTTGATCTCGATGACCGTCTCCATGGGGACGGTGGCATCGAAGATGTAGTCCTCGACCTCGAAGTTCTCGGCGCGGGCCATGATATCGGCGGCCACGCGGCGCTCGTAGCCGGAGTAGGTGTGCAGCACGTACCACTGGCCAGGCAGGGCCGACATCTGGCGGCGGAACTCGGCCAGCGGGTCGACGACGGGCGCCTCCTCGGCCGGCTCGGCAGGCTCAACGACGGCCTCGGGCTGCGCCTGGGCCACCTCGTCGGTCGCATCGGCCTGGGCGGCCTCAACCGGCTCGACGGCGTCACCGGCGTCGTCGGTCGCGAGCGAGGTCAGGGCCTCGACGTCGTCGGGGTTAGTCTGCGAGGAGACATCCTCAGACATGGTGTACCTGCTTTCCAGTGGCGTGAGACGAGCGGATGCGACGGGCCGCGCGAGCAGCAGCGGCGTCGGAAGTAGACGTGGTCAGGGGCGCAACCGCGCATCCCCGATGAGGGTACGGCCGCAGAAGCCGGGAGGTCAGGCGAAGAGCCACATGACGGCCCGGTTGAAGGCGAAGTCCAGTACCCCGGTGAAGGCCATGATGGCGATGATGAAGACGACCACTACCGTGAAGTAGGTCCACAGCTCGTTCATGGTGGGCCAGACGACTTTACGCAGCTCGTCAATGACCTGGCGGATGAACAGGGCGATGCGCCCGAAGAAGCCGCGCTTGGTGGCCGACTTGCCTGTCGCGGCGCGTGCGCTCTCGCTCATAAATCTGGGTCCTCAGGGTCGACGGTCAGGTCAGTTCCCGCACAGCGGGGAGAAAGACGAAACCGACGGGATCTCCCGACAGATCCGCCGTTCTCAGCAGGGCAGGCGGGACTCGAACCCACAACCGCCGGTTTTGGAGACCGGTGCGCTACCAATTGCGCCACTGCCCTTCAGCGGTGCTCTAGTCTGCCATACGAGGAAGCCTTTGCGGTAACCGCAGGCCGTGGGGTGCGCCACGCCAGGGCCGGCCGGGGCGTGGCCACCATGCTGCGACCCAGGAGGAGCTCCGGGAGCTCCCGGAGGCGTCGCGGAGGCTCCCCGGTGTCGTCACCGGCAGATCCGACGTGTTTCAGACGCACGGATGTCGCCGGCCGTGGGACCATGGTCGGGTGACACCTGCACCCACGCACCGCGTTTCCGCCCGACTGTCCGCCATCGCCCCCTCCGCCACCCTGGCCGTCGACGCCAAGGCCAAGGCCCTCAAGGCCGCCGGCCGCCCCGTCATCGGCTTCGGCGCCGGGGAGCCCGACTTCCCCACCCCCGACTACATCGTTGAGGCCGCCGTCGCCGCCGCGAAGGACCCGGCCAACCACAAGTACTCCCCCGCCAAGGGCCTGCCGGTCCTGCGCGAGGCCATCGCCGCCAAGACGCTGCGCGACTCCGGCTACGAGGTCTCCCCCGACGACATCCTGGTCACCAACGGCGGTAAGCAGGCCGTCTTCCAGGCCTTCGCCGCACTCGTCGACCCCGGCGACGAGGTCCTGCTGCCCGCGCCCTACTGGACCACCTACCCCGAGGCCGTCGCCCTGGCCGGGGGGACCACGGTCGAGGTCTTCGCCGGGGCCGACCAGGACTACAAGGTCAGCGTCGACCAGCTCGAGGCCGCCCGCACCGAGCGCACCAAGGTGCTGCTGCTGTGCTCGCCGTCGAACCCGACCGGCTCGGTCTACACGCCCGAGGAGCTCACCGCCATCGGCCAGTGGGCCCTGGAGCACGGGATCTGGGTCATCACCGATGAGATCTACGAGCACCTCCTCTACGACGGCGCCCAGACCGCACACGTCGTCAAGCTGGTTCCCGAGCTCGCCGACCAGACGATCGTCCTCAACGGCGTAGCCAAGACCTACGCCATGACCGGATGGCGCGTGGGCTGGATGATCGCCCCCAGCGACGTCATCAAGGCGGCCACGAACTTCCAGTCGCACCTGACCTCCAACGTCGCCAACGTCTCGCAGCGCGCGGCGCTGGCGGCCGTCAGCGGCGACCTGACCGCCGTCGAGCAGATGCGCACCGCCTTCGACCGGCGCCGGCGCACGATGGTGGAGATGCTCTCGCAGATCGAGGGGCTGACCGTGCCCGTGCCCCGCGGTGCCTTCTACGCCTACCCCAGCATCGAGGGGCTCGTGGGGCGTACGCTGCGCGGCACCACGATCGACAGCTCGGCCACACTGGCCGCGCTCATCCTCGAGCACGCCGAGGTCGCCATCGTTCCCGGTGAGGCCTTCGGCCCCTCGGGCTTCGTGCGGCTGTCCTACGCGCTGGGCGACGACGACCTGGTCGAGGGCGTGGGCCGGGTCCAGAAGCTGCTGGCCGAGGTCGAGTAGCGCCTGAGGCCCCACCCCTCCGCCTCCTCACCGAGCCGGGCAGGTTTCGCGCAAGCCGACAGAAAGTCTGTCGGGCGCCGCAAAACCTGCCCGGCTCAGCGTTTGATACCAATGTGGTTGCGGACGGGCCTTCCGCGTCCTTCAGAGACCTATCATCCGATTCGTGCCCGCCCACACTCCCGACGATGAACGTCGTGCCGCCGATCCCAGTACTGAGCCCGAGGTGCTGGAGTACCTCGCCAAGGCATTTCCCGATCTGCGACCGGTCGTCGCCGCCAATCCCGCTATCCCCGCGGTGCTGCGCGAGCAGGTTCTCCAGATGGGCGCGAACGATCTCCCCAACGTCTCACCCGCATCCCCCACCAACGCCACGGACGCATCAGACACGAACCGTCCGAGGACTGCGGAAACCGCGTGCCTGCCCACGGCATCAACCGCGGACTACAGCAGCGTCTCGACGTACTCCGTGATCCCCGTCGAGACAGCTCCTCAGACGATGGTGCTGGGAGCCTCGTCGGCAGCGCCAGCGACGGCTTCAGCTCCAGGGACCGCAGCGCCGCCCGCGTCCGGCACCGCCCCAGCAGCCTCGACGGCACCGCCCCTCAACCGTCCTGCGCCTCGTTCCAGCTCTCATGCTGGGCTGATGACCACACTGGTTGTCGTTCTGATCCTCGTGGTCGCTGCGGCCGGAGTCCTCGGCGGCATGCTGCTGGCGAACCGAGGACGACAGTCCGATACGACATCCGCCTCGGCCGCCACTGCGGCCCCATCCTCAAGCGCGGGTACTGCAGCAGAGCAGGCCGCACCTCCCACCGCCGGGCCGATACTCCCCAGCGGCCCCGCCCTTCCCACGTCCACAACGACGTACTCCTACCAGTACGTGGACACCCCGTCGAAGAACATCTCCTGCGTCCTCTCCAACGAAGGAGTCGGTTGCTCGATCCTGGAGAGGAGCTACGCCTCCTCCGGGATGCAGGACTGCCCCGACCGGGAGTTCTCCATCGTGGCGCTCGCCGGTCGCACCGAGGTCCGCTGCGGAGAGGAGTACCTGGGACAGCCCGGGGACACCTTCCACACGCTCGAGTACGGGGAGACCACGACGTTCTCCGACTACGCCTGCACCTCGCAGTCCAAGGGGATGACCTGCTGGAACACGATCACCGGACGAGGATTCACCATCTCCAGGAAGTCACTCATCCGCTTCTGACGGCCT
>ERZ772974.1492-NODE-1492-length-15267-cov-3.274586_pt1 | contig 15267 bp, 24 predicted proteins | sample MGYA00580671_ERZ772974 | MGnify/ENA primary metagenome ERZ772974 (study PRJEB29015, sample SAMEA2738065) | human oral metagenome | biome: human oral; feature: human-associated habitat; material: saliva | place: China | collected 2218 ... | reverse complement strand
ACCCCTACATCATATCTTTTAAGTCCTTTTTCCCTATTTTTGATATTATATTCCGAATTATTATGCTGATGCCCATGTAAATGGATTGAACCTCTGAAGTAATGATTCCATTCTTCAATAGGATAGTGAAATAACACTAATATAGTATTGTTATATTGAAGCTCACAATAATCCTTTACCCACTCAAACAGAGAATAGTCAAAGGTCTCTTGGGTAGCAAATTTATCGTGATTACCCTTAATCAGGTACTTTTTACCATTTAGTCTTTTTAATATTTCTTTACTATGTCCTCCGACCACCTGCTGTACCATCTACATATATACCATTTTCTATAATATTAAGATTTTCTATTACTTCTTTTAATAATACCGAAGTATGTTTAAACTCCATCTATTTTCTCCAAACATTTAATATATATTTCTTTAAGTTTTGATATATCTACAATAGAAAATATACTTGCCTCAATATAATCTACTACTTTTATTCTACTATAATTCATGTTATATCCAATATATAATGCCATCTGCCTTATATATTCTCTTATTGTCCTCCCATTTCCTTCTCTAAATGGGTGAAGTACATTTAGTTCTGCACTATAATATGCAAGTTTTTCTGCTAACATATCTTTTGAAACTTTCTTTTCTATTAAATCTTTATCTTTTAAAATCTTTTCAAATATTTTAACTATTTCATCATTAATATACCTATAATCCGCAAATCTAAAAGAACCTTTTGCTATATTTTCTTTTCTAAATTCACCTGCAAAAAAATATACATCACCAAAAAGTTTTTTATGTATTTCAATAAAATGTTTCAATGAAAAATCACCTGTTACCCCAATTATACTCATTTCTAATAATCTTACAGCAACTATCTTTTTTTCATATTCTTTTAAAAGCTTATTATCTCTTATACCGAAGCTTATTCTTCAGCACATTTGTACCTTCATACATATATATTGATGTATTCATTTTTACCTTCCTAAATTATAGCATATAATTCACTATTATTATATCAATTAATGAAGTATAAAATAAAGAGGTAAAACAAAAATAAGTAACTATCTAAAATTTTTAAATAGCTACTTATTCTATAAATATGTATTTTTGATGCTTTCTAAAGTATTATCTATACTATTCTTTCCCTCTAATATACCTTTAAGCATCTCTTTTTCATCATTATTCAATATCTGATCTTCCATTTCCATTGTTCTAGATAAATTTTCTAATATAATTTCATTATCAAACATACAATACCTCCTTCTCAATTACAAATATATTATACCATATATTTAGATAATTATAAAGTGAAAAGCAAAAAAGTTTACATAATTTTAAAAAATCTATTGAATAATAGTTAAATATATGTTATAATTTATGTATAAATAGTTAATTGTAATATTAAAAAATTTTAAAATTAAAAAAGAAGAGGAGATGATCAAAGATGATCAAAACAGTTAATCGGAATTTTGTAAAAGGAATTTTATTTCTATTTATGATCTTTAGTTTTATTGTACATTCAAAAACAAGAATTGATGGTTCTATCAATATTAATTGGGGTAGAAGTATAGACAGAAACAGAAGAGATCGAGATAGAGGTGATTATTGGGAAAATGATGGTTATAATTACGTTGGAGATATAACCGACAGCCAGTATAATCTAAAGCCGTTTATATTAAATGGTAGAGGATATGCAATCATAAGAGATAGTAGATATAGATATCACATCCTTCAAGTGATATTTCAAAATGGAGATATTAATCGGGTAGAAAAAGAAGTGGTTTATAACACAAGCGTTTACTCTCAAAATTGTATCGCTATCCAAGGGGATAATAAATATTGCCTAACTATTACTTCTGAGGGAAGTCCCGCATTATGGGACCGTTACTCAGGAAGAGTAAAATATACTGGTAGATGGTTAAAAACTACAAACTACTATAATAACTCAAACAGATTCGATTATGATTATTATGATTCAAACCAATCAGAACATTGGTTTGAGTGGTAATAGAAAAGGCACCTAAGTCAGGTGTCTTTTCTTGTCTTATATTCTTATTTTCTACTTTTATTTATTTCTTATCTAATAATATATAGCTCTAATGCTTATTCTTTTCCTAAAAATAATGCCATATTCATACTTAATGTCCTATCTCTTCTATGTGAATGAAATTTAAGATTTCCTTTTTCATCTTTACTAGAATATGTACAATATTCCATAACAGACATATTTTCATCTTTTATTCCTAATTTCTTTATTTGTGTAAGTGCAAGTTTTCTTAAATCAATATTATATTTTTCTCTTTCTTTATTATAAGATATTACATCTTTTTCATTTAATCCAAGCTCTTTAGCAAAATCTCTAAACCTTGATATTACATCTTCCCCTAAATCATAACAATTCATACTCACACTTGGAAATAATAATCCTCTTATATTATTAACATTTGCTCCTTTTTCTTTAAACATATTTATTGTATTTATAATAACTCCATCTACAAGACCTTTCCATCCTGCATGTAATATTCCTTTTATTCCAGCCTTTTCATCAATTAAAGCAATTACTAAACAATCACCTGGCATTACTGTTAAAGTTTTACTTAAATCTCTTGTAATTATTGCATCACTTTTATCACCTGTAGTTGATAAAAGTATTCCATCATAATCTGCACTCTTAAAATTATCTTCTGGAAGTTCATCAATATCTATAACCCTTGTTATATGATATACATTTGGTGTATATAATCTTTTTAATGTTATGTTTTCTTCTTTTAATATTTTCTCTAATTCCTTAAAAGATCTTCTTGTTTCCTCATTTCTATCTAAAAATAATGAAAATGAAAACTTATTCTTTTTTGTAAACAATGCTTTTGTTCCTAAAAAACCTTCATCTAATATATAACTTTCTTTTTCTATCATAGCCTCTCCTTCATTATATGTTAACATATTTTATTTAACTATTCAATTTTCAGATTTATTTTAAATTTACTTTTTTTAAAAAGGTTGTCATAAATACTTGCATAAGTATAAAAAATATGTTATTATATATTTACAGCAAAGGGAAATACTTAATTTAAAATTTTAAATTTCGGAGGATTAATATGAAAAGAATATTATGGTTAAGCAGACACAAAATGTCTGATGTTCAATTAAAAGATTTGGAAAGAATTTATGGTGAAGTTGAAGTAAAACAAGTGGACAAAACAGTGAGCAATATTAATGAAATTGTTGTGGCTGGAGCTGATTGTAATGTTTTAGCGGTTGTATTACCGCCTAACTTACTAAGTGATTTGATAAATCCTAAAAATAATACTAAGCCGGTAATAAGAGCGGTTGCAGATCGTGTTGAAACGGGGGATAAGGTATTAAATCCTACAAATGGAAAGCTAGAAACACAATATAAGTTTGTTCACCTTTATTGGGAACAATTAATTAAGATTGACATCATTACCAAGAGATTGTAACAGATTGAAAAAAGGCTATTTCTGATAATTCAGAAATAGTTCTTTTTGTATTATATTAACATGTAAAACAAGTAGTTTTACATGTTTTTTAATATTCTTTTTTAATTTAGTCATTTTAATTGATAAAACAAATTCAATGAAGTATTATATTTGTATATATTGTATACAAAAGATGGAGGAAAAATGAATATAGTATTTTGTGGTGCAGCAAGGGAAGTGACAGGGTCAAACCACTTAGTAGAAGCAGCAGGTAAAAAGTTTTTGATAGATTGTGGGTTAATACAAGGAAGAATAATAGATGCAGAAAGAAATTATGCACCTTTTATATATAATCCAGCAGAAATAGATTTTATGATATTAACACATGCACATATAGACCATTCAGGTAGGATTCCAAAACTTATAAGAGAGGGATTTAAACGGAAAGGTATATTGTACAAAGGCAACTAAAGAACTTTCAGAGGTAATGCTTGCAGATAGCCGGACATATTCAAGAAACAGAAGCAGAATGGAAAAATAGGAAAAGAATGAGACAAGGTAAAAAACTATTAGAACCATTATATACGGCTAAAGAAGGAAAAGAATCAATAGAAAATTTTGAAACAGTTGATTATATGGAAATATTTGAAGTTGATGAAAATATAAGATTTAGATTAAATGATGCAGGACATATGCTTCGGATCTGCAATTGTAGAATTATGGATAACAGAAGATCGGAAAAACAACTAAAATTGTATTTTCAGGAGATATAGGAAATAATGATACTCCTTTATTACAACCACCTACACCAATAAGTAAAGCAGATTATGTAGTTATGGAATCAACATATGGAAATAGATTACATCTAACAAATACTGGTGAAAAGAAAGCTAAATTATTTTTAGATACAGTTATAAAAACATTAAGAAGAGGTGGAAATGTAATAATACCTTCATTTGCTGTAGGTAGAACACAAGAAGTATTATATGATTTAGACAGTATAAAAGATAAAACAGTTGCACAAGAGATAAAAGATGAATATAAAGAGCTTATGAATGCAAAGGTATATATTGATAGTCCACTTGCAACATCTGCAACAGATATATTTAAAGAAAATATGGAGCTTTTTGATGAAAATGCACAAAAAAGGATATTAAATGGTGATAATCCTATTGATTTTGAAGGCTTAGTGTTTACAAAAACACCTGATGAATCAAAGGCATTAAATACTTTAAAAGAACCACATATTATAGTTTCTGCATCTCGGAATGTGTGATGCTGGTAGAATAAAACACCATTTAAAACATAATTTATGGAATCCTTTAAATACAATATTATTTGTAGGATATCAAGCAGCAAATACATTACGGTAGAAGAATTGTAGAAGGTGAAAAGAAAGTTAAGATCTTTGGCGAAGAAATTGCAGTAAATGCAGAAGTTGTATATATAGATGGATATTCAGGACATGCAGACCAAAGACTTTTAATGAATTTTGTTGGAGAATTTAAAGAAAAACCTAAAAAAATATTTTTAGTACATGGAGAAGAAGAAGCACAAAATGTATTAAAAGGTAAAATAGAAGAAGAATTTGGTATAGATACAGAAATACCAAGTTTTGGGGATGTATTTAGAGTTGATGAAATCGTAGAAAAAGAAGAAAACTTGCTTGAAAAAGAAAAAGTTGTTGCAACAAGAGAAGAAAAAATTGAATTTGCAAATAAGGTATCAGATCTTAATGAAGAAATTTCAATGCTTTCAGATACTATAGCAGATAGAATGACACATGTACATGTAAAATCTGAAGAGCTTACAACAAATACAGATAAGACAATATTAGAAGAAGTGTTAGCAAAATTGAATAAATTAGAAAAAACAATAAATTTAATGCTTAAAGAGACAGAAAAGAAAGATAAAGAAATTGTAAAAGAAGAGCAAACAGAAAAAGATGTTGAAGAAATAACAATTTCAAAAAATAAGAGAAAAAAGAAAAATGATAAATTAGAAGAAATAGATGATATAGATGATATAATTTAGGAGAGGTGTATGACAAAAAATATATATTTTAATGATGCTATAATTGGAAATGGAAAAGTAACAGTAGGGCTTGATAGAAGAGGAAGAATACTTCGCACATATTTTCCTACACCTGATTTTAAAAGTCAGATTAGTGATATTTATGTAGCATTTAAAATATATGATGAGACAGAAGAAGAGGAATATATACATGTTTGTGGAGAAGAATATGGAACAGAATATGAACAAAAATATGTACAAGATACAAATATATTAAAAACTAATATGTATATATTAAATAAGGATATAAGTATTATACAAACAGATTTTGTTCCACTAAATGAAAATATGCATATAAGAAATTATGAAATAAAAAATGAATCAAATAAGAAAATTATTATATATCCAATGTTACATAGTGGAATAACAAATAGTATATATGAAAATTCATCAAGTATGTTTATGCAAGATGCGATTATTCATTATAATCATCGGATATAGTGTTGCAATATTTTCAAAATCTGAAATTATGGAAAAAAGGGTTAATTCAGATATACAATTAGAATACCCTATAGATTATTTTAAAAATTTTGAAAATATAGAACAAGAATATGTGGGATTATCATCAAAATCAACAATAAAATTTGAAAAAATAGTGATAGAACCAAAAGAAACAAAAGAATTTCCATTATATATATATTTTAATGAAAATGACAAAAAAGAAATGTCAGGACTTGAAATGGAAATAATTCGTGTTAAGAAGATAAATGTAAAAGATAGGGAACATGAATTAGAAAAATATTGGAAGAAGTTAATAGAAAGACATGTAAAACATGATTTATCTAGGGTAGATCTAAAGACAGCAGAGATATATAAGCAAAGTATAATACTTTTAAATATATTAAAAAATAATGAGACAGGTGCAGTAATTGCAGCACTAGAATCAGATGAAAAAAGAGAACATTCTCGGAGGATATCGGATATGTATGGCCAAGAGACCTATATTATGTTATGAGAGCATATAATATATTAGGAATGTCTGAAAATGTTAAAAAATATCTAGAAATATTTGCAAAAAATACACAAAGTAAAAATGGTAGATGGGAACAAAGATTCTATAGTGATACAAGACTTGCACCAAGTTGGCGGATATCAAATAGATGAGACAGCAATAAATATATTAATTGCATATGATTATTATAAGTATACAAAAGATATTATGTTTTTAAAAAGAATATTTCCAATGTTACAAAATGCATATAGATATATTGTAAGATATATAGAAAATGTAATAACATCTAAGAGAACAAAGACTTTTGATCTTTGGGAAAATTATGTAGGAGAAAGTGTATTTGGAATATCTGCAGTATTTGCAAGTTTAAAAACAATGAGCGAAATTTATGAAATAGTAAAAGATACATATAAGGAAAATAGACTTAAAGTAGAACAGATAAATAAGGAAATAAGAAAGATTAATCCATTTTTAGTAGATGTGAAAGAATGGATACATATGAATATGTATTCAAATGAAAAACAAGCATATGTAAATGATGTTGAAAATCCTAAGATAGATATATCTGCATTATCTTTAGTAACCCCATTTAATATATTTACTGTAAATGAAAAGAAAATGATAAATACATATATGGCAATTGAAATGAATTTAAGAACATATACTGGGCGGATATTTAAGATATGAAAATGATAATTATTTAGGACGGAAAAAATCCATGGACTTTGTCAAATCTTTGGATGGCAGAATATAATTTAGTAAGGAATAAAGAAAAAGAAGCATTAGAAAATTTAAGGTTTGTTACAAATACAGCTAATATTCATGGATTTATACCAGAACAAATTGATAATGAATTATTAGAACCTAAGTGGATAATTGGGCTTACATGGGCACATCGGAATGTATATTGATGTTTTAGATAGAATGTTTAAAGATAATATATTATAATTAAGAAAAAATAATTAAAGTAATTTAATACCATAGAAAGAGGTAAAATGGCAAAATTAAAAACTATTTGGGTATGTTCAGAATGTGGAAATGAAGCTCCAAAATGGATTGGTAAATGTCCAGCATGTGGATCTTGGGACACATATTATGAAGAAAAAGCGCAGAATATAAAAGCAAGAGATGATAAAACAGTATATACAGATATGGATGGTAAAAAAATAGAAGTTGTAAAACTTATAGACACACCTAAAGATGTATATACTAGAATGTCTACAGGATATAATGAAGCAGATAGGGTACTTCGGAGGAGGATTTGTAAAAGGATCACTTACATTAATAGGTGGAGAACCAGGAATTCGGAAAATCAACAATAATACTGCAAATATGTAATAATATTGGAAAAGATAAAAAAGTATTATATATATCACGGAGAAGAATCAGCACAACAAGTATCTATAAGGGCAGAAAGACTTGAAATAAAATGTGATAACCTATATTTTTATGGACAAACAGATATGGTAGAAATTGAAGAAAAAATATATCAAGAAAAACCGGAATTTTGTATAATAGATTCTATACAAACAATGAGTTCTCCAGAAATAACATCTGCAGCAGGAAGTGTTAGTCAGGTAAGAGAAGTAACAGCAAAAGTTATGAATATTTGTAAGAAAAATGGAATAACAACAGTAATAGTAGGACATGTTACAAAAGACCGGAAATATAGCAGGACCAAGAGTTTTAGAACATATGGTAGATACAGTGCTATATTTAGAAGGTGAAAGACATTTTGCATATAGGGTATTAAGAACTGTAAAAAATAGGTTTGGTTCAACAGATGAGATTGGGATTTTTGAGATGAGAGAAGAAGGTTTAAAAGAAGTAAAAAATCCATCATCTGTTTTAATAGAAGATAGAGAATCAGATACTATAGGAACAGTTGTGGTATCTTCATTAGAAGGAACAAGACCAATACTTCTAGAACTTCAAGCACTTACAACAAGAACAGTATTTGGAATGCCAAGAAGAAGTAGTTCAGGGATAGATATAAATAAGCTTAACTTACTTTTAGCAGTTATAGAAAAATATGCAGGAATACCACTGAGTAGTCAAGATGTATATATGAATATAGCAGGAGGAATAAAAGTAACAGAACCTGCAATAGATCTTCGGAATAATTTTAGCAATAATATCAAGTTATAAGAATATACATATAGATAATGATATGGCAATAATAGGAGAAGTAGGGCTTACAGGTGAAGTAAGAAATGTTGCTATGGCTGAAAAGAGAATCATGGAAGCAGAAAAAATGGGATTTAAAAAGGTTATATTACCACTTGTTACATATAATAAGCTTGAAAAAAAAGAAAAATATAAGATTAAAATTATACCAGTAAAAAATGTTATACAGGCTATATCTGTTATAACAAAATAATATAAGATAGAAAAATGAAATAGGGGATAGTATGGAAATAATAAAAGGACTATACCTAAATACTGATAAGATAATAATAGGGAAAGAATATAAGGTTATATATAAATATAATGAAGAAGAAGAAAATAGGACAATTGAAGAAGATAGATTTAAAAAATATATTTTAGAAATAAATAAAGAAAAATATGAATTACAAAAATCAGAAATTGGCTATATTGTAAATGCAGTATTTAGGAAAGAAAACAATCAAATAGAAATATATTCAGTATTTGATGATATTGATAAAAAAGATAGAAATATGAGAAATACATATATTAAGGATAAAATTACTGCAATAGTTGAGCCAGAGAATTTGAAAAAGATATATTCTTACCAAAAATCAAATGACTTATTAGTAACAAAAAAATCAAAAAATATATTTGCTTTTTCAGAACAAGTATTTAATGCTATAAATAAAGCACTTCGGAGTTTTTCCAAAAGTTTTAGAAAATAGGATGAATATAAAGAAAAAAGACTATAATGATTATAATGATACAAGGAGATAAATTATAATAATGGCAGAAGATAAAAAAGAAGAGAAAAAGAAAAATGGGAAAAATAATATAAAAAGTGATACAAATAGTGAAAAAAATATTTCATCTAAAAAGAAAAAAACAAAAAAAAGAGTAAAAAAAGATGAGAACCAAGAAATAAAAAAAGAAATTGATACTAAAACTTCTGGAAAGACTACTAAAAGAAAGAAAAAAAATAAAAGAGAACAATTAAGTAAAGAAAATGATATCATTAATAATAATGAATTTAAGAAAGTAAAAAAAGATAGTTTAGATACAAATAAGATAGATGATTTGGATGATATTGATAAGTTAGGTAAAAAAGATGATATTGTAATAAAAAGTAAAGATGAAAAAAGAATAGTTTTAGATGCAGTAGGAAAAGTAAAAGTTGATGATGTTGAAACAGAAGAACAATTAGATTTGTTACAACAAAAGACAAATGAAAAATTAAAAGAAATAGAAGATGATGAAATAGAAGAAAAAGAAAAGTTTGAAGAAAATGTACAAAAAAAGGTTATAGAAAAATTAGGAAAGAGTCATAAGAGAAAAGTTGCTATAATAATAATATTATTATTTGTGATTGCGATAAGTTTAGTATCAACAATATTTTCAGTGATATATATGGGAAAAGATATAATAGCACCAAATATATATTTGGGAAGTATAAGTATAGGTGGACTGACAAAAGAAGAAGCTAAAGAAAAAATAGCTAAAAGATATGAAGAAAAAAGTAATAAAGAAATAAAAGCAGTATTAAAAGATTATGAGCAAATAATAAAACCTGAAATGGTAGAATTTAATGCAGATATAAACAAACTAGTAGACCTTGCATATATGGAAGGAAGAAATGGTAATATAATAGAAAATAATTATACAATAATTTCAAGATATTTTAATAAGAAAAATTTAGAAATATCATATAATATAAACGAAGAATTAATGCAAAAACTTCTTGAAGAAATTGCAGGAAAGATTCCAGAAAAGGTGAAAGAACCTTCATATAATGTAGATGGAACAAAGCTTTTTGTATATCCAGGAATGAAAGGAAATGAAGTAAATAAATTATCTTTAAGAGAAAAGATAGTTTCAATTATGAAAGATATTGATAAGATATCTGATGAAGATTTAAAAATAACTATACCTGTAGATATAAAACAACCTAACAATATTGATATTGAGAAAATACATAATGAAATTTATGAAAAACCAGAAAATGCAACATATAATGAACAAACAAAAGAATTAAAACTTGATAAAGATGGACTTGATTTTGCAATTTCTATGGATGAAGCAAAAAAAATGTTAAAAGAAAAAAAAGAAGAATATATAATTCCACTTAGAAAAGTAAAAGCAGAGATTACATATGATAAACTTGGAAAAGATATATTCCCGGATTTACTTCGGAACATATCAAACAAATTATAATACTGGAAATGTAGATAGGACAACGAATTTAAGAATTGCAACAAGTAAGATAAATGGATATATATTAAGACCTGGACAAGAATTTTCATATAATAAGGTTGTAGGTAAAAGGACAATAGATGCAGGATATAGAGCGGCACCAATATATAGTGGAGGTAAAGTAGTGGATGATATTGGAGGAGGAATATGTCAGGTTTCTTCAACATTATATAATGCAGCATTACTTTCAAATTTAGAAATAACAAGTAGATCAAACCACTCATTTATAACATCATATGCAGAACCACGGAAGAGATGCAACAGTATTTTATGGGGCAATAGATTTTAAATTTAAAAATACAACAAGATATCCAATAAAAATAGTTGCAACAACGCAAAATGGGATTGAGAAAATCTCAATATATGGTATAAATGTGGATAATGTAACAACAAAAGTATATACAAGTAAAACATCTTCAAAAGAACCAGAAACAAAATATGAAGATAATCCAGAGTTAAAACAAGGAAAAACAAAAGTGGTGCAAGGTGGTTCTAAAGGATATACTGTAAATACATATAAGGAAGTATATGTAAATGGTGTATTAAAAGAAAAGAAACTTATAACTGTAGATACATATAATCCTCTTACAAGAATAGTACAAAGAGGGACAAAATAATAAAAAGTTAAATTTAAAATAAAATGAATAAAAAAGGATAATCTAGGAAATAATAGAGTATCTATAAGACACACATAAAAAGTGTGTTTTTTTTAATATAAAGTTTTTAATATAAAATAAAAAATTAATAGTAAATATATTGAATTATAATAATTGACAAATAATAGGTTTACTATATAGAAAAGAAGAAAATTATGGTAAGATATATGTATATAAATTGAATTTGATTTACAGATAAGGAAAAAGAATGATATTAGAAGAAAATAAAATAAAAAATGCAAAAGAATTTATAAAAAATTGGATTAATAAAGGATATGAAAAAGGAGAATCGCAAAAATTTTGGATTGAATTATTAACAAAAGTTTATGGAGTAGAAAACATTACAGAGTTTATAAAATTTGAAGATACAGTAAAACTTGACAAAACTACAGGATTTATAGATGGTATTATTTCAGAAACACATGTATTAATAGAACAAAAATCTATAAATAAAGATTTAAAAAGTCCAATAAAGCAATCTGATGGAACATTATTGACACCATATGAACAAGCTAAAAGATATAATAATGAACTTCCATTTTCTAAAAAATCAAGATGGATAGTACTTTGTAATTTTAAATCTTTCCTAATATATGATATGGAAAGATTAAATTCAGAACCAGAAGAAATATTATTAAAAGATTTAGATAAAGAATATTATAGAATGAATTTTTTAGTTGAAAAAGAAAATGAGCATATAAAGAAGGAAGAGGAGATATCATTTCAAGCAGGAGAATTGGTAGGAGAATTATATGATGCATTTTCTAAAGAATATAGAGATATAGAAGATGAACAAGCACAAAAAGATTTAAATGAATTGTGTGTTAGGATAGTATTTTGTCTTTATGCAGAAGATTCAGGATTGTTTGGGAAAAGGTCAGCATTTCATGATTATTTATCTAGATATGAAAATTTAAGTGATATGAGAAAAGCATTAAAAGACTTATTTAAGATATTAGATACGCCATATGATAAAAGGGATGTATATGAAGATGAATTGAATGTTTTCCCATATGTAAATGGAGGATTATTCTCAAATGAAAATATAGAAATTCCAAAGTTTACTGAAAGGATAAGGAAAACATTACTTTCAGATGCATCAGATAATTTTAATTGGTCAGATATATCTCCTACTATATTTGGTGCAGTTTTTGAATCAACTTTAAATCCAGAGACTAGAAGAAGTGGTGGAATGCATTATACTTCCATTGAAAATATTCATAAGGTTATAGATCCATTATTTTTAAATGATTTAAAAAATGAATTTAAGGAAATAAAAGAAATTAAAAATATAAGAACTAAAAGAGGAAAGTTAGAAGAATTTCAAAATAAAATTGCAAAATTAAAGTTTTTTGATCCTGCATGTGGATCTGGAAACTTTTTAACAGAAACATATATATCTTTAAGAAAATTAGAAAATGAAATCTTAGATGAAGTGCAAGAAAATATGATGTTTGAAGATATGGGAAATATAATAAAAGTATCTATACAGCAATTTTATGGAATAGAAATAAATGATTTTGCAGTAAAAGTTGCTAAAACAGCACTTTGGATTGCAGAAGCACAAATGTGGGAGAAAACAAGAAATAGACTTTCTAGTAATTTAAAATTATCAGATTTTTTACCACTTGAAACATATGAAAATATATTTGAAGGAAGTGCACTTTCTGTAAATTGGGAAGAAGTTCTTCCAAGCACAGAATGCTCATATATAATAGGGAATCCGCCTTTTATTGGAGCAATGGTTATGACTAAAAGACAACATGAAGATATAAAGGAAGTATTTGAAGGACTTAAAGTTTCAGGAGAGTTTGATTATGTTACAGCATGGTATAAGCTTGCATGTGATTATATGGAAAATACAAAGATAAAATGTGCATTTGTTTCTACAAATAGTATTTGCCAAGGACAACATGTAATAACCTTTTGGAAATATATAATTGAAAAATATAATGCAAAAATTATATTTGCACACAAAACTTTCAACTGGGAAAGCGAGGCAAAAAATAATGCTAGGGTACATTGCGTAATCGTTGGATTTACTAGGGGGGGGGAAGGACTTTACCAATAAGTGTATTTTATACACTTCAACTAGTAAATATGAGATTTGTGACAAAATTAATCCATATCTAATTCCGGGGGATAATTATTTTATTGAAAGTAGAAGTACTCCAATTTGTGATGTGAGTAGTATGAGGTTTGGAAGTATGCCAAGAGATGGTGGAAATCTAATATTAACAGAACAAGAAAAGGATGATGTATTAAAAGAAGAGCTAAAACTAGAAAAATGGATCAGACCATATGTTGGAGCAGAAGAATTTATAAATAATAAAAAGAGGTATTGTCTATGGCTTGTAGGAATAGAACCAAATGAAATAAATAGTTCTAATTTTTTAAAGAAAAGAATAAAAGCATGTAAAGAGTTCAGAGAAAATAGTAAAGCATCAAGTACTAGAAAATTTGCAGAAATACCATATTTATTTTGTCAAATAGCACAGCCAGATACAGATTACTTATTAGTACCAAGTACCTCATCTGAGAAGAGAAAATATATACCTATGGGATTCCTTAATAGAAAGATTATAGCAAATAATGCAACACAGATAATACCAAATGCAACATTATATGAATTTGGTGTATTAACATCAAATGTACATATGGCATGGATGAGAACAGTTGCAGGTAGATTGAAGAGAGATTATCGATATTCAAAAGATATAGTATATAATAATTTTCCATGGCCAGAACCTACAAAAGAACAAAAGGATAGAATAGAAAAAACTGCTAAACAAATATTGGAAGTAAGGAAGAAGTATAAGGATTCAAGTTTGGCAGAATTATATAATGAGATTACAATGCCAATTGAGCTTAGAGAAGCACATAGAGAAAATGATAAAGCAGTTATGGAAGCATACGGATTTAGAGGCCAAAAGATGAAAGAATCTGAATGTGTAAGAAGGCTTATGGAATTATACAAGAAGATAATAGATAAAGAATAGAAGATGTCTGAAATAAGTAAGTAGTCTATTATTGTTGACAGTTAAAACCTCAAACTAAAATATTATTAAAAGTTTGAGGTTTTTAAAATGTGTATTAAAAATAGTTAGGAAGGTTATAAGAGATAAGAAGTGATTAAAATTATATGATAGTTTTAGAAATAATAATTTTTAGTATGTTAATTATATTAGATATTATGGAAAGAAAAAGAGGGTTAAAGATTTTATTAAATTGTGATAAATGATAATTCTGATATTTATTGAATAAAAAGAAATATAAAGTTTACATAAAGTGTTGACAAAAAACCTTAAAGGTGCTAATATAATTATGTAATTAAAAATAATAATTGAAATCTATAATTAGAGGTTTCAGAGGAGGAAAAAATGTTAAAAGAATTTACGTATGTAAGAAAATCAGGAACAGGAAGAAGTTATAAAGTTAGTTATCTAGTTCAGATAACAAATGGTTATTTAATAATTCATAAAGCGAGATTTTCAATAGAAGAAATGTTTTATGAAAATAGGAAGCAGTTGAAAAGATTTTTGTTAGAACATTTTAAAGCTAGTGATAGAGTTGTAAGAAACAATAGAAAAAATACAGGGGTACCAACACATCCATGTAACCCAAAAGGGTATTACTTTAATGTTGATGGTAAACTGTATAGAAGAGATAAAAATTTAGAATATCGGGTATGGTGTGCGCCAATAACTGATGTACTAAGAATACTTTATGTAATGACAGGAGAGTTTGAC
>ERZ772974.1482-NODE-1482-length-15325-cov-3.775704_pt1 | contig 15325 bp, 14 predicted proteins | sample MGYA00580671_ERZ772974 | MGnify/ENA primary metagenome ERZ772974 (study PRJEB29015, sample SAMEA2738065) | human oral metagenome | biome: human oral; feature: human-associated habitat; material: saliva | place: China | collected 2218 ... | reverse complement strand
TTGACGCTGGCCCGGTGCAGATCGTGGACCTCGCCCAGGGCGAGAGTCTGCCCGCCGAGGTCGAGGCCGCGCTGAGTGATCCGAGCGTCCAGAAATGGGCGTTTAACGCCCAGTTCGAGCGTGTCTGTCTATCAGCCTACCTGGGCGAGAAGCTGGACCCTCGCGGCTGGTACTGCTCCCTGGTCTGGTCAACGTACGCGGGCATCCCGCTGAACCTCGCGGGAGTCGCCCAGGCGCTCCACCTGGAGACCGAGAAGATGACCGAAGGCAAGGACCTCATCAGGAAGTTCTCGCAGCCCTGCAAGGCGACCAAGACCAACGGAGGCCGCACCCGCAACCTGCCTGAGCACGCGATGGAGGACTGGGAGACGTTCAAGGCCTACTGCATCCGAGACGTGGAGGTTGAGCGCGCTATCGCTTCGCGCCTCTCACCCCTGCCTATGCCGTCTTTCGAGTGGGAGAACTACTGGAGGGACCAACGCTTCAACGACATGGGCGTGGGTATCGACGTAGAGCTGGCATCGAAGGCCGTCGAGGCGGACCTGGAGATCAAAGAGGCGCTATACACGCAGATGCGCCACTGGACGGGCGTTGAAAACCCGCAGTCGGTCACCCAGCTGCTCGGCTGGCTCCAGGAACACGGAGCGCACCTGCCCTCCCTGGCTAAGGCAGACGTTGCTTCGGCCCTCGAAGAGGCGGACGGCAGTGTGGCTGACGTGCTCGCCGCCCGGCTGGAGATCGCCAAATCTTCGGTGAAAAAGTACGAGAAGATGCTCGACTGTGTGTGCCCAGACGGACGCGCACACGGCCTACTGCAGTTCATGGGCGCAGGCCGTACCGGGCGCTGGGCTGGCCGCCTGGTCCAGGTGCAGAACCTACCCAGGCAGACTTTCGGCGACCTGGAGGAAGCAGCCGCACTGGTCAAGGCTGGCCAGGCGGACATGCTCGGGCCGCTGTGGGGATCCGCGCCGAACGTCCTCTCCGAGCTGATCCGCGCCGCGTTCGTTGCAGCGCCGGGTAGCCGCTTCCTGGTCGCTGACTTTTCCGCGATTGAGGCGCGAGTCATCGCCTGGCTCGCGGGCGAACAGTGGGTGCTGGACCTGTTCAAAAACGGTGGCGACATCTACTGCGAGACCGGCAGCCGCATGTTCGGCCAGGAGGTCAAGAAACATTCCCCCCTGCGTCAACGCGCGAAAGTCGCTGTGCTCGCCTGCGGGTATCAGGGTGGCGTGGGCGCGCTTAAAGCCATGGGAGGCGAGAAGCTGGGCCTGGGCGAGGATGAAATGGCCTCCATCGTCGATGCCTGGAGGAAGGCTAACCCGCGTATCGCGCAGATGTGGTGGGACGTGAACCGCGCGGCCTTGGAAGCGATTAAGAGCGGCACCTCCCAGATGGTGGGCCGGATCAAGGTTTACCAGAAGCTCGGCGCGCTAGTGATTGCCCTGCCCTCCGGACGCGAACTGATCTACCCCTCCCCTCGCGTCGGTGAAAACCGCTTCGGCGGAGAGTCCATCACGTTCATGGGCCTTGGGCTGAACCGCAAGTGGGGCCGTATCGAGACCTACGGCGGGAAGCTGGTTGAAAACATCGTCCAGGCCACCGCCCGAGACGTGCTCGCCCACTCCATGGCAACGCTAGAGGCCGCCGGATATCCCACGGTCATGCACGTGCACGACGAAGTAATCACGGAAGTCCCCTACGGGCGCGGCTCAGTTGAAGAGCTATGCGCCCTCATGTCCCAAGGCCCCAAGTGGTCGAAAGGTCTCCCCCTCGCAGCCGAGGGCTTCGAGTCAACCTACTACAAGAAAGGATGAAACAAAGTGCAGCTGAAAATCTCCACAGCCCCTCGGCGCACATCCACCAAGTGGCTGAACAGCGTGATCGACTGGGAGGAGCTGTGCGAACGCCTCGCACAGACGCACCGCACGCCGGAAACCCTCGCGCAGTTCCTGAAGATGACGCACGCCGAGCAGTCGGATGTGAAGGACGTGGGTGGCTTCGTCGCAGGCCACCTGGCTGAAGGCAGGCGTAAGAAAGGCTCGGTGCTCTGCCGCTCCGCCCTGGCCCTGGATATCGACTTCGGCACGCCTGACGTGTGGCTCACGCTGGCTGAAGAGCTGACCTGCGCGGCTTGTGTGTACACCACGCACAAGCACACGCCGGAGGCCCCGCGCCTTCGTATCGTCGTACCCCTGGCCCGCGAGGTCAGCGCCGAAGAATATGTGCCCGTGGCTCGCGGCTTCGCTTCGCGTATCGGTATAGACTTTTTCGACGACTCCACCTACGAGCCGCACCGCCTCATGTACTGGCCCTCTACTCCGGTCGATGGAGAATACGAGTGCCTGACGTTTGAGGGTGAGCCGCTGGATCCTGACGCGATCCTGGACGGGTACACGAACTGGCAGGATGCGTCCACCTGGCCGATGTCCACACGCCAGGTCAGCGTCGTAGCCTCCACCGCCTCCAAGCAGGAAGACCCACGCGAAAAGTCCGGCATCGTGGGTGCGTTCTGCAAGGCGTACACGATTCAGGAGGCTATCGAGGCGTTCATCCCTGCCTATGAGGCGATTAGCGAGGATCGTTACACCTACACGCCTGGCGAGGCCACGGGCGGCCTGGTTGTCTACGAAAACGGCTTGTTTGCATACTCGCACCATGGCTCAGACCCTGCCGGGCAACAGTTGTGCAACGCTTTCGACCTGGTACGCCTCCACAAGTTCGGCGAGCTGGACCGCGACGCGCAAGGAGCCTCCGGCGGTAAAGCGCCTTCATATAAGGAGATGACTGCCTGGGCCGCAGAGCTTCCCGAGGTGCGCTCCCAGCTGCTCTTGGCCGCCGTGGATGAGTTCGAGACGGTCACGGGAGAGTCTGGCGAGTGGATGGCCGGGCTTGACCTGGAGACAGACAAAGCGGGCAAGCTCAGGCCTACCTTGCCGAACCTGGTCACGCTGCTAAGGGCAGATCCGAACCTGAAAGGCATCGCCTACGATGAACTCTGGAACTCCATTGCCGTGCGCGACATCCTGCCCTGGGCGCGTCCGGCGCTGCCCTGGAGGGACGTTGACGATGCGAACCTGGCCGCGTATGTGGAGGAGCGCTTCGCGCGTTTCGCAGAACGCGACCTGAAGAACGCGCTGGCTATCGTCGCCGATGAACGAAAGTTCCACCCGGTGCGTGATTACCTGAAGACTCTGCCCGCCTGGGATGGCATCAAGCGCGTGGACACACTGCTAGTCGATTACCTGGGCGCAGAAGACGATGAATACACCCGAGCCGTCACACGTAAGCTGCTCTGCGCGGCCGTAAGGCGCGCGAAGAGGCCTGGAGTCAAGTTCGACACCATGCTGATTCTCGTGGGCCCGCAAGGTATCGGCAAGTCGACGCTGATCGCGCGCCTGGGCGGAGACTGGTTCAACGACTCAATGTCTCTTGCGGACACGAGAGACAAGACAGCGGCTGAGAAGCTCCAAGGCTTTTGGATCCACGAGTTCGGCGAGCTCGCAGGGATGAAGAAAGCAGAAACTGAGTCCTTGCGCTCTTTCATCTCACGCCAGGATGACATCTACCGGGGAGCCTACGAGCGCCGAGTCTCCAGGCATCCCAGGCAGTGCGTTTTCTTCGGCACCACCAATGCTGAAGACGGCTTCCTCACCGATCCCGCAGGCAACCGCCGCATGTGGCCGGTCGACGTGACGGGCGACTGCATCGCCAAGCCCTGGGACCTGACCGACCGGGATGTGGCCCAGATTTGGAGCGAAGCCGTCACGCTAGAGCGCGCAGGCGAGCAGCTGCACCTAACTGGCGCGGTCGACAGGATCGCGAAAGACCGACAGAGGGACGCTATCGAAGTGGACGAACGTGCGGGCATGATCGCCGAGTTCCTGGACAAGCCGATCACCTCGGACTGGTCGAAGCTCGGGGCGGCTGAGAGGCGCAACTGGTTCATGGGGATCGCCCCTGACTCCGAGCCTCGCGAGCTAGTCCAAAGGGACAGTGTGAGCGTGATTGAGATCTGGTGCGAGTGTCTCGACAAACGCCAGGCAGACCTGACTAGGAGGGACTCTTACTGGATCGGAAACGCGCTGAGAAGGCTCGGCTGGCAGCCTGGTTCTAACTCTGCACCGACTGGAGCTTATGGCAAACAGAGGGAGTTTTTGCGTCAGCGAACTCATCAGCAAACTCCGTAAAAGGTCAGCAAGTGCGGCAAGCTCTGGTTTTCCGGTTGTCAGCAAACTATGTTGAAAACTCGATGGTTCCAGAGTTTGCTGACGAGTTTGCTGACAGTTTTTAGGCGTAATACCAACGAAAAGTCCAGTTGTCAGCAAGCTCAGCAAACTTTTTCTATATAGAGTAAATGGTTATATATATACCCCATATACACGCATATACACGTATATATAGAGGTTTTAGAACTTTGCTGAAAAGTTTGCTGAGCTTGCCGACGCGAGAGCGCGGGAGGCTCACATGCGAGAAAAAACAGTCGAACAAAAACTAGTCCAAGCGGTGCGCGCCAAGGGCGGTGTGTGCTGGAAGTTCACCTCACCCTCGACGGTCGGCGTGCCTGATCGAGTGGTGATTATGCCCGGTGGGCATATCGGCTTCGTGGAGGTGAAGGCCCCGGGTGGAAAGCCTCGGCCGGTCCAAGAGGTCCGTATCGATCAGCTTCGAGGCTTGGGCGCGGTGTGCTTGGTCCTCGATGACATCTCCGAGGTAGAGGCGGTGTGCAATGCAATTTCGCGCTCATGACTACCAGCGGGCGGCCATCGAGTACGTGGTGGAGCATCCACGGTGCGCGCTCTTCCTCGATATGGGCCTCGGTAAGACCGTCATCACCCTGTCAGCGATCCAAGACCTGGCCCTCAATCGTTTTGAGGTTAGCCGCGTCTTGGTAATCGCTCCGCTTCGAGTTGCTCGCGACACCTGGGCGGACGAAGCCGCGAAGTGGGACCACCTGGCCAGCCTCGACGTGGCGTGCGCTGTGGGAGACGCTAAACAGCGCTCCAGGGCCATCGAGAGCGGAGCGCTGGTTACGACGGTAGGCAGGGACACTATTCCCTGGCTGGTCGAGCACTACGGGAAATCCTGGCCGTTTGACATGGTGATCCTCGATGAATCTTCATCGTTTAAGAACCACCAGTCCAAGCGCTTCAAGGCGCTGAAAAGTGTTCTGCCGAAAATCACCCGGATGGTTGCTCTCACCGGTACGCCAGCGCCTAACAGCTTGCTGGATATCTGGGCACAGTTCCGCTTGATTGACGGCGGTAAGCGCCTTGGCCACTTTCTCACCCACTACCGGGATGAGTTTTTCCAACCCGATAAGCGAAGCGCCGCCCAGATCTTCACCTGGAAGCTGAAGCACGACGCGGACCTGGCGATCTACGCCAGGATCAACGACATCACTTTGTCGATGAGTGCGGTAGACCATCTCGACCTCCCACCCGTGACCTCCACAGTGGTGCCTGTAGACCTCCCTGCGCCCGCCAGGCGTGCGTACAAGCAGCTGGGCGAGCAGATGCTCTTAAGCCTGCCAGGCGGCCTGGTAGACGCGAAGAACGCGGCCGGACTGTCCGGCAAGCTCATGCAGCTGGCCTCCGGAAGCCTCTACACCGAGCAGGGCACAGCCGAGCTGGTTCACGGTGCGAAGATCGAGGCCTTGGGCGAGCTGATCGAAGCCGCCAGCGGCTCCCCCGTCATGGTGGCCTACTGGTTCAAGTCCGACCTGGCACGTCTGTTAGAGGCTTTCCCGCAGGCGCGCGAGCTCTCAGACGCGGCTTCTATGCGGGACTGGAACGCGGGCCGTATCCCTGTTGGTCTGATTCATCCGGCCTCGGCTGGTCACGGTCTGAACTTGCAGGCGGGCGGCCACCATATGGTCTGGTACACGGTGCCCTGGAGCCTCGAACTATACCAACAGACTAACGCGCGTTTAGCGCGTCAAGGCCAGCGCTTCCCGGTCTCCATCCACCACCTCATTGCCCGTTCAACGATAGACGAGCGAGTCATTAAAGCCCTTGAAACCAAAGACGTAACCCAGTCTGCCCTCATCGACGCGGTGAAGGCAGAACTCACCTCCCACAACACCACCATCTGAGGAGCCATCATGTCTAACGCCAACTACTGCCCGATCACCGGCGAAGCTATCGCGCGGGGCGAGACGATCAGCCGGAGCGCCGCAAACCGGATCACAAGCCTAGTGTCCAACCTCCCGTCCCTCATGGAAGATGCTTTCTACTCTCTCACCTCTCACGGCTCGCAGGGAGGCTCAGGAGCGGCCGCGTCTCGCCCGCCTCTGAGTGTGGATCTTATGGCTGAGATCGACGAGATGAGGGATTCTCTTAACACCTGGGTGGTGGAGGTTCGCAACTTCGCCTGCCCGATGGTCCCCTACGTAAACGGCGACTGGTACCAGGCTAAGCGGATCATTCAGTCCAGCGCAGACAGACTTCGCAGGTGGCCTGACGCTCCGCAGTTCTTGGACGAGCTTTCGTACGCTCTCTCCAGGCTGGAAATGCTCACTAGTCCCGTGCGAGCCGAGCGCCGATACGTCGGCCCCTGCCCGGAGTGCGAGCAGGACGTAACCGTCTTCCCGGAAGCCACTGTGGCCACATGTCCGGCGTGCGGGTGCAGGTTCGACGTGGACGCGGCCTTGGACGCTCTACGCGCTCGGCTGGCAGACTTGTGGCTACCGCGTGAGCAGGCCAGGCGCGCGGCTGAGATCGTCGCAGCCAGGCCCGTACCTCTCGGGAGCGTGAAAACCTGGATTGCGCGCGGGAAGCTCGCCCCGCGTAAAACCAGCACCGGTCCAGCACTCTATCGCGTCGGCGCGCTCGTGTCGCTACTTGCAAAAAGCGCGTGAACCCTGCTAGTATGTTAATGGCTTTAGAAGTGTAGCTAGAGGCCTTAAACATACTTTCCAACCCCGGTTTAGCGTGGATGCTTGCCGGGGTTTACTCATGCCCAGGGAGGGAGGCAACCGTGCCCAGACGCGAAGGACCAAAAACCACACGGCTGAAAAAAGAACGCCGAGACCGGATGCATGAGGCACTCGGCCTCCGCTTGGCTGGCTACCCATACCGCGCGATTGCCAAGGCGATGAAAATCAGCGTGGCAACCTCGCACAAGTATGTAGAAGATGCGCTGAAAGACATCACGCGCGACCGCGCAGAAGAAGTCCTGGACTTAGAACTGCACCGCTGCGACGAGCTGCTCGCAGTCGCCTACCAGAAGGCCGTCCGGGGCGATCTGTTCGCTATGGATCGGTGCCTCGCCATCATGACAAAGATTGAGAAGCTCCACGGCGTTGAATCACCCAAGGCCGCCGACGAAGCCAAGGAGACGTACGACATGCTCACGCAGCTACTCTCAAACTCCATCAAGGCCGCAGCCGCAACACCTGACTAAGGAGGGCAGCGAGCGTGTCACTCTCAGCTAAGCAGATCCAGGCTTGGCAGGACATGCTCAATCCCGCCTACAAGTTCATCCTCATGGACGGCGCGATCCGCTCCGGCAAGACGTTTTCGAGCCTCTTGGCCTTCCTCCACTGGATCCCACAAGCGCCCAAAGGCCACCTGGCCATCATCGGCAAGACGCGAACCACCATCCAGCGAAACGTTCTCGACGTGATCGAGATGCTGGCACCCGGAGCGCTGGGCCGCCACTCCACCCGCTCGGATACGGCTGTCATCATGGGCCGCAGAGTCCAGCTCATCGGCGCGAACGACTCAGCCGCTGAAAACAAAGTCCGAGGCGTAACACTCGCGGGCGCATACGTCGATGAAGCAACACTGCTCCCTGAGCCCTTCTTCATCCAGCTACGCGGCCGCCTGAGCGTGCCCGGTGCGAAACTGATCGCCACCACCAACCCTGACAGCCCGTCTCACTGGCTTAAAACTGGCTTCATCGACCGGATCCCAAGGCCTGGCAACACTGAGGCGCAGATCAGGGAACGCGGTCAAGAGCCGCTAGTTGACTGGGCCTTCCACCACTTCACGATGGACGATAACCCCGGCCTAGAGCCGGAATACATCGAGAGCGTCAAACGTGAGTTTACGGGCCTTTGGTATCGGCGTTTCATCCAGGGCGAATGGGTGAGCGCGGAAGGCGCTGTCTATGACATGTGGGATCCAGCCGTCCACGTGGTGCCCTGGCAGACCTTGCCGATGATGACTGACTGTTACGCCGTGGGCGTTGACTATGGCACGCAGAACCCCACAGCCGGGCTGATCCTCGCCCATGGCGAGGACGACATCCTCTACCTGGTAGATGAGTACCGGATCGACCGCACGAACCGAGGACACGGCACATGGACCGACGCTCAGCAATCCGATGGACTGCTCACCTGGCTGAAAACCAAGGAACACGCGCCGGGTATGGACCTTGTGCCTGGCCGTATCATCGTCGACCCAGCCGCCGCGAGCTTCAAGGTGCAGCTGCGCCAGGATGGAGCCTGGGGCCTGACAGACGCAGATAACGACGTTCTCTACGGTATCCGCCTCATGGCCAGCCTCTTAGCCTCGGGAAGCCTGAAAATCTCAGACCGATGCAGCGGACTAATCGGTGAGATACCCGGCTACAGCTGGGACAGCAAAGCCCAGCTCCAAGGCCATGACAAACCAATCAAGACAGCCGATCACAGCCTCGACGCAGCGCGCTACGCTCTGGCAACCACCGAGCGCAAATGGCGCGCAAGAGTCGACCACAGACGCTATAAGACCTAGGAGGCCCGAATGCCACTCCCTGACCACAATACGCCGTGGCCGCCAGCAGGCTACCAGGCCCTTCTAGACGATATGAAAACCTGGGAGGCGTGGTGGATCGGCGACCCGCAGCGGCTGTGGAACCTCTACCGCAGCGACTCAGACGTACAAACCCGCCACCGCCGTAACCTCTCCGGCTTCGTGGGCCGCTTCTTTTGGGGCCGTAACCGAGGCACCACGTCAACCGGCGGCCCGTCTCGCGGTGATCTTCACATCCCTATCGCTTCCGACATCTGCGCAACCTCCGCTGATCTTCTCTACTCCACCCCTCCGCGTATCACAGCGATTAACGAGGCCACCTCAGACCAGATCGAGCGATACAAGGATGACGGCCTGTTAGAGGCCCTCATTACCGGTGCAGAGACAGCCGCAGCGCTGGGCGGACGCTACACCCGCGTCACCTGGGATCCCGCCATCCTCTCCCGCCCGTTCCTGAGCGTGGTTGACGCAGACGCAGCTATTCCTGAGTTCCGCTGGGGCCGCCTGGTCGCCGTCACGTTCTGGACCGACCTGGCCTCCGACGGCTCGCACTACATCCGCCACCTTGAACGCCACGAACTCGACGCGGCAGGTAACGGAGTGATCCTCCACGGCCTCTACGAAGGCACCTCCACCAACCTGGGCCGCCTGATCCCGCTAACCGAGCATCCCTCCACCGCTCCCCTGGCCGAGTTGGTTAACGATCAGGCGGAACTGAACGTCCCGCGAACTCCCGGCCTGAACGTTGTCTACACCCCGAACATGACACCGCAGCGCCGCTGGCGGCACCACCCCCAGGGCCGTTATATGGGCCGTTCCGACCTGGAAGGCAGCGAGCAGCTTTTCGACGCTCTCGACGAAACCTATAGCGCGTGGATGCGCGATGTTCGCCTCGCGAAGGCCAGGATTATCGTTGACCGGTCGATGCTGGAAACACCCACCGGCAACGGCAACAGCGCGGTGCCCTCTTTCGACCTGGATCGAGAAGTGTTCACACCGCTGGATGGTATCGGATCGTTCAAGGACGGCGGCAGCGTAGAGCCTCAGCAATTCCAGATCAGGTGGCAGGAACATCAACAGACCGCGCTAGACCTCACCCGCCAGATCATCCGAAACGCCCGATACAGCACGGCCACATTTGGCGACGTGCAGGATACGGACATTACGGCGACCGAAGTTCGAGCACGCCAGGCGACCACGGAAACAACGCGATCGCGCAAGATCCGCTGCGAAAAACCAGCCGTTCAGGTCCTATTGGTGAAGATGCTCCGCACCGACCGCGCGCTCTTCAACGCCTCCGGCCTGGATGAAACGGACATCTCGGTGGACTTCCCGCAGCTCCACCAGGCGACCGTCGCAGACAACGCCCAAACCGTGGCCACGCTGCGCGGAGTGGAAGCCCTCAGCCTCCAAACCAGCGTCGAGCTCGCCCACCCTGACTGGGACGACACCCAGATCCAGGAGGAAGTCACACGCCTGCAGCGCGAACATCCGCTGTCCTCACCCGATGACTGGAGGCCGCTAGGCGCATAATTAGCCGGAAGGGAGACTATCAGCCTTGCTAGATCCCTCCGACTACGCGAACAGCCTCGCCCAGACAGTCTCCGACCTGGTGGCACAGATCGAGATCAGGCTCATCTGGGAGATCGCACGGGACGTGAACAGAGGCCTGGGAGGCGGAAGCCGCTACGAGGTCGACATGACGGCCCGTTACGGCGCGCTTTACGCCCGTCTGCAGAAGCAGCTCGGCAAGCCCTGGCAAAACGTCCTAGCCACCGTGCAGGCGGCCCTGGATAAAGCGGCTGAGGCTGGCCAAGGCATGGCTGAGCGCGACCTCGCGGGCCGCCTGGCGAACCATCCGGAAACGCTCGGTGTGCCGATCACGAACGTGCGCGCTCTCGAAGTGATCGCCTCCGATCTGCACCGCGTCCTCGCAGACCTGCCAGCCCTGGCACTGCGTAACGCTTTCGACAGCTACCAACAGATCATCTCCACGCCAGCCGCCCTGAACGCTACGGGAGTCCTCACCCGCCGCAAAGCAACGCAAGACGCGCTGAACGGCTTCGCAGCCCGAGGCATCGACGGCTTCACCGACAAAGCCGGGCGAACGTGGCATATCGACACCTACGCCGAGATGGCCACGCGCACCGGAGCCGCCCACTCGCTCCGGACGGCTTACGAGGGTGAGCTGATCGCCCGAGGCGAGGACCTAGTGATAGTCACCGGGAACACGTACACCTGCAGGCTGTGCGCGCCCTGGCAAGACAAAGTGCTGTCACTGACCGGCATGTATCCCGCAGGCACGCACCGCCTGCCTTCAGCTGTGGGCGATGGGTACGTGACTGTCCACGTGGCCGGGACGCTGGAGGAAGCCAGAGCCGCAGGACTTCACCACCCGAACTGCACGCACAGCGAAGGCCTCTACCTGCCAGGTGCGACGGTCATCGAGCCAGGCACGATGGGTGTCAGAGATGCGGAGACCTACGACGCGAGCCAGAAGCAGCGAGCCCTAGAACGCGAGATCAGGAAGCACAAGCGCCTACTGGTCGCAGCGATTACGGGCGAAGCTGAGAGCAAAGCCCGGGCGGCTATCCGAGGCTACCAAGCCCAGATACGCGAGCTACTTGCCGAGCACCCCAAGCTCCAGCGAAAGTCCTACCGCGAAGCCGTTCCGAAGCCTTCGGGCTTCCACACCTGGACGCGAGTTGCAGGTCCGAAGAAGCCGCCCAAGGGCGTTGGTCCGAGACCAAGCCCATACGACCTGCTCCACTATTACGGGAAGCCTGAGCTTCGCGCGGACCTCATCGCCAGGGCAAAGCGCATGGAGACACTAAAAAGTGATCTTAGCCGCCTCAAAGACTCCCTGGGGCGCTGGATGCCGGACCAGATACTCGACCATCACGAGATTGACTTCCTCGAAAGGTTTGAGCGTTTGGACCAAGTCGCGGAGTGGATACCGCGTGCTCCCCTGGTCCCCGGTAAGGGCCGTAAGCCCACAAACGATTTCGTCTGGCCGGGGCTGGGAGATGAGATTTGCGAGCTCAAATCGACTGGGGCCTCGAAGAAATCAATTTTCAAAAGAATCAGAGGATCTGTGCGCAGCGCGCTAGACAGCAACGTGACTAAAGACTTCTTCGTTGTGGATCTCGGAAAACGGAAACTCCCACCGAAGCTGCGTAAGCAACTAGCCACGTACAACGTAGACAGAGATATTTACCAGATCCGGAGATTGTGGGTTATGTCCGAAAACGGCGCTGTCTTTGAGGAGATCCCACTGGAATAGAAAGTGCCGGGCCTTCAGCCTCCACTTTCTCTCGGCCAGTTTATTTCAGGCTCGCGGGGGGTACCAACCCGGCACCCCCAGCCTATCAAACCAATCTATGAAAGGCAATCCCCTCATGCACAATGTGACTCCATCCGAACTCGCCTCGGCGCTCACCGCAGCGCTCGAAGCCTCGCAGAACACCTCCAGCGAAGCGGCAACCACTCCCGAGCCGAAGGCCGAGGAAACCGCAGCAACCGCTCCTGTGGCGGAGGAAACTAAGGCAACCACTCCCGAGCCTGACACCAAGGCCGAAGAGACCAAGGCAGTGGCTGAGGACGCCACCGACGGCCTGCCCTCCGATCCGGAGCAACTGCGCAAGATGATTAAAGACCTGCGCAAGGAGGCAGCGAAGGATCGCGTGGCCGGTAAGGAAAAGGCGGCTGACGAAGCCCGCCGAGCCGTCCTCGACGAGATCAGCAAGGCCCTCGGACTGTCCAAGAGCGACGAAGCGCCTGAGCTGACCGTAGAGCAGCTGACCGCAGAGCTGGCCGAGAGCAAGGCCGCCGGGCACGCCTCAGCCTTGGAGCTGGCCGTCTACAAGGCCGCAGGTGACCTGGCCGATCCGGCCCGGCTGCTCGACTCCCAGAGCTTCCACACCGCGCTCAAAGACGTTGACCTCGCGGACGCTGAGGCCGTCAAGAACGCCATCACCACGTTTACCAAGGGCCACCCACACTTCGCCAAGACCCAGGCGGTCTCAGGCGCTTCGGCAATCGACAAGCCCGCCGGGAGCGGTGCAGAAAAGCCGAAAAATCTCCAAGACGCTATCGCGCTTCGCTTTAGCTGACCACACACCTAGAGAAAGGACCGCCTAAATGGCAGCAATCACTCTTGAAGAGTCCAAGAAGAACACTACCGACGATATCGACCTCAATGTGATTGACGAGTTCCGCAAGGAGTCCGCAATCCTCGACTCCCTGATCTTTGATACGGCCGTCAACCCGGCTGGCGGAGGAGCAACCCTCACCTACGGGTACCGCCGCCTCAAGACTGAGGCAACCGCTTCTACCCGTGCATACAACACGGAGTACTCGGATCAGAACGTGACCACTGAGAACAAGACCGTGACGCTGGCCGTCATGGGCGGTTCGTTCTCGGTTGACCGCGTTCTCGCCTCCCTCGGCCCGGCAGCCTCCGGAAGCGTCGCGCTGAACATGGCACAGAAGATCAAGTCCACGCGCGCCAAGTTCCAGGATCTGGTTATCAACGGCGACACTGCCAAGGACGCGAACGGCTTTGACGGCCTGGATAAGGCCCTCACCGGCTCCTCGACCGAATACGGCAAGGGCAAGGTCGCCGACTGGACCGACCTTGACACCAACGGAGCCGCCTTCAAGGCCCTTGATGCCCTCGACGAGTTCCTCTCGATGCTCGACGGAACGCCCACCGTCCTGGTCGGTAACAAGCAGGTGCTGGCTCGCGTCCGCGCAGCCGCCCGCCGCGCTGGCATGTACACCAAGAACCCCGTGGAAGGCCTTCTCGGCCCGAACGGTCGCCCGATCAACCGCGAGACCTACGGCGACATCATCCTGGTCGATGCAGGCGATATGGCAGGCTCTTCGGAGCAGATCATCAAGGTCACCGATCACCAGGTTGCCACCAAGGCCGAGACTGGCCTGACCGACCTGTACGCATACCGCGTGGGCCTGGATGGCTTCCACGGTGTTGCCACCACCACCGGCCACCTTGTGCGTCAGTTCCTGCCCGATTTCACTACTCCCGGTGCGGTCAAGCGCGGCGAGGTCGAACTCGGCCCGGTTGCTGTCGCTCTGAAGTCCACCAAGGCCGCTGCGGTCTTCCGTAACATCAAGGTCCGGTGATCGCGTTGCGTATCCAAACGCCCGTTGAAGGCTTTACCGGCGAGGTTGTAGGCGTTCACTTCGTTGATGGTTTCGGCGAAACCGAGGATGAGAACGCTATCGCTTACTTCACCCGCCAGGGCTTCGTCCTGGACGGCTCCGCACCTGAAGGCGCTGAACCCGAGGCTGAGGCTGAACCCGAGGCTGAACCCGAGGCTGACGCTGAGGCTGAGGCTGAGGCCAAGGCCAAGAAGTAACCCAGACTAGGCGGGCTGCCCCGATGCGCGAGGGGACCCGAGGCAGTCCGCCGCCCACGGAAGGGAGGCCAGCGTGGCCGATGAAACGCCGAACCTTACCGAGTACACCACTTGGTGCACGCTGGAAGGCCGAAAAGAGCCAACGGCTACCGCCGCCCGGCTCATCAAGAGCGCGGCCCGGCTGGTCGAGTCATATCTCCGGTGCTGCACGCGCAGAGGCACGGCGGGCGAAGCTGAAGCTATCCGAGACGCGATCTACATGCAGGTGGCTTTCTGGGAAGAAAACCAACTCACCCCAGGAGCGGAAGCGCTGAAAGCCACCCAGGTGACGCAGGCCTCGCTCATGGGTGCCTCGGTCCACTACGCGGGAGCCGAAGAAGCCGCCCAGGCACGCTGGGAAGCCTCCCAGGTCCTCTGCTTCGAGGCACGCCTGACTCTCGGGCTCGCTGGTATCCATCTCGCGCAGCCGGAGGTGATCGGGTGAATATTCTAGGTATTTTCGGAAGCCATACGATCACGGCCTGGCAGACTGTGCAGACCGCATACGGCCCGAAGAAAGGCCCCGAGTGGCTGATCCAGGGCTGCATGGTGGTGGAGGAAAACAAGCTGGTTCGCGACTCGAACGGCGCTGAAATTGTCTCCACCGCCCAGGCGGCCATTCCACCCGAAGCCAGGCGGGACCTGGAGCCGGGAACCATGGTTCGACTGCCGTCCGGACGCGAGACAACCATCATCTCGGTGGAGAGCGTCGAACCTCTCTCGCTTCCACTGCCTAGCTTCGTTCGCTTGAACCTCGCGTGAGGTGGCCGTGAGCATCATCGTTAGAAGCACCTGGCGAGGCGAGCTAGTCAAAGCCAGATCACGCGAGAGCGCCCAGGCCGGAGTGATCCGCGCCGCTGAGCACCTGCGAACCCAGGCGGTCCGCCAGGCACCGGTCGACGAAGGAGACCTCCGCCGAAGCGCCTCAGCCGTGAACCTCAGCGGCCTTGGTCTGATCCAGGCGGCTGTGACGTTTAACCGGCCCTACGCGGTTCGCCAGCACGAAGAGTTAGGTTATCGCCACCCCAATGGCGGCAAGGCCAAGTATTTAGAGGATCCGATGAACTCTGAAGCACCAACCATGCTGAAGATCATCTCCGCAACCATCGCGAGGGGAGGCTGAACATGATCGCTGAAGTCATCGACGCGGTGTGCCAGCACCTCTCCCAG
>ERZ772974.1476-NODE-1476-length-15374-cov-3.983354_pt1 | contig 15374 bp, 14 predicted proteins | sample MGYA00580671_ERZ772974 | MGnify/ENA primary metagenome ERZ772974 (study PRJEB29015, sample SAMEA2738065) | human oral metagenome | biome: human oral; feature: human-associated habitat; material: saliva | place: China | collected 2218 ... | reverse complement strand
GTGAACGTACGAGTGAACTCGCAGAAATCATCAACGGCCTACAAATCGAAGATGTAACGTTCTTATTCAAAGAAGCGACAGAACATAGAGCGGTTCTTGTAATGCGTGGGGAAGGCCTTAGCGCTAAAGTCACAGACACAGATCCAAAGGCGCCAAACGATGGCCATCCATTTAAACAAGCATTGCCAAAAGACGACAGTCCAGAAGCTGCCAAAACAGCACGCATCTTGAATGAGTTTCTTGAAGTGATTTACCCACTGATGGACAAACACGATGTCAACGTGGAACGCCGCGCAAATGGACAATTACCAGCGAACTTCGTGATTACACGTGGGGCTGGACAATTCTCAGTCATCGACCGCCTTGGCGAACAATTCGGCTATAAGGCTGCAGTCGTGGCAGGGGAAGATACCGTTCTTGGAGTCGGTCGCTTATCTGGATACGATGTATACAAGGAAGAGTCATTCACAGGAAACATCGATACAAACGTGAGACGTAAAGCCGAAAAAGCGTTAGAGATGATCCAGGACCACGACTTAGTGTACGTGCACTTGAAAGTCACAGACGTGAAAGGTCATGACAATAAACCGTTCGAGAAAGCTCAAGGAATCGAACTTTTCGATGAAATGGTGGGTATCTTAATGGAAAACAGACCGAAGAACACCCTCATCGCGCTTTGTGCAGACCACTCAACGCCTTGCGAAAAAGGCGAACATAGTGGCGAGCCTGTGCCAATCGTCATCTCAGGACCTGGCATTCGTCGTGACAAAGTCGAACACTACGACGAAATCTCTTGTGCCGAAGGAGCCATCAACCGCATCAAAGGCCGCGAATTCGTCTGGACATTGCTGGACTACCTAGAAGTCGTGCCGAAACAGGGGAACTAAAAACAAATAGAATAAATAGTTGAAAACCAGGGCAAGCGCCCTGGTTTTTTTTAAAAGAATTCAAATAGGGGATATTCTAATCAAAAAATGACCATAAAAAAGAATTATACTGTAAATTAGAAGGGGTATTTTAATTAAAATATATAAAAAATAGTATTGAGTTTTAAAGTTTCAAGGTTGTAAAATGAAATTAGAAGGGAGCTGATATTTTGCGTAACTTTTATAATAATATTCAAGAAAATTATTCTAAGCTAAATGAACTAGAAAAAGAAATACTAGACTTTATAAAGAAAGAACTTTCTAGTAGAGATCATCTTTCTTTAAATGAAGTTTCAAAACAATTTTTTGTTTCACCAAATACAGTTGTTAGATTAGCAAAAAAACTGGGATATACAGGTTTCGTTCAATTAAGAGAAGATATCATTCATTCAATTGTTCCAAATCCGAACAACCAATCATTAAGTATAGATAATCAATTAGTTCAAACAAAAAAATTACTTAAGAATGAAACAATAGATGAGATTATAAAGTTGCTAGATATAAAGAAAGAAATCCTATTTTATGCACATGGATTATCAAAATATCCGTGTGACATAGTTGCAGATAAATTAAGGATTCTTGGGAAGAATTCAACTGTTTATAATGAACGGCATTTAATGTTACATTCAGCAGTTCACTCGAATAAAGATACATTAATATTCCTGGTTTCAATGAGCGGACAAACTAAGAATCTTGTTGAATGTGCAAATGTTGCTAGTGTAAATGGAGCAACTATGGTTTCAATTACGGGACTATCACAAAACCCAATTGAAAAAATATCAGATTTAAGTGTGTTTGTAGATTATCAAAAGCAAGTATTTGAAGGGATGGATATCTCTTCTCGATTCTCAATTTCTTATTTCTTTGAGGTGCTCATAGCTAAATACCTTGATAAATTAAATAATGTGTAAAAATACACGGTGATGTGTCATTTTACAATACTTGTGTAGCTTTGGCGGATACGCCAAAGCTTATTGTTTTTTTGAAAACGGATTCTATAATAAAAGTATCAAGCACATGTGTTAAGTAATTTTATTGAGGAGTCTTTATTATGTTAAATAAATCTGTAAATGTTGTAATCGTCGGTGGGGGATCTACTTGGTCACCTGGTATTTTAAAAGCGTTAACGAAACATTTAGATATTTTCAAAATTAACGAACTTAAACTATATGATATTGACGAAAAACGTCAAGAAAAAATTGGGGAATTTGGTAAAATCCTTTTTAGAGAAGAAGCACCAGAAGTTAAGTTCTCATACACAACTGATCCAGAAGTAGCATTTGAAAATGTAGATTTTGTCCTCTGCCAAATGAGAACAGGCGGTTATCCAATGAGAGAAAAGGATGAAAAAATTCCATTATCACAAGAGTTAATTGGACAAGAAACTTGCGGACCTGGTGGTTTTGCATATGGATTACGTTCAATTAGAGATATGATTGAACTTGTAAGTATTGTTCGTAGAAAATCACCAGAAGCTTGGATTATTAATTATACAAATCCAGCTGCGATTGTTGCAGTAGCTTTGAACAAGGTATTCCCAGATGATCATAAAATCCTTAATATTTGTGATCAACCAGTAAATCTTTTAAGATCTTTCGGAAGACTTATTCAAGTTGACTATAACCGTTTTGAACCAAAATATTTCGGTTTAAATCACTTTGGTTGGTTTACTCACGTGTATGACAAAATTACTGGTGAAGATTATCTTCCATTGATTAAGAAGACTACGTTGGAAAAAGGATTTTTACCAGTAGATGCGGAACAACGTGACCAATCATGGTTAGATACTTATGGAATGGTTGAAACAATGGTAAGAGATTTCCCTGATTATCTACCAAATACTTATTTGCAATACTATTTGTATCCAGATTATAAAATCACAAAATTGGATCCAAATTATACTCGAGCAAACGAAGTAATGGACGGACGAGAAAAGAGAGTCTTTGAAGAATGTGATCGTATTATTAAAAATAATAGTGCTAAAGATTCTCATATTGTCCATAATGATGCCCATGGGGATATGATTGTTGAATGTGCTGCCTCTATTCTAAACAATACAAGGGATACATTTATTATTATGACACCTAATAACGGAATTGTTTCTAATTTACCTGAAGATCTCATGATAGAAGTTCCAGCATTGTTAGGAGTAAATGGAGTAGAACCGTTTGCAGTTGGTAAGATAGGTACATTCTATAAAGGATTAATTGAATCTCAATATGCATACGAAAAATTAACAGTAGAAGCATATCTTGAAGGTAGTTATGAAAAAGCGTTACAAGCATTAACATTGAATCGATTGGTAGTAGATGCTAAACGTGCTCGTAAGGTATTAGACAGTCTTATCGAAGCTAACTCAGATTATTGGCCAGAACTCAAATGACGAATAGGAGAAGTAAATATGAAATCAGGAAATAGAATTCTAACTTCTTTCCAAAAATTTGGGAAAGTATTGATGGCGCCTGTTCTATTGTTACCTATTGCAGGTATTTTAGTTGGAATCGGAAGTGCGTTTTCAAACCCAAATTTGATAAAAACAATTCCATTATTAGGAAATCCATTTCTCACGGCTTTATTTAAATTAACAAAAGATCTTGGGAATGTGATTAATAACAATATTCCAATTATCTTTGCAATGTCAATTGCTTATGGTTTTGCCAAAAAGGAAAAAGCAACAGCTGCTATTTCAGGATTTATTGCGTATATGGGAATGAATTCCATACTGGGATCATTTCTTATTTTGAATGGGACAATTAATCCAGAAAAATTACTAACAGGGCAAAAAATGATTCTTGGAATTCCTACTTTAGATACAGGAGTATTTGGAGGGATTCTAATCGGGTTGGTAGTTTCTGTTTTGCATAATCGATACTATAAAATTGAGCTTCCAGCAGTGCTTTCCATTTTTAACGGGACGAGATTTGTACCAGCAATTAGTTTAATTGTCAGTGGTATTGTAGGAATTGTATTAGCCTTCATTTTCCCACCTGTACAATTATTCTTAAATAGTGCAGCTGACTTTATCGCAGAAACTGGTGCATTTGGATCGTTTGTTTATGGTCTAGCGGAAAGACTTTTACTACCTTTTGGACTTCATCACTTTATTTACTTACCATTCTTCTTTACTTCTCTTGGAGGGGTCAAGGATATTGGAGGACAAGTATATGAAGGTGCTGTAAATATTCAAAATGCAATTTTAAATACACCAAATGCGATGTACGATATTGATGTAAGTAAATATCTAATGAATGGGAAAGTTATCTTTGCAATGTTTGGTTTGGCAGGAGCTGCATTTGCAATTTATAAGACTGCAAGACCTGAAAATAAAAAGAAGATTGCATCACTAATGATTGCAAGCACCATTCCTTGTGTAATTATGGGGATATCAGAACCTTTAGAATATAGTTTCTTATTCGTAGCTCCATTATTATTTGGTTTACATGCTGTATTCTCAGGATTAGCATATGTCATCACATATCTTGTTAATTTTAATGTTTCTGGTTCAGCAACCTTTGGAGGGCCATTGCTATCCTTCATATTTAATGGGATTTTAGGAGCAGATAAAGGGTCAAATTGGACTTGGATTTTAATATTAGGGCCAATTTACTTTGTATTATACTACTTTGTATTCTCATTCTTTATTAAGAAGTTTAACTATTTAACTCCAGGAAGAGATACAGAGAAAATTGAAGAAGTTCAAGAAAAGAATGATAGTAGTTTTAACTTAAGATTAGTCGAAGCTCTCGGAGGAGAAGATAATATTTCAGCAGTTGATGCTTGCTTTACTCGACTAAGAGTAACTTTAAAAGATAATACCAAAGTTAAAAGTGATTCGTACTTTAGTGAAGCGTTGAATGCTAAAGGAGTAGTTCATGTTGATAATGGTATTCAAATTATCTATGGTGCAAAAGCTTCAATCTATAAAACGGAATTAAGAGAGTATTTAAATATTGAATGATTATAATACTTGTTTTTTAGCAAGATGGAGATAACCGAGGATCTACCTCGGTTATTTTCATTTATTATTTATAGTCTTTAATGCGTCGTATAAAAAGTAAAAAAACAGAAAAAATATCAAAAAAATTTCTTTTTATAAAAAGCCTATTGCAACAAGGGTTTTAGCAGGTTATAATTAAATGAAAACGGTTTATTTAAAATGTTATGCATGAGAGATTTAGAAGAAATTAATTAGAAATAATGATTCATCTAAGGCTTAGGAATAGGGGTTTCGGGGGAGATATTTTTTTGAAAACAAACGCTGTGATTAACTGCCCGAAATTCACTTATAAGTGAATTTTGGGCAGTTTTCATATTTGGGAGGATTTTTATGGCAAAATACAGAGTAACAAAGAAGATGATTGACGAAGTAGAAGGCTTAACATATGAAGAACAAGTCAAAGTTTTTGCGGTTCTGTTGATTTTACAAGAAGAAGGACTTACTCCTGAAGTACGTGAAAAATGGGAACGAGGAAAGCACGGGAAAAGATGTTTAAGGATTCCAATTAGTCGAGAAACAGAAGAGGGGGAAACTGAAGATGACCTACCTAACAAAAAGGTTAAATGTATTGAAATCTCGCTGCCCTGAATTTAAGCAAGATCTGCTTGAAGAATATCATCTTCAAAAGGTGTCTCTAAGGGTTATCAAACTGCGACTAGAATTAGGTTTATCTCAGAAAGAGATGGCTAATGCTTTAGGAATGTTAGAATCTCAATACTGCAGATTAGAAAAAGGAAAACACAATCCAACAGTCTTGTCTTTGATTGAACTGACAGATTTATTCGGATACGATTTTGAGATTAAAATTAAAAAGAACAAATAGAAATACATATTTTTAAAAAGGAGATGAAAATCAATAATTTATGGAAAATAAAATGCCAAAATTTAATTCGTTAACTCCGGATATTCTTAAAGAGAATAAACAAGTGTACACAGAGGCACTTGATTATGCTTTTAGAAATCCTGATATAAGAAATATAGCAATTACAGGGGTTTATGGTGCTGGGAAAAGTACGGTATGGAATACGTACAGAAAATATAAATCAAACAATCCAGAGGAGACTACTTTCAAAAATATAATAACGGTTTGCTTGGGAAAGTATGATGATAAGTCTAATGAAAAAAGGGAAGATAGTTCAATAGAAAATGGGGGAAACCATTCTAATAATAACAAAGAAGATAAAGAGCTAGATAATAGAGTTGAAAGACAAATAATAAATCAAATATCAGCACAAATTAAATCGAGTGATATTCCCTTGAGTAAGTATAAATTTAAAGGGAACTTATCGGGATGGAGTTTGTGGACTAATATAATTTTGACTATCTTTATGAGTTGTTCCATTCTATTTCTGGTGTATTTAAAGTCCATATTCATATATTTAAGAGAATTATTCGGAGGTTATTCAGCAATTAAAGTAACAACTGTCATATTCACTATATTGTTTATTGTACCTGTCAGTTACTATTTGTTTAATTTTTATAAGAAAAACAAAGTGAAATTCTCGAAAGTCAGTTTTAAAGTTGCTGAGGCACAATTTTCCGAGAGTAATAATGATGAAACTGTTCTTGAACGTGATATGAAGGAAATAGTTTATCTTTTGAGTAGTTCAAATACTAGTATTGTTGTATTTGAAGATTTAGATCGCTATGATAACGTTGATATATTTGTAAAATTAAAGGAACTAAATTTCCTTCTGAATGCCTATTTAGAAACTAATGGAAGAAATAGAGTTGTTAGGTTTGTATATTTGATAAAGGATGGTCTTTTATACTCGAAAGATAGAACAAAATTTTTTGATTTTATTTTGCCAATTGTCCCTATAGTAGATTCAAAAACCTCGGAAAATCACCTTATAGATATGTTTACTAATAATGAAGATAGTCCAGAGGGAAAAATTCTATCTAAAATATCACTATATATTGATGATATGAGAATTTTGAGAAATATTGTAAACGAATATAATGTATATTCAAATATTTTACTAGTTAAGGATTTGAAACTAAGTAAAGATAAACTCTTTGCATTAATTACTTTAAAAAATATATTTCCTAAGGAGTTTGGTCTTTTACAAAAAGATAAAGGTTATATTCTAGGTATCTTTAAAAAAATAGAAAAAGAAAAAGAAGTTAAAGCTAATAATATCAAAAAACGATTAGACGATATTGTTAATGAGGTTGATGAGCTAGAAAATAGAATTGAAAACAATCAGTTTGATGTTATGTCACTGAAAATTCCACACGACATTTATTTAGATTCTGAAACAAACAATCAAAATTGGTCGGAAATTTTAAAAGAATGGAGTTTAAAACCAAAAAATAATTATAAAATTAACTCAGCGAAAAGATATATTTATACACCGTATAATTATGAAACCTTTTTAGATGCATTTGCACAAATGAGTGAAGAGGATAATAAACTGATTACAAGTATTACGGAGAATAAAAAATCAAAAATTAATAAACTTAGAGAAGAAAAGAAAAAATTACAGGAACAACTAGAAGATCAAGATATTTATACTTATCAAAATCTGATTTTGAGTCTTGATAAAACAAAAAAAGATGAATTGTTTACAACAGACAATGAAGATTTAAGTAATAATCATTATTTAGGGTTAATCAGATTCTTAATAATCGAAGGATTATTGGATGAAACTATTTGGTACTATAGAGGATGTTTTGATTTTGAAAAATCAGCGCTGCTAAAGAAAAATGATATTATTTATTTGAAAGGATTATTAGAAAGTCAAGGGTTAGATATATTTAATACTGTGGAAACACCGAGTGCAATTATAGATAGATTAACTATTTCAGATTTTCGAAGGGCTAATAGTTTGAATGCTGAAATTCTAAAACATGCTATAAAATATAATCATGAAGATGTGATGATTGCAATGACGGATTCTGTGGTAAATAATAATAAATATAATTATTTAATTAAAATTCTCAATAATTATGAGAATAAAACTCTTAAAAGTTATATTTCTATATTATCAAAGGATAATATAGAGATGGTAGTCAAAATTTTAGAGCATTGTAGTAAAGAAGATGAAATTCTAATTCAAAGAATTTTAATTGTTATTTTGACTCTTACAAAGGTATCCTCGGTTTCTATAGAACTATTTAAATCTTATATTGAAAACAATAAAAAGATTATCTCCATAATTCCAGATAGTGAGGTAGGAATTGTGTTTAGAAACTTAAGCAAAGCAAAATTTAAGTTTCATTCATTAGATGGTTTTAATATTACAACTAAGAGATTGTTAGAACTAGCAAATTACAAATTATATGAAATTAATATTAGTAATTTAAAAATTATTGTCGATAATGTGTCCAAAGGTACATTTCCTGAAGGTTATTTATTAAGTTATATTTTTGAAGAAGCTAAGCTTATTTCTTTGAAAGAGTATATTTTAGAAAATTTTGAAAAAGTAGTAATTGAATATATTGATGAATATGATATTCCGTTTTATGAAAATAAAATTGATGTAATAGAAAGAATTATTAATTCAAATATTTCTAATGACCAAAAAATTAAATATCTTAAGAAAAATAGCGTTGAAATTCCGGATTTGAGCAAGTGGGAGGAAGATTCATTAACTATAGAGATGTTTGACGTAATGTTCAGAAAGAATACCATTAAGTTTACAGAAGAAAATATCAATCGATATTTAGAAAGAGTTAATAAATATAGTTCAGACTTTGTTAAATATTTGGATTTTAATTCAAACAATAGTAATTTGATAAAAGAAATATTAAAGAATCATATTGATGTTTGTAATTTGTTGATAAATGATGCTGATGTTAAGGAAGAGTTAATTGATATAGTAATAGATATAGCAAATCAAAAGATATCTGAACTAAATTCTAATTTAGAATCAGACAGAATTGCTTTTCTTATTTCCAATGATTTGGTAAAGATTACAAGATATAATGTGCATCTTTTAATAGAGAAATCCTATATTGAAAATTTAGTGTTATTAGCTAGAAATGATGAAAACACAGTCATGGAATATTTAGATTCAGAGTCATTGACTGAGAATCAAATATATAGTTTGTTGAATAGTAGCGTATCAGATGATTTTGCAATGGAATTGATTGAAAAATTAAAAAATGGCGTACTGATAGAAAAAATAGCTCAAGATAAAGCGATGCTAATAAATAGAATTGTTAAAAGGGGATTATCTGAACAAAATATTAAATATATATGCCAGCATTTTAAAGAGTTCCCAAATAAAGAACAATTTATTGAATATATAAATAACAATAATATTGTCGAGTTGTTAGAAAGTAATGATTTATCTAATGAGTTTATGGAATATGTATTACCATCGGAAAATCTCCATATTGATGAAAAAATTGATTTGATCATTAAAAAAATTAAATCAAAAGTACCAAAAGAAGTTATAAAAGAATATCTAAAATATGTAGATGAAATTTCTAAGCTAGCAAGTGTATGGGATCGAAAACATCCGATATTAGATAATAATTATAAACAAAAAGTTGCTGATGCATTAGTTGCAAATGGTTATGTAAAGAAACGAAACGATAAAGAGAATACAAGAATTATGATAAATAGATAAATTTATATAATATACCTTAAGGACTGCTTTTAATAAAAGCAGTCCTTTTTACTCAAAAATTTTTAGAAGGTCACCAATTTTTTCAAAGCCTCAACTTCAATTTTATGTTAATAAATATAGGTAAAATGTTTTAAAAAAGAGATATATTATAATTTTATTAGGAAATATTCTGTTTTCATTTTTTTCCGTAGTTCAGTATAGAGATTAGCTAGTTTCGAATTCTATTTTAGGAGAAAAAGCTATGAAAACATGGACAGAAACTGAAGAAACAACAACTCAACTTTTCGAGCAATTCGAAGGGGTTATTTATCATGTAATGAAAAAACTCAATATTCAAAAGAATAATGCTGAGTATGACGATTTCCTACAAGAAGGACGGTTGTTGTTACTAGAAGCTTATCAAGAGAGCAAATTAAATCCACTTGGGTCTTTGGATGCAGCGAAACAGTTTAACAGCTATCTTCAACGGAGATTATATTGGAAGTTTCTCAATCGAATTACTAAGAAGAACATCGAAACAGTAGAGTTTAATCAGGATTGGATGCAAGAATCGGAAAATGATCCCTACTGGGTTGAGGTAGAATTCGACTATAGGGAATTTTTCCAAAGACTAACGAAACTCCAAATGAAAACATTGCAATATTTGATGCAAAGTGATGAACCCGTCTCGAAATATGCTAGAAGAATAGGACGAACTCGTTCGGCAGTACAGCAGGATATTCTATCAATTCGAAAGAAAATGAAAAAATTTTTAGACAAGCATAGCAAAATAGAATCCTAATTGGTTTATATAGATGTAGAAGTCATGACACTACAAAACAAAAATAAACCAAATAAGGAGGACATTAACATGTCAGAAACATTTAATAAAGCAACCTTGGAACTATTCTACCAAGATGCGGAAAAAGGGAAAGTAAAGAAATTCAAAAGTCTTCAAAACTTGAAGCAAGGGGCTACGCATGATGCGGTAATGACAGTCTCAGACGCAGTCGATACTCTTGCCAAAGAAGCAATGACATACTGCGATACAATCGTTCGTACACGACACGATAGAAACTAATAAATAAAGGAGGAAAATATCATGGCAAATGAAACAACTACAGTTAAAGAATTATATTTAGGATTTACAGGAAGTGATGGCAAAACTAAACGCCTTGTTATTGCTCATCCGGAAGATAATCTAGATGAAGCAACAACACGTGCAGCAATGAAAAAAATTGCAGATGCCAACCTTTTCGAAAAACAAGGAGTTCAATTGTATACGAATGGGGAAAGTGCTAACTATATGACTCGTATTAAAAATGTGATTTTTAACGACAAAAAGAAAAAATAAATTAAGGTTAGGAAGGCAGCTAGAAAGTTTTAAGAACTAACTTCTAGCGAGGATGGAGAATCATCTACTAGAGATGGTTCTCCTAACCTTCTCTAAATGATGTAAGGGAGGGGAGCTTATGAAAACATCATTCTATTATTTACAATCCGGATTTTTTGCCCTTGGAGCCATCGTAGGAGGTTTTCTCGGAGGGAAAGATGGCCTTTTGTATGCATTGCTAGTCCTTGTGATTCTCGATTACATAACAGGAGTGTTAAATGCCATCGATCAAAAGCGACTTTCCAGCTCTGTTGGGTATAAGGGGATTACTCGTAAGGTGCTGATTTTTGTCCTTGTTGGAACGGCGAATGTAGTCGATGTGTATATTCTAGGGAAAGCAGGAGTGTTAAGAGCAACGGTAATTTTCTTCTATATCTCAAATGAGGGGATATCCATACTAGAAAATGCATCGTATCTAGGTCTACCAGTACCACAAAAGTTCCAAAGAGTATTGAAGCAATTACATCAGAAGGAGGAGAATTAAGGTGATTAGAATTTTGAGAGATTTTGTGATGAAGGACAGTGGCTTTCTAGAAAGTTTTGATTTTGTGGTGATCCATAATGATGCGGGAAGAATGAAACCACATCGGTATATTCCTTTTCTAAGAAATCGTGATAAAGCTTTAGGAATTGCCCATTTCTATTGTAATCGAGATACGATAGTTCAAGTTGTTCCAATTGAAAATATTGGTTACCATACTGGAGATTGGTGGAGTAACTGCCGTTCTGTTGGATACGAGGTGTGTGAGAGCCTATCAGCAAGCGACGAGGAATTTCTACAGAATGAGGATGTTACTCTATTGAAAGCAGCGGCTGACTTGCTAGAAGCGGGAATGCCAATCTCACGAGAGACGGTTAAACTCCACCATGAATTTGTACCAACTAGTTGCCCTCATCGAAGTATGGAGTTGCATGGAGGAACCACGGAGAGTGTTCTATCATACTTTATTGCAAGAATGCAATATTTTGCGTCACTCGGAAATAATCTTGCTGAAATTTTACATAACCACTTTCCAGAGGAAGAATTCCGAATGAATACATGGGTGCGTCACAAAGTTTTCAATGATGATAATGAAATTGTTCGACAAGTGATTCGAGGAGAATGGGGAGTTGGTCAAGATCGAATAAAACAACTAACAGATGCAGGGTATAATGCGGAAAGGATTCAAGAGAAAGTAAATCTTGTATTACAAGAATCACAAATCAATGATACAAAAACGACGGATGCTCTTGCCTATGAAGTGATTCAGGGCGACTGGGGCAATGGAGAAGAGCGCAAAGAAAGTCTTGAAGCTGCTGGGTATGACTACGATGCAGTGCAGCAAAGAGTCAATGAATTATTGGGATAAATTAGAGCCTACTGATGAAAATGTCGGTAGGCTATTTTTCATAAGCTTCGAACAATGAAAAAGTGATTTTACGGGGGTCAGTGCCGTTTGATATTCTTGTTTTTTGTTGCCTATAGTCCGTTGTCTAATAGTCATAAATGTTTAAAATGTATTATAAAGGTTCTATAAAAGTAAGGAGCAAACCATATGATACAAATTGAATTTGGTAAAAGAATAAAAGAATTGAGGGAGAATATCGGGTTAAGTCAGGAAAAATTTGCCCTTAAAATAGGAATGGATAGAACATACTATGCTTCAGTAGAATCTGGAAAACGGAATATTTCATTGAGAAATATCGAAAAGATAGCAAACGGTTTCGATGTTTCGATTGCTCAATTATTCACTAAAACCACAAATAATAATTAAATGGGGTATATTATCATGGTAAAAACATTTTCAAAGAATGAACTTCAAATTGCAAAGACATTATGCATAGGAACTGTATTCAACTTTAATGAGGAACAACTTACAGTACAAAAAGTAGCAAAACCACAAGTGTCTTCTGGAGAATGTAAAACCGACATATATATAGAGGCCTCGAATGGATACGGTGTCACGAAAGAATTTAAAATATCTTACAAACAAGGAAATGCTCAATTTATTGAGAATAAAATGAAAGATTCAAGAGCAGAGAGTATACTAGGACCTAATTGGAAAAGTATTATTGAGTCAGGCACTAAAAATCTTAAAAGTAAGTTTGAAAGTAAGGCAATAATTATTAAAAAGGGGTCAAGAAATGGCTCTATTACTTTAGGTTGGAAATATGAATTACTGGATGTACAAAGTGGGGAATTATCTTCTAAACTAAACTTATCAAAGGAGCAAATAATAGATATATATTCTGGAGAGAACCTACCAGAGGAAAAACGAAATGCTAAGGTTGATGGTATTGAAATTGAGAATTCAGGTGTTGCAAACTATATGTTAAGAACGGATAAGTTAAATAATCCTCAAGATATAATTAATAATTTGCAAACGATTGAAGAATATGTTGAGATGCATCCTGATGTTTATTTTGCTTGTAAAGCATTAAACTATCGGACATTTGACGAAAAGTTTGATGGAGATAGACCTTTGGCAGTCCAGATTGATTGGGAAAACGAGAATGGATTTCTTGTTCCAAGATACAATTATTCTGATCCACTTACAAGAAAAGGAAAAGAAATTTCTCAAAAATTATTAGCAACTTTAGATTCTTTGGGAATTACTGATACAAATGGAATTAATTCAACCAACTTTTTGAATCAAGAATTGATTTCAGAGTAATTGTTTTTTCTGGCCTTTTTAATGATAATCTGATATTATGTAAGAAATAATTCTAGAAAGAAATTGGTATTAATGGACAAAACTATAATTAAAGATGATCAACAAAGATCAAGAGGAAGATTTAAACCTGCGTTAGATTTGACTATTGAGGAAGTTAAAAGTGTATTGCTTCAAAAGATTGAAGAAGAGACGAGTAAGATTATTGAAGATCCTTCCGATTTTGAACTAATACAAAAAGCTGATTTTAGAGATAATCGAATCAATGTTGTATCACTATTTTCTGGAGCAGGTGGTTTGGATTTAGGTGTGGAACTAGCTGGTTTATCATCTAGAATCGGCATTGACAAAGCATTAGAAACAATCAAGGATGAAAAAATTTTTCAAGCTATTAGAGAAGAAAGTTTATTTCATACAATTTACACTAATGATATGTTTGTAGAAGCAAATGAAACTTATAGAAAAAATTTCAATCCTAATATTATACAACATAAGAAAGATATCAGAAAAGTCGCTCATTTTCCGAAGAATGATCTAACAATTGGTGGCTTTCCATGTCCTGGATTTAGTGAAGCAGGACCTAGACTTATTGATGACGAAAGAAACTTTTTGTATATACATTTTATTCGTGAATTGATTCAAACACAACCATTGTTTTTTGTTGCTGAAAATGTGAAAGGGATGATGACTTTAGGTAAGGGAGAGGTTCTGAAGCAAATAATCGAAGACTTTTCAGGTGCAGGATATACTGTTACTGCTCATCTTGTTAACGCGAGAGATTATGGCGTGCCTCAGTCTAGAGAACGAGTATTCTTAGTTGGAGTTCATAAAGAAAAAATTGAGAATAGATTTGGTTACCATTATGAATTGCCACTTCCAACCCATGGAGATCCTACTGAAATTGATTTACTTTCTGAAAAACTGCCTTGGGTGACTTTAAAACAGGCAATTGGAGATTTAGAAAACGATCCTGGAGAATATTTTGAAGGTTCTTACAGCACAATCTATATGTCTAGAAATCGGAAAAAAACATGGACAGACCAAAGTTTTACTATTCAAGCAAGTGGTCGCCAAGCACCTCAACATCCTGGGGGAAGTCCAATGACTCAGTATGTTGATGAAGAGGATGGACGTAAGCGCTGGAAGTTTAATGGTGAAAATAGACGACTATCAATAAAAGAAATTGCTCGGATACAGACATTTCCAGATTGGTTCAAATTCAGTACAGGCTCTCCTATTGGCAAGTCTGGTAAAGAAATTTCACGAAATGCTCAAATTGACAAGGTTTATAAACAGATTGGGAATGCAGTACCGGTATTATTAGCAAGAGCAATTGTTCAACCAATAGCTGATTTTTTGAACAGTCACCTTTCCGATATCAGAGAAAAATAAACAAACTATTTCAGTAATGAAATAGTTTGTTATGTTACGTTGCAATTCAGTTTAAGATATGCTATAGCCAATGCTATTACTTTAAGTTTTCCGATAAGTTGTTCTTATCGGTAGAGTATTTTGGCTCTTTGTCAAATAGTGTTGATGAAGAAAATTAGGAAGGAATTAAGCAGACAACCTCTGCTTAATTCCTTTTTTATCTCCACCAGCACCTGCTTTTTCTTCCCCACCTATGCTATAATAATCTTGAATAGAGAAGGTTTTCATGATTGTGGAGAGAGGATGAAGAGAAGATAAATCCTAGCATCGTGAATCTTTAACCGTACAATAGTGAAACATTATCACGCGCAACGTGGTAAGACAGGAGAAGTAGAATGACTAAAGAACAACAACTCGAACAATTAATGAATGAGATGCTGCCGGGATTGCAGCTCTTTGCTAGAGATATTAACCTCA
>ERZ772974.1474-NODE-1474-length-15406-cov-19.765748_pt1 | contig 15406 bp, 10 predicted proteins | sample MGYA00580671_ERZ772974 | MGnify/ENA primary metagenome ERZ772974 (study PRJEB29015, sample SAMEA2738065) | human oral metagenome | biome: human oral; feature: human-associated habitat; material: saliva | place: China | collected 2218 ... | reverse complement strand
CCGCTGACAACGATGTAGGAAAGGAACAATCACCGATGAAAATCCAAGAAGTTATTGACGAAGTCAATGAAGCCTGGGGCGAAGAGCATGAAGAAAAACGAAAAAAGCTATTATTTAATATTACTTTCCTGAATCCGCTTTTAAAATTTATTGGTATTACCCTAATATATTTATCTGGGATTATTGTATATTCATTTAAGAGCTTTTTGGCGGGAAGCTCGGCAGAGGTAGAGTTGGTTCAAGGGTGGGGTTATATATTTAATGTGCCCTACTTTTTGTTTGATATTCGCGCAAGTATGATTTTATCCTTGGCGAGTATCCTCTTGAGCTTATACGTGAGTGTTGGCAAATTCGCAGATGGAGCTGAAGGTCCTTCTGGAGATGCGCGAAGGGCTACGTATAGAAAGTTTGCACTTTTTACCAGTCAATTTATCTTTGCGATATTCGTTCTTAATTTTTGGCATGGTCTCCTTTCTGGCTATTTTCAAGGAACTTCGTATGCGCCTGAAATTTTCGAATCGTGGAAGTATGGTCCTGAATGGGGTAAATTGATTATCACTCCAGATATGAATCTGGGTAGATATAACGAAATGCCTTTATGGATTTTATTATTTTTTGCATGGTTCACCCTATCCTCTGCATCTTTTCTTACATATAATGAAAAAGATATTCTTATACAAAATGCGTATCTTTTAGGAAAAAGCAACTATATTTATAATAATGAATCACTCGGTCTTGAGTATCGTTTGGCTAGGGATTTGGTGGATAGCGTTCAGGTACCGGGTCAACCTCCTTATAAACTGGGGTATAAATATAGTGGTTTGGATAAGTATGACGGGAAGTTGGCTTACGGTTCTAATTATTTTGGGTTTAAGTTTGATGTAAAAATCTCTACTTATTTAAAGGATTGTAAAGTTCTAGCTATCCTCGGCGTTTGGGTTGTAGTGATGATTTTATTTGCTGCGTGCTCAACTAATTATGTTCAGGGTAATAGGGTAATTTTGATTTCTTTTGTCATGTTCATTCCAATTTATGTCTTTGAGTTCTTTATCTCCATCTTAGATGGAAATTACTTGAATAAAAGTATTTATCGTGAGTCGACTATGAATATGAGTCGGAGAAAAAGAGCCTTGGATTATACAAAGTCTTTTTGGGCGCATGGGCTGGCTAAATTTATTGGCAGGACTGTCGCGGCAACATTTTTAATTGTTGGATTCTTCCTTTTCTTTAGTAGGGCTATTCAGGAGGGGATCCCTGAAAATCCAATTAATTCCGGGGACTTAATGTATGCACTATGGATTTTTCTGTTTGGTTCCTTTGTTTATCTGCTGGCGTTTTTTCTGCGGGCTGCGGTGCGTCGGGTCTATATGACAGAAGTTAATAAGCATTCAATTAAATTCATATCTACACAACTCCCTTATTGTTGCAACTTGGAAAATGTGAAATATTTGATTGTTGCATATATTTATTGTTCTATGTTGAGGATTAATGATTATTACTCAATTTATAAATCTGAAACTGGTTTAGTTGAGACTGAGTCGAAGAGGCGGCAATTAATTGAGTATAAACCTGAAATAAAGAAAAAATCTGAGGATCATAAATTGTGGTGGAATTGCCTCTGAGTAAAAGGTCGTAAGTAGCCTACCCCCTTTGCAAGAGTAAAGGTTGAGAAACTACCTGCGACATCAGGTGTCCTAAGGTTTTGGAGGGTGAGAATTTATATAGTTATATAGCTTGGAAAATGTTTTTGTGGGGAGAAACTTAGTAAATTTAATGTGGGAGCTATGAGAAGTGTAAAATTTTGTCGTAGTAATTAATTGACAATACTAGGAAAGGAATAACCAACGATGACAAACCAACTACTGTTAGCGCAGATATTAGCTGAAGGTTCTGAAGCTGCACAGAACTCTAATGCTTTGCCATGGGGAACATGGGTATCTTCTGTGATTGGTCTCCTGGGATCAATTATTGTTGCTTGGTGGAGTGGCCGAAAGATCGATAAGCAGATGGAGTTGTCGAAACAAGCTACTCCACCAGAGCTAACTCGTTATAAGACCTTGCTTGAAGTTTCAAAGACTTTTAAAGAGCTCGAAGGGGGTATGGATACGAGAGCACTAGCGGATTCGGAAGAGTATCAGGAAATTGAAGCTTCTCGGAAAGTTGCTCTTGCGAGAGCTGTGTGGGAGCGGAAGGTGATTTCTGTCTGCCCTGATATTCATGTACAGAGGCAAATTCTGAACATCCCTTATGTAATTCTACTAGGGGAGAAGATTGATTTCTTCACATTATGGCCGTGGCTTAAATCTAGGTTTGTGAAGATGCTTGAACGTATATTCTCTGTCTTTATTGCAGTATGGCTAGCTATGATACTTATTGAGTGTCTTCAGGGAGTAAAAAACAAGCCAGATTTTTTTGTTAATGTGCTTTCATTCGTGGTTTCTACATATATCTTTGGTTATGTTTTGACCCTTCTTTCTGTAGAATCTGGAGAAATGGATGCTGAATATTACTGTATTCAAATACGTATTGCAGAGACTGGGGTAAAGGGAGATGAGCTAACTGGCCCTTTTTCAAGATATGTTGCGAATAGGCGTCGAGTACGTCTCGCTTTTTCAAAGAGTGAGTATCGTAAATGGATATATTATCCAGGTTTTTCGCTTCGGGGAAGACCGATTTTGCGATTTTTTATTCCGATAATTCTATTTATCTATAATCTATTTCCGATTTATTGGGTTTTATGTCTCTTTAGTTGGGGTAAGTATGGGGAATGGAAAATGTATGGAACGTATCGTCCAGGTGCTTTCGGTCTTGAAGAAAAAGAAAAATCGAAGCGAGAATTATGGACTAAGCTATCCAAATTATTAAAAGAAAAAATAAGGCGATCTAAGTAATATCCTTATTCTGGGATTGAGACCTGAGAAGCCACATGTGTTTCGAATAGCCACGTCATAGGTGGCTTCTCGCTATGGGGCTGCTGTTGCCCGTGCAGATTTGTGCCATGGTTTAGCGTTTTCTGCCATGGTTTTTAACTACGACCAAAGACGCTAACCTATGGCATAAATCCGGAACTCATTACCAAAGACGCTAACCTATGACCGAATTTCCACCCGGCACCGAGCAACCCAAGCAAAACAGAGCGGCCCCGGACGAACACACGCATCCGGGGCTGCCTCTTTTGCTTTTTGACGGATTCTCTATTGTCATTTTGATATAATCACTGGAGATGTAATTAATAGTCGGAAGGACTAGGCAATATTGATATATTGCAGAATTTTTTATATTAAAATTTAGTGACGTAACAAGAGAAGTGACTCTACGAGAGGCTATTGGAGGTATCGATGAGTTTTCTAAACTATAACAAAGATGAAAAGTTAGAATTTAACTATAAGAGGGCATGCGGGTTGTGGCTAATTGTGGTGGCGGCAGTTATCGCAATAGCCACCATGACCGGAGGAAAGCAAATAATAAACATGCAAGTATTCAGCATTGGGTATGTCGTCAGCTTTTTCTCAATCAACATGAATAAAAAGGTGCTGAATAGCCTGTCTAATGGCCCTTCGAGCGAATTTCAGAAGAAAGTATCTTCACGTGCCGTTATTCTATTGTTTGTCTTAATGGTTTTGTTGGGTGGTCCATTCTTCGCAACTGAAAATTGGAGATTGATTTGGCTGGGAGCGTTGATGGCAACCGCACTGCATTTCTTCCCTTATTATTTTGTGCATGGAAAGTCAATGATATACCTGGGCCTTATCTGCGCCGTTAATATTTTCGTGGGTTATATTTATAGCGACATTCCATTAGAGGTAATTGCATATATTGATGCGGCAATTAAGCTCATGTTTGGAATTTACCTCCTATTTCTTTCAAAGCCCTCAAAGCAAGTATAAGACGCAGATTTTGATGCGCTAAAAAAGCGGCCCCGGACGCTTACATGTCCGGGGTCGCCTGCTAGGAAAGGAACAATCACCGATGACGAACCAACTACTGTTAGCACAGGTGCTAGCTGAGGGGACCGAATCTACGCAGAGTCTTACCGCTATACCCTGGACAACAATAGTATCTTCTGCAATTGGTCTTCTTGGCTCAATTCTTGTCGCGTGGTGGAGCGGTCGAAAGATTGACAAGCAAATGGAGCTGTCGAAACAGGCTACTCCACCGGAGCTAACTCGTTATAAGACATGGGTTGAAGTATCTGAAAAATATAAAGAGCTCATGGAATTTGAGAGAGCTAATAGTTTTGAAGACACTGAAAAGGAGTATCAAGAAATTAGAGCATCCCGAAAAGCTGCCCTTGATCGTGCTGTTTGGGAACGGAGGGTGCTTTCTTCGTGCTCGGATATAGTTGCTCAGAGGAGACTCTTGGAACTTCCGGAAGGGTATATTTTTACTGAAAACGTAAACTCTATCCAAGCAGTTCCCTCCTTTGACTCTAAAATATCTATCATCTTCCATTTTATCTCGTATATTATTTCGATTATTTTTTCAGCCGTATTCATCATTTTCCTTGCGAAATATTTTGTAATATTTTCAGGGCATGCTTTAAATGCTGAAATAGATTATCTCCAGGCATTTCTTTTTATTGTTTTTGGTTTTCTGCTCTTTTTTATGAGTATGATGGCTGTCCGTCTTTTATATATTGTATTGGATGGTTTTATCGATGCCCTGAGGGGTGTGAAAATCGCAGAACATGAGTATATTAAAATCGTTCAGATATATGCGAGGGAGGAAGTTTTTGCAGAGGTAATTAAAGTGGCATCAAAAACGTATAAAAACGCTTCAAGGGTAAGGTATTCATTCCTTGATGAAAAGTATTCGGATATGATTAATCTTCCTGCTGTGTGGCGCTCTGGCGTTTGGTATTCAGGTATCTCAAAGTTTTTAGGATTTATGGCACCTTATTTTGTTCTAGAAAAGTTTAATAAGAGTGAAAAGCCCTACGGTTCTTATTTAGAGGGGGCATTTGAAATTGATGCTAAGAACCCTGTAGATGAAGAATCGCTTGCTCAGGATAGAGCAGTTTCAGATAAGAAAGACAAGAACTGATTTGCTCTAGATAACCTCTGACTCCCCGAGGGCAAACATTGAGAAGCCACATGTGTTTCGAACAGCCACATCATAAGTGGCTTCTGGAAACACATGTGGCTTCTCGCTATGGGGCTGTAACCCGTGCAGAAATTGCGCCATGGTTTAGCGTCTTCTGCCATGGTTTTTAGCTACGACCAAAGACACTAACCTGTGGCACAAATCCGGAACTCATGACCGAATCTCCACCCAGCCCGAGTAGTCCAAACAAAGCAACGCGGCCCCGGACGCTTACATGTCCGGGGCCGCCTGCTGCGGTTATTTATATGTTGGGTTAGAAACTGGTTTACATGTCGGGCCAGTCGCGGTGCAACGAATACTCCGTGTCCCCGTCACCGTTATCGTTCAGGTGCCAACGCTGACCGGTACGAATATCGGCCTTGCGCAATCTGGGGTTCGGGTTATCCTTCTTACCCATGGTCGGATCATTCTTGCAACCCCAACGAGTGTCGTCGTAGCTGCAGTCGCCGGCTACGCGGCCCACATCAACCCACCACACACGGATTAGTAGTGGGTCGACAGTTTCCTTCGTCAACACGACATCCAGAGCCTGCCAGTCGCCGCCGTTCACACGGAAACGACCAGAGTAAGAAACGGTCGCGTAGGCATGGAAGTTACCTGACCGCTTATAGACATAACTGGTCGCGGTCTTGCGTGACTCTTCGCCACGTGCCCTGCTAACCGGCTTACCCATCGTGTAGAAGCTGCCCTCGTCACCGTTGCCGTACTGGATGGTCATCTGGGTGGGGTAGGATTCCATCTCAACGTGGCCGATCATGAGGTCGCCTTCCCACCGTGCGGTGGGGGCGTCGACGTAGAAGTTGACGGCCTGGTTTTTGTAGACGTTGGGGTTGTCGTTACCTTGACCAGAGCCAAGGTTGTAGGACTGCTTCAAAACAGGGGCCTGGATGTCGGTTTTAGCGAATTGGTCCTTAATTTCTTGGAGCATTTCTTCAATAGTGGGCCCCTTAGGCTGTGCGGGGTCATTAGAGGTGAAGGTTTTAGCATCATTAGGTTTGCAGAACTTTGACAGTTCAAACCCGCCCCCTCTTTTTACCGTCTGCACAGCCATTCCATCTTCTAGCGCATATTCCGAGTATTCTTGTTTTCCGGGACGGTAATCCTCCGTATAACATGTATTATTTCCGTCAAGTGGGGCATAGTAATCAACGCCACCACTGTCTTTGTTGACCCTGTGAGTTTGATGTATTTCATCAATCCAATTATGGTAGGATCCACCTATTGGTTTTGCAGAATGCTCATCATTTGAGGGCAAATCGGATTGTTTTTCTTGGTTACGTGAGGTGGAATCACCGCGACGCTGATTTGGCTGACCGGGCACTTGCACGCAATGTCCACTAGAGTCTTTAGTTGTACACTCTGCACTTATTGCGGATGGATTATCTATAGCTGAAAAAGTTGTTGCTAATACAACACAAATAAATATTCTTGGGTAACGAATTAGATTCATTTTATTCTACAGTTCCTCTTCTGATTTACTTCCAGCAATTTTCCAATAGCCGTCGGAATAGGTGAAAAGGAAGTAGAAAGTATCGTCACTGGTGTCAGTGTTAGCCTTCATTGTGAGGTGGCCATTAGATTCCACGTACATAACTGTGCTCCAGAAACGACGGTGCTTCATACGATACATTTTCTTTGCTTCATCGTAGATAAGCGGGCCCTCTGGCTGGTAGCTATCCAACCCATCAACAGTCCAACCACCGCGCTGATAAAGACCCTCAATGTACCGGTAGAACTCATATTCTTCTGCATCTTCCGTTACATATTTGAAAGCGTAGGAGCAGTCACCGGTCTGAATCGCGTAGTTGTGCGCCACAACCCAGTCCTTCATCATGCGGTAGAGGCCTTCTTCCGTCTCGGGGTACTGAGCGGGCTCATTACGAGGCTTGGGAACATTCTGAGCAGGGCCGTACTCATCGGCTTTACGGTACTCACCATCCGGGGCTTTGGAGTTACCTGAATACCCGCGAGTTACTCTCGGAGTGGCACTAGCCGAGGGCGACTCAGACGCCGAAGCCGACTCACTCGGCGCTGCGGAGGCGGTGGCTGCCGCCTCGTTATTTGCCTGCTGGCCGCACGCCGCAAGCAGGGCACCCAAGCCCACAAGTACGCCGCTACCCAGCAGGGTACGGCGATTAAAGATGGTCGAATCCATAGAAGATACGCTCCTATCATCGGTGATGGTGTGTTGTTTAGTTACTAGTCGGACCGTTTTTCGCAGGTCAAGCTGACTACCGGAAGGAAAACAGCCCTGTAGCGCATCCAACAAACGCATCAATGCGTTATGGAACACTACAGTTACCACCCTACCGCATCTTTGTGTCTATTTGTGTTGCTTTGAGTGCAATAGTATCTGAACGTCATTATTTGGACACATCAATGCTTTATGTATCAAATAAACCTACACTCACGGAGGCGCCGCCCCTTCCAGAATTTGTGCCATGGTTTAGTGTCTTCTGCCATGGTTTTTAACTACGAACAAAGACGCTAACCTATGGCACAAATCCGCAACTCATGGCCGGATCCCCATCTGGGACAGGTGGGCGGGCGGGCTACACGGCAAGCGCGTACATGTCGCGGAGGGCCTCTTCTGCCTCGTCGAGGGCGTATCCGCTTTGGCAGAGCGCGTCGCAACCGTTACCGTAGCGGAGGCCGGCGAGGAACTCGCGGTCGGTCACCTCCGGCAGGTACACCATGAGGTATTCGCCGTTGTCAGTGAAGAAGTCGTCAATGTTGGCGGCGTCCTGGCCGGAGTAGAAGGCGCGGAAGTCTTCGTCATTGTAGTAACCAACCGTGTACATGAGGGGCTCCTTTGGTCGCTCGGCGGAGTGGGTGAGAACGCGTCGTTGTTCTCTACCACCAAAGGTACGGGGCGCCCCTGACAAGATAAGGGGCTGCACCGCCCCGCGCCGGAGAAAATACACAAAAAATATTGTGCGGCGAGGGGTTCTTCTGGAGGCGCACTCCCCCGCCAGACTCCCCCGCTGCACGGAAGATTAGGCGCATACTGGCTTGCCTCCCGTGCGGCGTTGCCCCGCCTCCCATACACCGGGCGGAAATTCGGTCATGGGTTACGGACTTCGACCATGGGTTAGTGACTTTGGGCTGGGGTTTTATCCCCCGCCAAAGTCACTAACCCATGACCGAAAATCGGCGCTGTGCAGAGGGGGGGTAGATTACACGGCGGGTAGCTGGCTGTTTCGATAGGTTGCTGTCTTTACTGCGGGTTAAAGACCCACGGCGAAAACACTAACCTATCGAAGGAGTCCCCGATCCTCCCCGCTTAACGGCGAAAAGCCACATGTGTTTCGAGAAGCCACCAAAGAAGTGGCTTTTCGAAACACCTGTGGCTTCTGGGCGGATTACCGCAAACTAGCGCGGGTTACAGTACATAACCGTGCGTTAGTTTCCGAGGGTTATTCTCCACCAAGGAACGGCATGAAGCGGACGATGTGCTTCTCCAGCTTCTGCTTCACGCGCTTCGCCTTGGTTGCTGCGTCCTCGGTCTTCGCGCCGCCGAGCTTGCCGCCGAAGAGCGAGATTTTGCCCTTGACCAGGCGGCTGATCTTACCGGGGATGGTGCGGCGGTTTTCCTTAAGTGCACGGTTGACGACGCGCTGGGTCTCTGCGGAGTCCAGCTCTTCATCCTTGACGATGGTGTCTTCTTCGCGGGTGCGGCGGTCGGTCACGTAGTGGTGGAAGTGTTCCTGCACGTCGTGGTCTTCGGACTCGTTCAGGTAGGTGTCGAAGTAGTCCTCGATGATGTCGCCGCTTTCGCGCAGGTCGGCATCGTTACGGATGGCGAGGCGCACGCGGTCGCGGAAGTACTCGACGCTGTCCTGGGCAGTTTCGGCGGTGTTGCTCTCCCCTGCCGCGTCGGCCTTACCTTGGCGTGCTGCGCGGGCTGCCTTGACGAGCTCGAGGATGTAGAGCACACCGACTTCCTGCTGCTTCACCAGCTCGGTGAGGAAGTGGACACCGGCGAACGGGTCAACTCCGGTCGGCTTTTCTTCGCCGTCACCCTCGCTGTCGGCACCGTCCTTCGCTTCTTCCTGTTCGCGGCGCAGTTCGCGGGCTTCTTCGTAGATGTCGTTGTAGACACCGGTGTAGCCCTGCATGTCGTAGTCGCTGATGAGTTCGTTGCCGCCGTCGCGGATGAACTCGTCGTGCACGCGCAGTTCCTGCTGCAGTTTAAGCACCTGGTTCATCAGCTCGATGTAGCGGGCCTTGTCTTCGGTGGTGTCCACGGTGATGGAGCCGCCCTCGTCGATGGGGAATTCTTCGCGCAGTTCAGATACGGCCTTGTCGTATGCGGCGTAGGCTTCCTTGTAGGGTCGGGTGAAGGCGATGTCGAGGGCGGACTGGCCGCTGCTGTTTTCGGTGTCGCCGAAGAGGGTGAAGGCGTCCTTGGTTGCCTGTTCGAGGTCGCGGAAGCACACGATATTGCCGGAGGGCTTGAGCGAGTTGAGGATTCGGTTGGTGCGGCTGTATGCCTGCACCAGTCCGTGCATCTTCAGGTTCTTGTCTACCCAGAGGGTGTTGACGGTCTTGGAGTCGAAGCCGGTCAGGAACATGTTGACGACGATGAGCAGGTCCAGTTCGCGTAGCTTCATCTTGCGGGAGACGTCCTTGTAGTAGTTGTCGAAGGAGTCGCCGTCGGTGCTGAAGTTGGTGCCGAACATGGCGTTGTAGTCTTCGAGGAAGCCGTCCATGCGGCTGCCGGTGCCTTCGGTGGCAAAGGTGAAGTTTTCTTCATCGCCGAAGGTGTCGAAGAGCTGCCCGCCGTTGCCCTGCGAGTAGATGATGGCGACCTTGAGCTTCTGTTCCGGGCGCAGGGTGCCGTCTGCGATGCGTTCTTCTTGCAGGGTGTTGAGGGTGTCGTAGTAGGTGCAGGCGGCATCGATGGAGGAGGTTGCCAGGATTGAGTTGAAGCCGCGCACGCGCTCTACGTAGTGTTTGGTGACGCCGTTGATGGTGCGGGTCTTTTTGACCTCGTAGCTGGTGGCGGAGCTCTGGTTGGTTTTGCGGTCGTAGTTGTCGAGGATGTAGGTGGCTACGGCTTCGATACGTTCGGGGCTTTCGAGTACTTCCTTGCTTTTTGCGAACTTGGCGAGTTCCTTCGAGTCGGGGGTTTCGGCGCGTTCGGCGGCGATTTCTTCTGCGTAGGAGGTTTCTTCGAGCTCAGCAAAGGTGGGGCTGGTGTTGGTGTATTCCAGGTGGAATTTCAGCACGTTCTTGTCGTTGATGGCGTCAACGACGGTGTAGGTGTGCAGGCAGTCGCCGAAGACTTCGACGGTGGTGGTGCCGGGGCCGCCTGCGGAGTTCTTTTCGAAGATGGGGGTGCCAGTGAACCCAAACATGCTGTACTTCTTGAAGCTCTTCTTGATGGCGGTGTTCATGCGGCCGAACTGGGAGCGGTGGCATTCGTCGAAGATGATGGCTACGCGCTGGCCGTAGACGGGGTGTTCGGAGTCGGCGGTGATGAGGTTGGACAGCTTGTGGATGGTGGTGACTACGATGTTGGTTCCGCGGTCGGCGAGGCGGGTGCTGAGTTCGCGGGTGCTGCCGGTGGAGCTGACGGAGTCTGCCTGGAAGTTGTTGTATTCGAGCATGGTCTGGTAGTCGAGGTCCTTGCGGTCCACGACGAAGATGACCTTGTCGACGAGTCCGGTTTCTGCCAGGCGGCGTGCGGTTTTGAAGCTGGTGAGGGTTTTGCCGCTGCCGGTGGTGTGCCAGATGTAGCCGCCGGCTTCTTTGGTGCCGAGAATCTTAGGGTTGTTGTTGGCGATTTCGACGCGCTTGATGATTTTCTCGGTTGCCGCGATCTGGTAGGGGCGCATGACGAGCAGGTCCTGGCCTACGGTGAAGATGCAGTAGCGGGTCAGGATGTTTGCGAGGGTGTGGCGGGTGAGGAAGGTGCGCGCGAAGAGGATCAGGTCGTTGATTCGGTTGTTTTGTTCGTCTGACCAGTAGCTGGTGAATTCGAAGCTCTTGCCTGCGGAGCCGCCGGAGTCGGTCTTACGGCTGGCGGTCTGCTGGTCTTCGATGTGCTTGTGGCGCACGGTGTTGGAGTAGTACTTGGTTTCGAAGCCGTTGCTGATGACGAAGATCTGGGCGTATTCGAAGAGGCGGTGCTTGTCCTGCTGGAAGCCTTCGTTCTGGTATCGCTCGATCTGCTGGAAGGCTTCGCGGATGCTCACGTTGCGCTTCTTGAGTTCGATGTGTACTAGGGGCAGGCCGTTGACGAGGATGGTCACGTCGTAGCGGTTGAGTACTTTGCCGTTGGGGGCGGGTACGCGGTACTGGTTGATGACCTGCATGTGGTTGCGTGCGGGGTAGGCGGCGTCGATGAGCATGATGTTGCGCAGGGTGCCGTCTTCGAGGCGGAAGTCGATGAAGCGTTCTTCCTGGATGAGCTTTGCTTTTTCGAGGATGCCGTCGTTGGAGCGGGCGATGTGTTCGGTGAGTAGGCGGTTGAATTCTTCGTCGGTGAAGTGGAAGCCGCTGTTGGGGCCGTAGGTGCCTTCTTCGGGGCGGGTGTTGAGGCGTTCGAGCTGTTCGCGCAGGTTGCGGATGAGTGCGGCTTCGTCGGTGAGGCGCGGCAGGTAGTCGTAGCCCTGGGTTTTGAGGGTTTCGATGAGTTCGGTTTCGAGCTGCGCTTCGCTCTGGTGCTCACGCTTCTTCTGGTACTGTGCCTTCCATTCCTTGTAGTCCTTTGTTTCGGCAAGCTTGGCGATGACGGTGAAGTCGTCCGAGCTGAGGATGCTTTCGGTGCGTCCTTCGGTGGGTCGGGGGTGGTTGGGTACGGTTTCCACGGGGTGCTCCTTTGCGTAGGGGTTGAGTGCGTGGATGGTTGGGCTCAGGATTGGTGAGCCCGGTTTGTTGAGTGTGGTTGAGGTATGTGGTTGAGGTCTAGCGGCCCGTGCAGGGGTGGCGGGGTGCCGCCCCTGCACGGGTTTCGCGCGTGATGCGCAGTTTGATGCGCGGGTGGCTACTGGTTTTCACCCTTGCGGGGGAAGGCGAGTAGCTGATCGCGGTAGTACTCGTATTGGCTACGACGCGCGGCGAGCTCTGCGGGTAGACCCTCAGAGAGGCTGCTGGTTAGGGCGTCGAAGCGGTCGAGAATATCGACAATGCGCTGCTGCTCTTCCAGAGAAGGAAGCGGAATCTCGATTGTTTCAAGATTCTTACCCGATACTCGTCGAACTTTTGTACCGGTAATATGGCGAAGCTTCTGCCGCTGGAAGTCATGAGTTGTAAAGAAATATGAAACATACTTCGGGTTCATCTCATGTCGATAGATGTACGCATCTCCGCTAATGCCGGCAGGCGTTTCTCCAAGCCAGGCTAGAGCTTTACAGACATCTTCATCGTTCTCACTCGTCGTGGCAATAACAAGATTTCCCTTTTCGGCTTTTCGAAGCTTGTTATAGACTCCCTCGTTGGCATACGACAAAGTCTTATCTTCGTACAATCCGTAGCGGGTGAAAACCTGACCGTAGTGAATGACAGGATTTCCAGATTCCTGCAAGTCCTTTTTCTGCAGTCCATTTCCACGAACAAAAGTTCCTAGAGATCCCAAGGGGACACGGGGGCAGTCGAGGGCTTCGAAGAGCGAATCACGGTAGTACTCGTATTGCAGAGTACGTGCTTCCAGCTCCGCTTCCAGCTCCGCTTCCATGTTCGTGAATTTGTCGAGAATTTCAACAATCGCTTCCTGAATCTCCATAGGAGGAACAGGGACCTCAAGTGAATCCGTATCTTTCACAGAAAGCTGGGGAAGCTTCACTGATTTACTCCGGGCAAGTTCCTGCAGATAATACGCTTGGGTCAGCAGGTAATAGTAAATAAACTTCTGATCAACAATACTGCCATCTAAGGTATAAGACCACATTTCATTTTTGTGGGTAAAGGACTTCTCATAATATTCGAAGCCGATATAACCTCTAGATTTAACAATAATTGCCGGGCCATGCAGAATATCTTTAGCCGGAATATTTGAAGAATCAGTATCAACAAATGTAGATCCAGCAGCAAAGATTCTCAGGTCTTTATTACCAGGCTCAAGGGACCGCATCTTAGAAGCCGTAATCGCAGTCCCCTTATTCCGCTTTCCCAGAGATCCCAGCGGGCGGTATTCCACCCCGTCCGGGCAGAGCTCAGCCACCAGGCGGTCAATATAATTCGTCACTTCCGCCACGACTACTCGCCGCCTTCCAGGCGCGCCACAATAGCGTCAATCTCCACGCGCAGCTGAGCCTGACGAGCCACAATATTCTCAATACGAGAATTCAGCTCAACAATATCCACACGCTCACGGGTATCCTCCGGCTCAACCCAGCTCGACACCGCCAGGTTCGCCTCCTGCTCCAGCAGCTTCTCCACCGGCACCAGTGCCGAGAAATGCTCACGCTCCTCACGAGCCGCCAGCACCTCAAGAATCTTCTCACGGTGCGACTTACCCAGAATGTTCTGGTTCGTGCCCTTATCAAACAGCTGAGAAGCATCCACGAACAGCACCGAATGATCCTTGCGACGGCCCTTCTTCAACACCAGAATGCAGGTCGCAATGCTCGTACCGTAGAACAGGTTGGCGGGTAGCTGAATCACCGCATCCACCACGTTCTGCTTCAGCAGGTACTCACGAATCTTACGTTCCGCACCGCCACGGTACAGCACACCCGGGAACTCAACGATAGCCGCCGTACCCGCCTCATCGAGGGACTTGAGCATATGCATAGTGAACGCCAGGTCTGCCTTCGACTTAGGCGCCAATACAGCCGCCGGGGCGTAACGGTCATCGTGAATCAGGGTAGGGTCATCATCACCCTTCCATTTCGTCGAATACGGAGGGTTAGACACAATCGCACCGAACGGCTCCTCAAAATCGCCGCCCGCACCACCGCGGTGCTTCGGGTCAATCAGAGTATCACCGTGCGCAATGCTGAAATCATCCACCGGCACGCCGTGCAGAATCATATTCATACGGCACAGGTTATAGGTGGTCAGGTTAATCTCCTGACCCACAAAACGCAGGCCATCCGAGTTCTTACCCAGCTCACGCTTAACCTTCAACAGCAGCGAACCCGAACCACACGCCGGGTCATACACGGTACGAATCTGCTCGGCATCACGGCCATCCATGGCAATCTTCGCCAGCAGCTCCGAAACCTCCTGCGGAGTGTAGTACTCGCCGCCGCTCTTACCCGCATTCGCCGCGTACATGCCCATCAGGTACTCGTAGGCGTCACCGAAAGCGTCGTTCTCGCTATCTTCGTAACCCTTCTCAAGGTTCATGCCCGCCACAGCATCCATGAGCTTGAGCAGGTTCTCATGACGAGCCGCCGGGCTCACACCCAGCTTATTCGAATCCAACACAAAGTCGTCGAAGAGGCCCTTCACGTTCGATTCGGAGTCGGTACCGCGCGCCGACTCTTCAAACGCCTTGAACACGTTCGCCAGAGTCTCGTTCAGGTTCTGATTATGAGGGGCGTTCTTGTACACATTCGAGAACAGCTGCGAGGGTAGCAACAGGAAGCCGCGCTCATTAATGAAGTAATCCTTAGCGTCCTCGTTGTCATCAAACACGTCATCTGAGAGATTCTCAAAACGATCAGGCATATCAATATCCTGGCTCTCCACAAAGCGCACCTGGCTCTCAGAGAGGTAACGGTAGAAAAGCATGCCCAGCACGTACTGCTTAAAGTCCCAGCCGTCTACCGAACCGCGCAGGTCATTCGCAATACGCCAAATCGTGGAGTGCAGCTGCGCACGCTCAGCGTTACGGTTACGGTGCTCATCAGTAGTAGCGGAAGAATCCGTAGACTGCGTCGTCATAGGGGCGGTCAACCTCTCAATAGTTATCGTTTCTCGTCGCAGAAACGTCAAAAGTTCGGGACCCGTACGGTCCCGGTCGTACACATGCGCCAGCGCGAGTTCAGAAGCCCTGCCCGGTGGGAGCATTCATAGCTTCCACAAGCCGTTTCGTACCCGGCGGCGCGAACTCTTTCAGTATACGGGTTCCCCAGACCCCGCACTCGCCGGTTCGTCATCGCCGAGCCACTGGTTGTTTCGATAGGTTAGTGTCTTCGCCGTGGGTCTTTAACCCGTAGTGAAGACACTAACCTATCGAAGGAGCCCCAGCCCTCCTCTATAAACGGCGAAAAGCCACATGTGTTTCGAGAAGCCACCAAAGAAGTGGCTTTTCGAAACACATGTGGCTTCTGGGCGTAGAAAAGTATTTACGCCTCCGAGGGTTTCGCGCCGGTCAGGCGGTACGCCTTGTACACGCCCGTCACGTTAC
>ERZ772974.1469-NODE-1469-length-15429-cov-17.206452_pt1 | contig 15429 bp, 17 predicted proteins | sample MGYA00580671_ERZ772974 | MGnify/ENA primary metagenome ERZ772974 (study PRJEB29015, sample SAMEA2738065) | human oral metagenome | biome: human oral; feature: human-associated habitat; material: saliva | place: China | collected 2218 ... | reverse complement strand
CTACCTATACCGATGGTAGTGGCAAGACCGTGAAGACCGAGCAACTCAGCGGACCCGATGGTATCATTACCACTTCTTTCGAATATGATGGCATTGACCGATTGGTAAAGGTAACAGATACCGAGGGTAACGTAACGACATCCGTCTATGATATGGGCGATCGTCGCACAGAGGTAAACCATCCTGCAAGCGGTATCACCACCTTTACCTACGATGCCTTGGGTAATGTGCTCACCAAGCAAACAGCCAACCTCAAAAAAGAGGGTAAGACCATCAATTACGAGTACGATTACGGTCGTCTGACAGCGATTAACTATCCCGACCATCCGGAAAACAACGTGAAGTACCATTACGGTGGTATCAACTCTTCTTACAACCGAATTGGCAGATTGATGCTCCGTGAGGACGGTAGTGGCGCTATCGAGTATTACTACGGTAAGATGGGTGAGGTCTTGAAGACGGTGCGCACGCTGATTGTGCCAAACCAGGCAGTGGCAACCTACGTAACACAGTGGAAGTACGACAGCCATAATCGCCTATTGGAAATGATCTACCCCGATGAGGAAAAGGTAACCTACGGCTACAACCTCGGCGGACAGATAGACCATGTGCGTGGTTACAAGTCCTACGGTTATGACTATGTGAACAAGATAGGTTATGACAAGTTTGAGCAGCGCACCTACCTGAAGTATTGTAACGGAGCGGAGACCTTCTACAGCTATGACCCTGCACGCAGACGTTTGCAGAACCTCGTGGTCAATGCCAAGGCAGGTACTATTATGGACAATGCCTACAGCTACGACGCAGTAAGCAACGTACTCGGTATTAAGAACAATGCTCCACTCCCACAGAGTGGCAAGGCAGGCGGACAGATGAGCCACAGTTACACCTACGACCCATTGTATCGCTTGGTAAGCGCAACGGGTACTTATAAGGGAACGGACAATAAATCCGCTTCTTATACGTTATCTATGGGCTACGACAACATGCACCGCATCACGAGTAAGAAGCAACATCTCTCGCAGACAGGTGTACAGTTTGACGGCACGCTCAACGCAGGCTACGAACTCGCTTATACTTACGGCAAGGATGCGGGCAGAAAGTTCCAGCTTGACAATGTTCGTGATATTAACTACCGAACGGAAGAAACTCCTACGGAGAGTACCAATATCAACAACGGACACAAGTACACCTATGATGCCAACGGAAACCTTGTCTATATCAACACATCTCGTGTAAAGCGTGACGGTAAGGAGGATGAAAAGGCAACCGAGCAGAAGTACCGTTGGGACGAGGAGAACCGCTTGTTGGCAGTGGATGAAAACGGATTTGTGAGCAACTATTGGTACGATGCCGATGGTGAACGCACGGTGAAAACGAGTGGCGAGAATGAAGCTATTTATGTGAACTCCGAGTTCTCTGGTGGCAACACCGGTACGGCACGCTTCAGCCTTTATGTCAGTCCATACCTCGTGGCAGGGCAAGGTGGTAAGTACACCAAGCACATCTACATCGGTAATCAAAGAATTGTTTCTAAATTGGGCGACTTGGCTTCTTATGGTGCAGACCCAAGACGAATACCGTATGCCAGCAATGAGGCGGATGGTGTAACCGTAGACTATAAGGCAAAATATAGTCAGCAACTGCAATCCATTAAAGACAATTACAAGGCGTTTGACCAACCTTATAATGGTAAAGACAATGACGACTATGTGAACGGTCAAGGCTTCTGCTGCAATGACGATACGCCGGAGGCGGCAAGGGCTATGGCACGTACAAGGGCTGCAAATGGCAACTTCAAGCCTAACGACGACTACGAAAAGATGCAGTTCTACTACCACCCCGACCATTTGGGCAGCAGTAGCTACATCACCAACCTTGATGGCGAAGTATCGCAGCACATTGAGTATGTACCATTTGGTGAAGTGTTCATCGAGGAACGCAACAACACATGGAACACGCCTTATCTTTTCAACGCCAAAGAGCTGGATGAGGAGACTGGTCTGTACTACTACGGAGCACGCTACTATGAGCCACGTCTCAGCCTTTGGATGTCAACGGATCCCATGCAGGAAAAATATCCACAGCATACTTCGTATTTATTTGTTGGATCAAACCCTGTTAATGCTATCGATCCTGATGGGAATAAGATTGTATTTATAAATGGGAAAATTGGAGGTGGTTCTCCAAAAGCAGGAGCTTCTTATTGGAATGGCAATAACAGTGATTTTGTAAAAGGTGCTAAATCATTTTTCCATGATGATAAGGTTGCTTTCACTGATGCTGATTATGGATACTTATCAACAGCGAAAGAAAGAGAGAAGTCCGGATATGAATATGCCAAGGCTCATTATAAGCAATGGGTTTCAGATATGAAATCTGATGAAGCATTTAATCTTGTTTCTCATAGTATGGGTGGAGCTTTTTCTAAAGGAATTGAAAAATACCTTAAGGAAATGGGTCGGAAAGTCGAGTATAACCTCATGATTAATACCTATCAAGTTGATAGAATCCATAATCCAAAATCAAACGAAACATTTTATATTGATTACCAAAATACGAATGATCCAGTTCTTTTTTGGTTTGATATAAATCTTGGATATGGATCACTGGAGAACTCTGATGTAAAAATCCGAGAAAAGTCAGGTGATGTTGGGATCTTATACATCCATCGCTTTCCAATTGATTCAGATTCCAAATTCTGGAAAAAGATTCAAAGTCATCTACCATCTAAAAAGTAATAATAATTAACAAATTCTATGTTGACCGACACTTTAGAGTGTCGGTCAACATAGAACATAAAAACCTTATAAGTATGTCAAAAAAAATATTAGTCATCGTATTAAAGGTTGTTTGTACTTTAGTTCTAATATATTCCACGTTTATGATATTATTCATATCGTTTTTTGATTTGCTTTCATCATCGGTGTATATTGATTTTACAACATTACTTATCGAAAAAATTATTCCAAATACTTTTGCTGTAATTGCATTGATTTTTCTTATTAAATACATCTGGACCAAGGGAAAGAATGAATAGTATCGTCTTGATAGTATGCAATGATAGATAGGAGTTTATCCGTTAAGATATGATGGCTATCTACATACAAAAGCGTGAGCGTGTTCAGGTCTATGTCAACGGTGTCTTCTCCGGAGGCTCGACCAACACAGTGAAGTTCTCGCTCTATGTCAGTCTTTATCTTGTAGCCGATCAGGGCGGACGCTATACCAAGCATATCTATATCGGCTCACAGAGAATTGTCAGCAAGCTCGGTGACTTTGCTTCTTATGGCTCAGACCCGAGGCGAATACCGTATGCCGGTAGCGAGGCTGATGCAGTTAGCGTAGATTACAAGGGCAAGTATGCCAGTCAGCAGCAAGTCATCAAGGACAACTACGCCACATTCAATGTGCCTTACAATGGTGAGGACAACAACGACTACGTGGACGGCGAGGGCTTTTGCTGCAACGATGGCACGCCGGAGGCTGCACAGGCAAGAGCGATGGCAGGCACAAGGGCTGCAAATGGCAACTTCAAGCCGAATGACGACTACGAGAAGATGCAGTTCTACTATCACCCCGACCACTTGGGCAGCAGTAGCTATATCACCAATCTTGATGGTGAAGTATCGCAGCATATCGAATACGTTCCATTTGGCGAAGTATTCATTGAAGAACGCAACAACACATGGAATACGCCGTACCTCTTCAATGCTAAAGAATTTGACGAGGAGACGGGTATGTACTACTATGGTGCGAGATACTATGATCCTAGGTTGAGCCTGTGGGTGTCAACAGATCCTCTTGGAGAAACAGCTCCGCATATTACCGTATATTGCTACACAGCCAACAATCCAACAATCCTAATAGATCCAGATGGAAAGGCGTGGAAACCTACTAAAAATGAAGAAACAGGACAGAATACAGGATATGAATGGATAAATCCGGCAAAATCGTATGATTCCAAAGGGAAATTACTTCCAGGATTATATGAGCAAGCTATATTTTTCTCCAATCAGGGAAATAATGGTAAAACATTTAATTCGAAAAACAGATTTAACATGGGGTCTTCAATTGCGACGGTTTATTGTAGGGATGGTACTACTTCTGAGTTTGAAGCCTGTACTTATCCATCGAACTTAGATAAATATGCTACAGTTCCAGAGGGTATGTATGAAGCAAAAGTCGGTATGCATAATGGTAGTTCTGCACAGTATAAAGCTTTACGTATGAGCGATATTGGAACTACCGATTTTAATTCGTCTTCCATAGAGCTTGGGAAACCCAATCCGTCAAATTCAAAAACAACAAAGGCGTGTGGAATAAATATCCATAAGCCAGGTTTGAATAATTTGACAGGAATGACATCTTCAAACACTCCTATTTCGGAAGGCTGTTTCTTAATTAATAGAAATAGTTGGTCTGAGTTTATGGGAAAATTTGAAGCATCTGCTCTCATAAGTGTGACAGTATCTCGAAGTATGTCATCTCCAACAAATCACAACGTAATAAAGTCTAAAATGTCTCGTTTTGAAAGTTCGAGAATTGCTATGCCACCTATTACAATGCCAGTAGATGCCCTGAGAGTAGTCAATAAGAATCCAATATATAGACCAAGATAATTACATATGAGGCTATTTATGTTAATATTATCATTTATTGTTTGCCCCAATATTTGGGGGCAAACAATAAGTTTACCCATAGTTCCCTTGAATATCAACTTGAAATATATTAATCAATTTGACTCCTTGGGTAAAAAAAATGGGTATTGGTATGAAGTTTCTGATGATATTGTTTCACTATGCCTCTATGCTGGTGGAATTAAAAACGGCTTTGCTCAAATATACAGAAAGTTAGGACAAAATAAATATTATCTTCAAGCTTCTGGATATTACCGTAATAATATGCAAGCGTATCAATGGCTATTTTTTTATACTAATGGTATGGTTGCTACTTCACAAACCAAAATTTCAAAAAATTCAAACTTTTTGAAAGAGGCACAAAATGCAGGATTTCGTACCCCAAACTCTACATTGCAGTGTTATATTATAAATTATAATATCAATGGCAAAATTACATCAGAAGGATGGTGTATATTTCAAGATGATGTAGAAGATGATGCACAGGAAGTAGGAATATGGAAATACTACACCTCGCAAGGTGTAAAAACTGTAAACAAGTCTTTGGAATATTGAGAAGAACGATGTTGGCACAACAACGGCGTAAAGAGCCATCCGCTTACAGTGGACGACAACAGCATTTATTCTCGCATTGGTATGACGCCGACGGTGAACGCACGGTGAAGACCAGTGGCGAGAATGAAGCCATCTATGTGAACTCTGAATTCTCGGGTGGTAATACTGGTACAGCACGCTTCAGCCTTTATGTCAGCCCATACTTGGTTGCAGGACAAGGAGGCGTACACCAAGCACATTTATGTGGGTAGCCAGCGTATCGTATCTAAGCTTGGCGACCTTGCAAGTTACGGTGCAGACCCGAGACGCATCCCGTATGCAGGCAATGAGGCTGATGGCTTGACTATCAATTACAAGGATAAGTACAACCAGCAGTTACAATCCATTAAAGACAATTACAAGGCGTTTGACTTGCCATATAATGGTAAGGACAATAACGACTATGTAAATGGTCAGGGCTTCTGTTGCAATGACGCTACGCCAGAGGCGGAACAGGCTCGTGCAATGGCACGCACAACGGCGGCGAGCGGTAACTTTAAGCCCAACGATGACTACGAGAAGATGCAGTTCTACTATCACCCTGACCACTTGGGCAGCAGTAGTTACATCACCAACTTGGACGGAGAAGTATCGCAGCATATTGAGTATGTGCCGTTCGGAGAAGTGTTCATAGAAGAGCGCAACAATACTTGGAATACCCCTTACCTCTTCAATGCTAAAGAATTTGATGAGGAGACAGGTATGTACTATTATGGTGCGAGGTACTATGAGCCAAGGTTGAGTCTGTGGATGAGTGTGGACCCTTTAGAGTGTAAACACCCTGAAATCTCCACATATTGTCAAGCAAATAATAACCCTATTAAATATATAGATCTAGATGGTCTTGATAATTTTATCATAAATGAAGTCAGCGGAGAAATTATTCGACAAAAGACAGATGGAAAAACTCACAGTTTTTATCTCTCTGATGGGAAATCAAATGTCCATGTTGGTGCTTTTGAGTATAATAAAAAAGACTTAATCGGACTAAGTGGAAGAATATCTTTTACAAACACAAAAGGAGAATCTGCTGCATTTGCAGTAAAGTCTGGATCTGAGAATAAAAGTTTTATTTCTTCTAATGCTTTGGCGGCATTGATTGGAGCGGTTGGAACAGTCGCATTTTCAGATATAACTATAAATCAATTTAGTTATAGTGATGGTCGCTCACCAGCACCAAGTGTATCGCATAAAGATGGAATAAATGGTGACTTACGTTATTTGCGGACTGACAAGTCAGGGAGTCAGACCGATGTTGGGTCTAATAATTTTGATGAACAAAGAGAACAAGCATTAACAAATGCGCTCCATAAGTTTGGCTGGAAGGATATGATTTCAGAAAAATACAATAATAAATTATTGCCTCATACAAGTTCTGCAAAAAATAGGGGAATAAGAAGTAATCATTCCAATCATTTGCACTTACAAGGATTCAAACCCAATATAAAAACAGTAGAGTATATAAATGCTCTTCCTGAAGTAGTTGTTATTGGAAAACGAAAATGAAAAAAACACTTCTTATATTGATTATTTTATCACTCCCCTTGATATCTAAGGGGAGTGATAACCTTGTTGCTGTTCTTTACTTAAAAAACGGCAGTTACGTATCATCTGATAGCGTATATACATTTCTTAATTTAGATGGAACTCTGTTTGATGAATTAAGATCAAGGAATGGCAATGAACCAACGTGTCTGAAAATAGATAGGGATAATGCGGTCTCATATTATCCGGATTTAATGATTTACGTCTTCTTTTGTAAATTATCACCAACCAGAAATGCCTTTGAAAACTTTGTGAATATGTATTCTTTGGTTTTTGCAGACACGCTGTGGTGTGCTGTCAACGAAGCTTATACCCATGCATTTTCCCAATAGGACCTTCTTGATAAACAAGGTTAAGGGTACGGCTACATCCCTTTCCAATTCTACTATACGGTTATAAGAAACAACTTTTGGAAACAGATGGCGAAGCTGCTTGCATACTTTTTCAAGATAGAAATGTTTGAAGCAACGATAACCAGAATCGTGGAAAAGAATCATTATCAGCATAACTTCTGCCTTTGACATTGTAGAATTTCGATGATATTTCCTTTTTCCTGTAGGTTTTAGCGTATATTTTGCTGTCATTGCATCAAAAAACTTGCAGAAGTCATCTGCCATACAAAATATTTCAGTAACTTTGTCCTCGGTGATCATAGCGATTTTTGTTTGTAACTGTTTGTATATTAGTTCTTTAAAGTTACAACAAATTTCGCCAATCACCAAATTTATAGACACTTATAATTCGTCGAACTCACGTTAGTTACGATCCTGACACAAATTCAATGGAAATGCAACTTGTTCGAAGCGAAAGCCATCAGAAATTATCATATAGAGGAGGTGTTAAAGATTATGAAGAGCAAACTGGAAAAAAATACAAACGAAATAGTTATGCTAAATAATTCATTTATAGATAAAATTACCAATAAGAAGGTAATCGGGAGAAAAATATCGTATGAGAACATTGTTCTGTTTTTTTGCGAATGGGAATTCCCGGGAAAAGATGAATACATGGAGTTTTTATTACAATTTAATGGATTATTTTTCCCAGATGGGTTAATCCTTAAAAGTGATTTAGATGTCGAGTTGGAAGTTGAAACCTTATACGACGTCAATGGTAGGCTTGAACGTTATTGGGATATTGCAAAGAAAAACCCTGACCTACCAGATGACTTTACAACAAGACATATACCGATAGGAAATGATGCAGCAGGAAATCAATATTGGGTTGATTTATTTTCGGGCAAAATTTTATTCTTTGAAACAGAGTATGATTTCCCAGAAGGTTTACATGTTGTCTCTGACTGCTTTTGCACATTTTACTCGAATTTACGCCCTATGTAATGAAGGTTGTGTTTTTGGGGGAATCGTTTTGATCAAAGAGGCCATTGATTCCTACTATGTAAGGATGGTACTGACCTACGACGGCATCGACAATCTCCTTGCCTATAAGGACGACCATCAGGAGGTGGAGTACGGCTATGAGGGGATGTGGAAGCTCACGCGCCGGAAGGATGCCCGTGGCGTCATCTGTTTCCTGCATGACCGTGAGGAGAGGCTGCTCGAAATTATCAACGAGAAGGGCGAGCACTATGCCTTTGCCATGGACGCCTCGGGAAACGTACTGCAGGAGGAGGGGTTCGACGGTGGCGTGAGGAAATATGTCCGTGACCGTGCGGGTCGTGTCATCAAGGAAACGCTTCCCAGCGGCAAGTTCAAAGAGTACGAGTACGACAGATGCGGACGGGTCACGCGTGTTACCCACGATTACGACAAGGCGGAAGAGCAGACTTACGGCTACTATGCCTCCGGACGGCTGGCGGAAGCCAGGAATGAACACGCTATAGTCAGTTTCCGCTACGACAACATGGGGTTGCCCGTGGAGGAGCGGAGCAATGAACACGTTATCAAACGTACCTATGACAAGTCTGGACAGATAGCCACGCTTACGAGCTCCCTTGGCGCCGACCTTACCTACGAGCGCAATGAGTTCGGGGAACTGACCTGCTTCTCGGCAGGACAGGCGGAAGCCCCTGGTCGCTTTGAGAGCAGGCACGAGTATGACAGCCTTGGCTTTGAGCTGGAGCGCATGCTCCCCGGTGGCGTGACGCAGAGCTTTGCCTATGACGACATCGGCAGGCTCATCGACAACAAGACCCGCCAGTCATCCAAAGTGCGCAGGGAGCGTAAATACCATTGGGGCAGTGCCGACAGGCTGCTTAAGACGGAGGACAACCGCTTTGGCACCACCGCCTATGAGTACAGCCCCACCGGGCATCTGCAAAAGGCGGTCTATGCCGATGGCAGGGAGGAGTACCGTCTTTCGGACAAGGCGGGCAACCTCTTTGACGACCCGGACAGAAAGCTGCGCAAGTACCTCCGAGGAGGAAAGCTGGAGCAGTCGGGGGAATGGCGCTTTGTCTATGACAGGGACGGACAGCTCGTAGAGAAATACAAGGGTTCCGGCAAATGGTGGGACAGCAAGCAAAAACGATGGAAATACATCTGGAACCAAAACGGAACGCTGAAGGAGGTCAGACCTCCCGGAGGGGGAGATTTTGCCTTTGATGCCCTGTTCACCTATGACGCACTCGGAAGACGCCTGAGCAAGGATGCCATTGGCATCACCTGCTGGCTGTGGAACGGCAACGTGCCCCTGCACGAGTGGACATCAAGTCAGAGTCGCAATGAGAATGGGGAGATAGAAGAATACCAAAAAGACCTCAGGACATGGCTCTTTGAGGAGGAGAGTTTCGTGCCCTTGGCTCTGTTCCAGGACGGCAAGGCATACTCCATCGTGACCGACCATCTTGGCACGCCCGTGGAGGCGTACAACGAGCAGGGCGAGGAAGTGTGGTACCGCAGGCTTGACATGAACGGGAAGGTCATCGAGGAGCGGTCGATGAACTATACTTCCTACAAGGACTACGTCAAGATACCGTTCCTTTTCCAAGGACAGTACTATGACGAAGAAATCAAACTGGCATACAACAGGTTCAGATACTATGACCCGGAACTTGGAAGGTATATATCGGAAGACCCGATTAGATTTGAGTCCGGACAAGTCAACCTATTTACATATGTAAAGGACACAAATGTATGGATAGATATGTTAGGATTAGCCCAAGCTAATGGAGGGAATGCACCCAAACATGGTAATACAGGGCATAACAAGGCTATAGATGAACATATACAAAAATTAAGAAGTAACCCTCAGGTTTCTGAAATTCGAAAGAATCAGCAATTAGTAAATTATGAAGGAAATGTTGTAGGTAAAAACCGTCCAGACATTCAGTATAATAGAGGAGGTATACATTATACTGTAGAATACGATACAAAAGTTTCAAGTAGTATAAAACATCAAAGGCAATCACCGATGTTGGCTCCAGACGCCCGTCACACATATTGGCATATTCAATCAGATGGAAGTAAAATCTCAGGACTGTCAATCCGTGAAAAGAATAGTACTTATACAAAAAAATAGTTTTTCATGAGAATAAATATTAATCATATAATTTTTTCTGTCTTTGAATCATCCATGGAAGAGATTGAATTCTTTTTAGATGATATTTCAAAGGATATGCTTGAAAATAAAACGACAAAAAAAAGTGATGCATTGCAGAATTTGATTTGTTTCGATAAAAATGAGCAAACCATTTTGTTAAACAACTACAAAAAAGAAGCATACAATGCCATTTTTTTTCTATCAAGTCAATCCCCTAAATATGTCTGTATGATTTCATCAGTTTCAGATGGATGGATTACATTATTTAATGTACTATCTTCAAAAATTAAAAAGAGTTGTTTTCATTTTGAAATAGATGGGACGGCATCCCCTATGAATATGATGATTTTTTCTCATGGGGAAATTGAAAGAGTTATTTATTCTTTAAAAGACACTCGCTGGATCTTTTATGAAAAAGGAGATGTTTTGCCGTTTGAGAATAAAAACTATTATCAAAAAAGAAAAATATCCGCAAGATTAAATAAATCTATTCTAATAGAATATTGCAAGCATCTTGGCTTTGATATTACAGAAGTCTCCTTCTGGCAATCACCAGTTTCTGCTCTTTTTTATTGTTATAGTTTTTAATTTATAGATACGGATAAACAATGAGAGATATTATCTTATCATATATCGAAAAACTTATACTCGACCTAAGGTTAGGTTTAAGAAACTCTCCAAATAATCAGAAGTTGGTTGCAAAACGACGAGAATTGGAAAGAATTAAGCAAGAAATTCTATTTATGAGTAGGCATTCAGAAATACTAAATGCCAAGTTTTATCGCATTGATGAAACAATTACTAGTAGTTCTGAAATCAGGCTTATGGATGATTGCGATACCGAAGATATGTCACTTTGGATAGAAACTACAGTGGAAGGGGGCAGTATAAGACTTCAAGAGGAAGATCTGATTTTAAAGGTAAAATGAATATTCTTTATAAATTACTCCGCAAAAAATAAAAATATGGGTAAACATAAAGTAACGGGGACAAAGCCCGAAAACAATACAAAGGCTGACCTTGTACCGATAAAGTTATTCTACGACACTCTAGCGCAAGTTCAAGATAGAGCAAACTCCCTTGCTAATCCTGAGTATGATGATGGATGCCAAGCTTTTTTAGTGTATTTGGAGCACTTCCTTTATATATGTGAACGTTATCCGAATACAGCAGCTGCACGTATCTACAAACTCAAGCGAAAGGAATTGCATGAAATATGGAATAGTTGGTGGGAGCGCAATGAGAAGAAGATACCAGTTAAATATCGGTCAGGGATAAAGGAATCTGCCGACAGCATGTTTGACAGATTGTTCGCCATTAAGAGTTGGGCTGTTTCTGAATAGTGATTACAATCAAGAATTATGGTTATGAACAAAAAAAAGGGTATTGCGCCATTTATACTTATTGAACACGAGGATTCGGCCAGTCTTATTCTCAACATAAGCGATGAACTGTTAGATCTGTTTTCCATAGACGCGGAAGAAGATTTTAACAATGACGGCTATGATTGGGAGGCACTGGCTAAGTGTTACCTTCACAAGGGTTGTATTAGTTTAACAGACGAAGTTAGATTTGACTCAGAGAGTAGTATGTTCTGCATGTACTCCTCTAATATCTCTGATTTGATTTCTTTTGGGCAATCGTTCAGAGATGCCTGTTTTGATACCTCTTTCCTTAAAGAAATGTTATCTGAGATTGATGACTTCCGAGATTAGTGCTCTGCTCTGAATGCTGGAAATACATCTGGAACCAGAACGGAACGCTGAAGGAGGTCAGATCTCTCGGAGGGGGAGATTTTGCCTTTGATGCCCTGTTCACCTATGATGCCCTCGGAAGGTGCCTGAGCAAGGATGCCATTGGCATCACCTGCTGGCTGTGGAACGGCAACGTGCTCCTGCACGAGTGGACATCAAGTCAGAGGCGCAATGAGAATGGGGAGATAGAAGTGATGAAATTCTTAAAGGCAGGAAAGTTAGTGAGTTGCCGACTTTAGATGAGCTAAAATTTAAGAATAGTTGTATATGATGGAAAATTTAAAAACAAAAAGGTATTTAACGCATGATGAACTTATCGAGCGAATATCTCTTGAATATAAAAAAAGTGACAAAAAGAAATATACTTCATTATTTTTGTCCAGCTTAAGTAGCAATTCGCTAAGCAATAGAAGTGGCTTAGCTGTATTTGCTATAATGCAAAACTTTCCTAAGCACGTATTTACTGTAAATGAAGATACTTTACCTGATAAATTGTTATTTAGTAAAATGGACAAAAAAGATAAGCAATTTGTAATAAGTCAGGCACCTTGTAAATACTGTTCATCGCTACTTAATATTAAAGTAGAAACAGAATTAATTGAAGAATGTTTCTCAGAAGTAGGAGGTTTAATGGGTCATGATTTATTAACCTATTATTACTATCTATTACAGACTAATAAAATGCATTTTCTTAAACCGAAAGATTCAGACTTTAGAGTTTTTTCAGAGATGCTGAATATTCTTATGGAAGCAGGTGAAACCGATTCTGTTAAAGGAATAGTCCAGTCTAAAATTGGTTGGATTAGAGGATTTAAGTCCAACAAAGAACAAAGACAAGCATTGTTAGAGACTCTAGGATATTGTGGCATTTTAGAAACTAATGAGTGCAAAGGGTTATTGAATAAATATACAAACCTTGCGATAGCACCTAAAAAAAATCATAATTCAGATTGGAATTACCCTGTAGATTTCTGGTTGGGTAAGGACGGAGTTAATCATGAAGCCCTAAAATTTTGGTTTGGTGATTATCCTGAACTACGGGGATTTATTAGGCTGTAAATAAGACCATATATAATCAATAAAAATAAGGACTAAATACTGATATTAATTATACTGAGTAACAAAATCTTCATTTCAAGATTTTGAGACAAGCCGCATTAAAAAGTTTGAAAAGCAGTTTGGTTATAAACCAGCTGGAAATAAATGCTATCATTAAACATGGAAAGAATAAGTATTCAAATTGATTCACCCGGCTACGTAAAGGTTTCCGAGATTAGCGAAGAACTTTTGAAATTTTCTTCAATAATAGAAAGTAAATATAATCAAATAGATTTTGATTTTGGTTTCTGCTTTAGGGCATTGTACACTACACGGGGGATTAGGTCAAAAGTCAGATTCTATAAAGAAGATCGATGGCTAGGCATGGATCTCATAATGGCATTGAATGAGTTCAATTCATATAAGACCAATGTATCTATGCAACGTCTAATTATGGGCAAGCATTTTTTTCCGTTCTTTGTAGAGAATATCAAAAAGTATAAGAGTAAACTACCTACGTTAAAGCCTGTCGCAGAAGATTTAATCGAGGATATGCGTTTATTCCTAATTGAAAATCTTTGGTTACCTTCTGAAGATGGCAAATTAAAACTATCGATTATAGAAACCGTATCTTATGAGCGGGCAATGGAGTTGTTTGGAAATCCTAAACAAAAAGTATTCTCTGAAAATGAGGAAGGGCAAAAAGTTCAAGATTTAGTATGGACGGTCGAAGAAGGTACTAAACTTTCAGCAAAATATATTCTCACAGATAAAAAATGGAATCTTCAAAATTATGAGGTATCATATTGAGGTATGTCAAAGCAGATATGCAATGAGCAGGGAGGGAGAGATAGAAGAATACCAAAAGGACCTCAGGACATGGCTCTTTGAGGAGGAGAGTTTCGTGCCCTTGGCTCTGTTCCAGGACGGCAAGGCATACTCCATCGTGACCGACCACCTTGGCACGCCCATGGAGGCGTACAACGAGAAGGGGGAGGAAGTGTGGTACCGTAGGCTTGACATGAACGGAAAGGTCATTGAGGAAAGGTCGATGAACTATACTTCCTACAAGGACTACGTCAAGATACCATTCCTTTTCCAAGGACAGTACTATGACGAGGAAATCAAGTTGGCGTACAACAGGTTCAGATACTATGCCCCCGAACTTGGAAGATATATATCAAGACCCAATTCGCTTTGAAAGTGGGACTACAACTTTGTATAACTATGTAGAAGATCCTAATATTTATTTGGATGTCTTAGGCGAATATCCTTCTTCTATAAATAGGCATCACTTAATCCCGCAAGAAATGTTCAATGACCCAGATTTTATGAGACAACTCAAAAAGATTGGGATTAGGGACCCTAAAGCTTATATACATCGGCAGACTGCAGATATTACAGAGTTAAAACACCAAGAAATTCATAAAGGGATTCATGGAGGGGCATGGAATTCCGATTTCAAAGAATCGTATGACAGAAATTCTAATTTTTCAAAAAAAGAGTTACAACAACAACTGAAGAAGATGATGAGGAACTATAATATACCCTCATCTTCACGATTTTTTTCCCGAAAATATGGAAGGAAACCACGTAAAAAATCACGTAAAACAATTGGATACCGATAAAAATATACAAATGGAATATTACATAATAAAGAATAAAAGAATGCCTTGGGGGGATTATGGCAACACTTTGTTTTCCGGACTTCTAAAGATCCTTGACAAAGATTACGAAGAATTGGATTTTCCTGAATTGCAAAGGACTGGTCCTTATATTCCAGAAATCTTTATAGCAAATTCTCGGAATCTTATTTTAAAAGATGACATAAAGAAGGGTATAGAGAAAGCTGAAATTTTAGGAATAAAGAAATTTAAGAAAGTTCTCAAAAAGAAAATAGTAGATATAGATTGGCATACATGGGATTTGGACGCTAAAGAGCCCAAGTATTATCCAGAATCAGGAGAACCAGAAAATTATATCTTGAAAAAGAAAAATGACTTTAGTCTTATTAATAGTACTCCTGAATTATGGGAACTTGATATGATTCAAGAATATACTATTTGTAAAGTATCGCAGCAGATAGACAATATCGGCTATACAGATATAGCCTTAATGGAGTCCCCTAAGTATGACATATTTAGTCCAAGGAATATGAACCTTATCATTATTTCGGAAAAACTTAAACAACTTTTTGAAGATAGCCAAGTTACGACTTTACAGTATATTAAGATTAAAATTATATATAAATGAAAGATGAATGGACAGCAAGTCCGAACGCTGGCGGTATATCTGGAATCAGAACGGAACGCTGAAGGAGGTCAGACCTCCCGGAGGGGGAGATTTTGCCTTTGATG
>ERZ772974.1462-NODE-1462-length-15479-cov-13.369748_pt1 | contig 15479 bp, 16 predicted proteins | sample MGYA00580671_ERZ772974 | MGnify/ENA primary metagenome ERZ772974 (study PRJEB29015, sample SAMEA2738065) | human oral metagenome | biome: human oral; feature: human-associated habitat; material: saliva | place: China | collected 2218 ... | reverse complement strand
ATTTACTCACAAAAAAACTGCACCTCCAATCTTGTGTCCAAGATTTTGGGTGCAGTTCAAAAAAGAACCAAAATCCTCCTAAAATAAGTGAAAAAATTCAAGAACTTGAGCTTCATCAGGAATGAATTTATAATCTTTAATTATTTTTCTAATATCTTGAATAATAGAGATAGTATTGGAAACTATAATATTTGAATCTATACTCAAAAGTTCTTTTCTTACAACGGTTATAGCACTTTCAAGAGTTTTAGGATTAGGAATATTATTTTGTAGAACTTGCCTAATGATACTGTAATCTATCAAGAGTTCTTTATTCAAATGAAGCCAATGAGAATAATTAATTCTTCCATAAGTTTGAATATAGTTTTTAAAAGATAAATCCAAATCTTGAAAATACAAATGAGAAATAAAACTTAATTGCTCTAGATTCAAGAGGTTATCTAGTAAAAATTTTCTACATTGATCTCCATAATTACCTAGAATATTAAAATTAGAAAATTCTAAGGGCGAAAAACTTTTTCTGTTAATTCTCTTGCAAACCTCTATCCTTATCCTTTTCTTTAAATCAGGATAAAGATTAGTATAATTTTCAAAATCTACTGGAGATGAAGTTTTTCTTTGAATATTCAAATATTGATTATAGATAGTAATTTCTTTATTTCCGCCACTACCTCTAGTAGAAGTAAAGGTTACAGTTTCTATATTGGTACTAATCATATCTATAATTCCTTTAACATCAGCAGTAATTGTATTGGCTCTGGTATTATGATAAATGTGAGCCATTATTTTAAAAACATTAAAATACTTTTCAAATGTTAAATCATTAGGCATATAGTAAGTGAAAGGTATGTCCACTCTTATAAGTGAGATATAAGAAATTTTATATCCTTGATAACTTAAAACTTGCCCTAAAGAACTAACTAAATATTTATTTACCTCTAAACATAAAGTAGGGTTAGTTACTAAAAAAGCATTAATTCCTTTATAAAAACGAGGATAGGAAACTTTTAAGTTAAATTCATAGTTGGAGTTCAATTTTATAAAATCACAATAAGTATTACCTAAAGGACTTTGTATACTATTAACTCCCTTAACTAAAATATCTAAATTTAAAATAGTATTATTTATTGGTTCTATACCAATATTAAGTGATATTGTATCCATAAAGATACCTCCTTATATTAATTTATTCTTAAAGAATTTAATATAATTACATATATTTTCAGTAAGTTTTCATTCCAATCCACAATAAAGCGGATTGTCATTTCAACTTACTTTTATTAGAAAAGTATAAAATATATGAAAAAATTAATTAAAATCCCTAAGTTACATCAGGGATTGTTCTCCAAATATGATTTTGAAATAAGAAATATAAAAGATTAAGAATTTAATTGGATTAAATATCCCCTAAATGCTTCAGAAATTATGTTTTGATATAAAACACTTGACAACTTTATAAATTTAATATATACTTACTATGTAAGTATATATTAAAAACGAACATAAATAAAAGAGACAATTAACTTTCCTACGATTAAGTAGGATTTTTTAAATTAAAATCAGAATTAAATTTAATGTTTTTTTTGATTTGGATTTTTGAAATATGATATAATATAAAATAATATTAAGAAAAGGAATTTGAGAAGATGGAAGAAAATATTAACTTTGAAGAAGAACTAGAAACAGAAGAAATAGAAGAGGAATTAAAAGAGAAATCTTTACCATTTGATGTTAATAGTATAAAAGTGAGTAATCAAGTAATTGCTTTGGAAAGTCTTGTAAGAAGATTGAAGTATAATGAGATAGATTTAACTCCTGAATTTCAAAGAAATCCAGATTTATGGAATAGAACTAAAATGAGCAGACTGATAGAATCAATTATATTGAGATTGCCACTTCCTATTTTTTACTTTGATGTGAGTAATAATAATAAATGGGTAGTTATTGATGGTTTACAAAGACTATCTACATTAAAAAAATTTATAGTTGATAAAAAACTAACTTTAGGGAATTTAGAGTTTTTAGTTCATTTAAATGGGAAAAAATATGATGATTTAGATAGAAGTATGCAAAGAGTTATTGAAGAAACTCAAATAAATACTTATCAAATAGAACCTCAAACTCCTAAAGAAGTTAGGTATTCCATTTTTAATAGAATAAATACAGGAGGATTAATTTTAAATCCTCAAGAAATAAGACAAGCTTTAAATCAAAAAAATAGAGGGATTGAGTATTTAAAAGAAATCGTAGAAAGTGATATTTTTAAAGAAATAGTTAAAATAAAAACTCAAAGGATGCTTGATAGAGAATTAGTTTTAAGATATTTTGCATTCAGATTGGTTTCGTATGAAGATTTCTATAAACAAGGGATAGGATTATCTAAATTTTTAGACAATACTATGGAGAAAATTGATTCCAAAGATTTTAATGAGCAAATTTTTGAAGGCTTAAAATTGGAATTATTAGAAAGTTTAAAATTTTTGATAAAAATATTTGAAATTGATACTTTATTTAATAAAAAAATAGCAGATAAAACAAAAACTGCTACATTAAATAGATCTCTATTTGAAGTGTGGACTGTTTTAGTTAGTATGCAAAACGATGAAGAAAAAAGAAAAATTTTAGAAAAGAAGGAATTGTTGAAGGAGAAGTATAAAGAATTACTTCAGGATCAAGAATTTGATGATTCTATAACTAAGGGAACTAACGATAGAAAAGCCGTTTATATCCGTTTTAAAAGACTAGAGTCATTATTAGAGGAGATTAAAAATGTTGAAGAAGATAGAAGTAAAGAATTTTAAATCATTAAAAAAAGTTGAGATGAACTTAAATAATTTGACATTATTAACTGGAATTAATAGTACAGGAAAATCTTCTATAATTCAAAGTATATTATTAATAAAACAAAATTTGGAAATTTTAAACCCATTGTATAGAGAAACCAATTTTGATTCTGTAAAAAATCTTTTAAAAAATTTTAAGATAAATGGGAAATATACTGATTTTGGGACAAATAGTAACATTTTATACGAGTATGCAGATAATGAAATTATAGAGGTAAAGATAGAATTAGAAAAAGGAGAGATATTCTTTGAAGGAAAAATAGAAGATAAAGATAGTGAAGTCTTGAGAGCAAATACGGAGAATAAAGGAGAAATTTCAGAGTTGTTTGAAACAAAAAATTTTACTTATCTTTCTGCAGAAAGAATATCTCCTAAATCAATATATGAATATTCAAAAGAAAATATAGATGATAGTAATTTAGGAAAAAAAGGAGAATATACTATTCACTACTTAGCTGAATTTAAAAATAAGGATATAGGAATTGAAGATTTAAAGCATAGTGGAGCAAATACTTGTCAATTATTAGAGAATGTCCAATGTTGGTTATCAGAAATAAGTTCTGGAATATCATTATATCCTGAAATAAATTCAGAGGTAAAAACTTCTAGTCTAAAGTATTCTTATGGTTCGAAAAAAATGTTACCTCAGAATGTAGGTTTCGGAATTACCTATGTTTTACCTATTATTGTGGCTTTACTTAAAGCTAAGAAAGGTGATTGTATAATTATAGAAAATCCAGAATCTCATTTACATCCTTCTGGTCAAGTATCTATTGCAAGACTATGTGCAAAAGCTTCTCAATTAGGAGTTCAAATAATTGTAGAAACACATAGTGATCATTTTTTTAATGGAGTAAGAGTAGCCATAAAAGAAAGAAAAATAGATAATTCTAAAGTTTCAATGTATTATTTTTATAAAAAAAATAGAGATAGCTTTTTTTCAGAGGATAGTTCTAGTATAGAAGAAATAGAAGTCAATGATGATGGAAAGATAAATAAATGGCCTGTTGGTTTTTTTGATGAATGGGATATACAACTGGAGAAATTATTATGGTAGATTTTGCTGTTTTGAACTCAAAATCTTCTATTTTTAAAAATAGAGATGAATTTTATAAAAATTTTTCAGAAATTTTAAAAGTTTTAGATTTTTTAAGAAGCAAAAATTATTATACAACTTTAAGAACATCAATTAGTATTGATGAAATAGAAATAATTAAAAATAAGACTTTAAAAGAATTTTTTCAAGAAGAAAAAGATAGAGATTTAAAAATCTTCCTAAAATCATTTTTAGCAAATAAAGTAATCAGAATAGAATTCCCTATTTCACATGATGAAGATGTATTTGGATTAAAAGAATATAAATATATGGAAGAAGAAGTCAAGGATTTAGGATATGCAGATATTTTTAACACACTTTCAGTCAGTTTCCTCTCTGATAAAAAATGGGATAAAGAAGTAATAATTTTAGACAAGTCATTGATAAATGAAAATGGAGAAATAAAAAAAGAAAAGGTGGAAATTTTTAATGCAAGTAGAGTATCTCATATAGATAAAAATTTCCATCTTGGTTTAAAAATAAGAGAGGATAGAGTTGATAAACTAGTTAAAGATTTTAAAAATGAATATATAAACATATTTAAGAAAATTCATTTTTCCGAGGAAGCTATAAAATCTATTTTGGAGTTAGAAAAAGACATATTGATACAAGCGATGTCAATATTATATCAAATAGAAGTAGGAATAAAGAAATTGGAAGATTTTTCTTATTCAGATGAATCCAAAAGTGTAAAGAGTAATCCTAAATTAAAAGAGCTAAGAAAATTTAAAATAGCTGATGGAAAAGAAATTTATATGTTTCACCATATAAAAAATTTAAGTAATGGAAATAGAATTTATTTTCATAAAGAATCTGATTCAGAAATTTGGATTGGATATATAGGAAAACATTTAAAGACTAAAAAATATTAAAAATTACCTTAAAATCTCCCCATAGACACCATACAGACATCAAAGTAGAGATTTTATTAACAATATCAATAAGAACCAATTCTCAAAACGTTAATTACCAAAAGTATATACAATATTTATCCCACAGAAAACTCTGTGGGATTTTTTTGATTGTATAATTAGAAACTGTTACAACTAACTCTATATTTATAAGTCAATTCTTTGGTGCTCTTATTAATGGATATCTTGTTCCTATAATTTTAATTACCTTTTTATTCAACCATAGCTAGTAACTCATTAGCTGCCAATATTCCTAAATTATTTGCTGCCAATGGACTATCTCCTGTAAGTACATTTCTATCTTTACATACTTCTCCAGTAATTCCTGTATTTACTATTTTTACACCTAATTTTTCTAATTTATCAGCTAATAACCATTTTAATTTCCCAGGCATATAACCAATTTCTTGGTTTGCTCCTTCATCTAAACTATCTGGAAAAACAGTCATTTTATAACCATCAAATAGGAATTTATCCTCATCTATTGAACCTGATAATAAAGCTGCTGGTCCATGACATAATGTAATTATCTTTCTATCTTTTTCCATAGCCCATTTTAAAACTTCTTTTACATCATGACTTTCTGGAAGATTCACCAATGGTCCATGTCCTCCTGGGAAAAATACTGCCAAATATGGAGAATTTTCTCCTATTACTTCTTTTAAAATATCACTTAATTTTAAGGGATTTTCTAATTTTGGAAGATATTTTTGATACATATCCATAACATTTTTATCTTCATTAGGCATAGCCCACATTTCTAATTTTACTAAGTTTCCAGATAATGTTGCCACATCTATTTCAAAACCTGCATGATGTATATGTAACATAGGTAGCAATGTTTCAACAGGGTGATTACCAGTTGAGAAAAGCTTTCCATTTTTCATTTGTACATATCTTTCATCTGATGCTACCATTAATACCTTATATTTCCCTCCTTCATAAGCCTTTTTAAACTTAAATCCATCAAAATCTGTCTTTGGACTTGTATAAATACTCAATGAATAATCTGATGGAAAATATGCATTATGCTCTGCCCTATCTCTTACTGGTTCTTTACTTAATTCTTTCATTATTAGTTTCTCCCTTTTCTTTTAATTATTTTATTTTAGCTCCATCTTTAAAAGCTTGTCCAACCTTTTCTCCAAGTACACGATATGAATTTGTAATTGAGTCAAAAGTTATAAGTTCTAACTTATCTACATCTATTTGACCTTTTTCATTTAGTACAGATTCGTCTGCTAGTGTATTAATAATTTCAGCAATTACTCTATAATCTCCTAATTCTTCTTGAATTTCTATAACTTTACATTCAAGAGTCAATGGAAATTCCTCTATAATTGGAGCATCTATATTTTCACTCTTTACTACATGCACTCCTGATTTTTCTATTTTATCCACTTTATTTCCTGATTCTATTCCAAAATAATCTGCAATATCTTTTGTAGCTTTAGTTGCTAAACTTATCGTAAATTCTTTCTTCAATAAAATATTTTTCATTGTCTTATGTTCTCTTGCTATGCTCAATGAAACTTCATGATAACCACATTGTGTTCCCCAAGCTAAATTCATAGCATTGGCTTTCCCAGCTTCATCATAAGTTCCAATAATATATACTGGTAAAGGTAGTAATGTTGTCTTTTTCCCAAAACTTTTCTTCATAAAAATCCTCCTTGAAAATCGATTGTAAGTTAAAACTATATTAACATAAATTTGTTTTTTCATCAATTTATGATATTATTCAAATATACAGAAATTTTTTTGAAAGGAGCTTATTATGGATAAAATTATTTTAGTAAAACCTGACTTATCTTATGCAGATGAAATTATTAAATACAAGAAAGAATCCTTAGCAGAAAGCCCTATTATAAATGGTTCAGCTGGTTTAGATAGATTTTCTTCTATTGAAATTTGGTTTGAAGAATTAAAAAAGAGAAGTTGTGAAGACACTGTTCCTAAAGGACTTGTTCCTTCATCAACATATTTAGGACTAAGAGAAAAAGATAATTATATTGTAGGAATGATAGATATTAGACATTATCTGAATGAATATCTAACTCAAGTTGGTGGACATATTGGATATGGTGTTAGAAAAACTGAAAGAAATAAAGGTTATGCTAAACAGATGTTAAAACTCGCTTTAGAAAAATGTAAAGAGTTAAAAATAAAAAAAGTTCTTATCACTTGTGATGAAGATAATATTGCCAGTGAAAAAGTAATTCTATCAGCCAATGCCAAATTGGAAGATATTAGAAATGTCGATGGTGAGAATAAGAAAAGATTTTGGATTGATTTATAATAATTTTATTTTAGGAGGAAAAATAAAATGGGTTACCAAGATATTAATGCGGCAACAATAAATAGATGGATTAAAGAAGAAGATTGGGAATGGGGAAGAGCTATAAGTCATGAAGATTATGTCAAGGCTTTAAATGGAGAATGGGATGTAAAACTTACACCAGTAAAATTTGTACCTCATGAATGGTTTGGAGATTTTAAAGGTAAAAAATTATTAGGATTGGCTTCTGGTGGAGGACAACAAATTCCTATATTCACTGCCCTAGGTGCTGAATGTACTGTACTTGATTATTCAGATGAACAATTAGCAAGTGAAAAAATGGTTGCAGAAAGAGAAAAATATAAAGTAAATATTGTAAAGGCCGATATGACTAAACCTTTACCTTTTGAAGATGAAAGTTTCGATATAATTTTTCATCCAGTAAGCAATTGTTATATCGAAAGTGTAGAACCTGTTTTTAAAGAATGTTATAGAATCTTGAAAAAAGGTGGAATTTTACTTTGTGGACTGGACACAATAATCAATTATATCTTAGATGAAAATGAAGAAAAAGTAGTTTTTTCTATACCATTTAACCCCTTGAAAAATGAAGTACACAGAGAATTCTTACAAAAAATGGACTGTGGTTACCAATTTTCACATAGTTTAAGTGAGCAACTTGGTGGACAATTAAAAGCAGGTTTTATATTAACTAATATTGAAGATGATACTGGTGGAGAGGGAAGACTTCATGAGATGAATATTCCTACATTTATTATGACTAGAGCAATAAAGTGAACTACTCACGACTAACACCCTACGAGTACATGTCTCACGGCTAACACCCTAACGAGTGCTAGAGCCATGAGTGTTCTAACACATTTAATAAAAGGAGTTTGAACTTATTATGGAAAAAATTAAAACTTATAATGATTTATTAGAAAAAATAAAAAATGAAGAGAAATTTTTATTATATATAAAAAGTGAAGGTTGTTCAGTTTGTGAGGCAGATTTTCCAAAGGTTAAAGAAATAACAGATAAAAATAATTATCTTGCTTACTATATCCAAGCTGATGAAATGGCTGAGGCAGTAGGACAATTAAACCTATACACAGCACCAGTTGTTATCTTATTTTATAATGGAAAAGAAATCCACAGACAAGCTAGATTTATTGATTTTTTAGAATTAGATTATAGAATAAAACAAACTTTATAGAAAATAAGAGGCTGTTGTAAAATAATAAAAAGTAAAAAATAGTTCGTTACTGAGTAAATTTCTTAACGATAAAATTTTCATTCGTAACTCACTTATTTTTTACTTTAGGATTGAAATTTTAATTTTACAATAGCCTCTAAATTAATATGTTTCTATTCAATATCTAATTCTTTTTTTATAGCTTCTTGTAGTAAGTTAGAAAAATTGAGATTATGATTTTTTCCCATTTCATTCAGCCAACTAGGAATAGTTACATTCTTTCTAACAGTTGCACTTTTACATTCATTGACATATTTCATCATATCTAAGCTAACCAATGTTTTAAAACTTTCCCCTTCAATATAGAATTCTTTTTCATCTTCTGGAATTTCTATTGATATCTCATTTATATTACTTGCCTTAGGTAAGTCTTTTCCTTTTATAAAGTCATCGTATAAATAAGTTCCTATATAGTCTTCTGCCATCTCCATAGCTTGTTCTAATGTTTGACCTTCTGTTGCCCCATCATCGAAATCTGGGAATACAACTACATAGCCTCCCTCAACTGCCTTATGAAATATTGCTGGGTATATTAACATGATAATCACTCCTTTAATTGAGACCAAGTAATCTAATTCCATCATTTTTACCAACATTGTAAAGAGGTATTATTTTATAACTTTATACTGAAGATAAAGGAACATTGAAGTTCCTTGGAGTATAATAGCAGACATTGTAAATAAAATTAAAATAAATAGCATCATAAACATCACCTTTTCCTTAGATTTTTCACTTAATTTTGTACTATAATTTTTAACTACTAAATAGCCATATTTAAGGATTGTATAAATCCACATGAGTGAGAAAAAGTTGTTTGCGAAATCCCAGACAAAGTTCAATACTCCTTTATCCTCAGTATATATTTATATATATATATATTTATTTATAATACTCATTATATTTGAATTACTTTTCTTCTAAAATTTCTTTTGCTTTATTAGCAATATGTTGAAGAATTTCTTCCATCTTATAATAACTTTCTAATTTTTCAGATAATTCATTTAAATAATCATATATATTTTCTATATCTTTATCATCTTCTAAACTATAATTAATACTCAATAGATTTGATATTGTTATCATTAATATAGAATTTATCAAATATCTAAAAAATATATCCAACCATTTATCATAATTTAATTTCTTATCTTGATAAAATAGAATTTTATCATTTTTAAAATCAATAACCTCTTCTATATTTTTAAATTCATTAAGATGGGTAATTTCACTGAAAAAATCATATGTTTTTTCACGTAACTCTTGAAAATATAAGATATTTCTTAGAAACTTATCTTCTTTATGTTTTTCTTGTATTTCTTTAAGTTTATTCTTTATTTTACTAGGTTTATTTTCTTTATATCTTTTTCTTTTTTCATCGTTATTATTATATTTTTGAAAGTAATATTCTCTAAAATTAGAATCTAGTATACATAAAAGATATAAGTCTAGACTTTCTATTATAGAACGGTAAACTGTAAAAATTCGACTTCCCATAAATTGATTAATTACTACTTTTAAATCTATCAAGTCATATATTACTACTTTTAAAAATTTTTGTAAATTTTTATCATAACTATTAGCTAATAATACGGAATTTTCTTTAAATAATAATTCTATTAATGTATCTAATATTATATCAATTCCTTCATCTTTTTTTTGTACATTTCTATTGCAACTTTCAGAAAAAGCTTTTTTATAAGAAAATGAAAAATTTCTTTCCCTTAAACCTTTTAATACCTTACTATATTCTTTTTTTTCATCAACAGATATTTTTAATTTTTCATTATCCATAATTAGCTCCTAATTAGTAAATGAATTTTATATTAAGTCAAAAATTTTAAATATATCTACTAACCATATTATTTTAAATTATTAATTATTTCTTTATATATTTTGTTAAACTCTATATATGCCATTTTATAACTTGTACTATCTTCTTTTGGTAAACCATCTATTATCCCTTTTATATCAGACATATTTGAAAGTTTCTTCTGAATATTATCTTCATTTTTTTCTATTTCTCTTAATTTTTCTATTCCTTTATCTATTAAATCTTTATTACTCATAAAATTCCTCCTTTAATATTTAATCTCTGTTTTTTCTTAGAAATCTTCCCAACCATCAATAGAAGAACTCATATTGTAACTTGTAACTGTTCCTTCAAAGAAGTTAGATTTAACATTTCCTTCTCCTTCAGTATCGGCAAATCTTTCTAAGTGTTTGTATGGATTTTTATTGAAACCAGAATATAGAGGTTCTAAACCTAATGATTTTAATCTTTCATTAGCTAGCCATTTTGTATAAGCTTCTGTTGTTTGAGAAGTTATACCCAATACTCTATTTCCAATTATATGTTCTGTCCAGTTAATTTCTTGTTCAACAGCTGTCTTAAACATAGAATAGATTGTTTCAGCTGAGAAGAATTCAGGATAATCATTTTTGATTTCCTTAACTATACTTCTGAAAAGAACAACATGTGATAACTCATCTCTATTGATAAGTCTAATAATATCAGAAGTTCCTACCATCTTATTTCTACTTGCTAGAAGATAGAAGAAGTTAAATCCATTATAGAAATATAATGATTCAAGTAAGTAGTTTGCTATTATAACCTTAGCAAAATTTTCATCTGATTGCTCATCTATGAAATCTTGATATATCTTTGCAATAAAACTATTTCTTTCAAATAATACCTTGTCATCTCTCCATTTATCATAGATTAAATCTCTACTTTGTTTTGGAAGTATAGACTCAATTATATATTGATAAGATTGAGAATGTATAGCTTCTTGGAAAGTTTGTATAGCCAGTAACAAATTCACTTCTGGTGCTGTTACATGGTCTGATATATTAGGAATATTATTCGTTTGTATACTGTCTAAGAAAATTAAGAATGACAATATTCCATCATAGGCTTCTCTTTCAGGTAAAGTTAAATTTTCATAATCGTTTTTATCCTGAGTTAAATCTACCTTTTCTGGTATCCAGAAATTTGCCATCATAGTTCTATACAATTGATTGGCCCATTGATATCTGACATTATTCAAGTTAAAAAGGTTAGTTGAATTTCCCTTTATTATCTTTCTTGCATTTAATGTATCATCACCTTCTGGATTAAATAATTTCTTTCTATCCACTACAGCTTTCACACTCCTCTTTTTCTGAAATATTATTTGTATTCTTTTGAATAGTTCTTATATAGTAGACACTCTTACATCCTTCTTCCCAAGCTGTTATTAAAGTGTCATAAATATCTTTGGCTTTAATATCTTTGTTTAAGTCAAAGACCATTTCCATTGATACTCCCTGTGTTGTCCAAGAACCTATCTTAGCCATTATTTTTACATAACTAATAGGATTTACATTTTTAAATTCTGGATAGAACCAAGCTCTATCTTTTAAATGTTTAACTGTTCTTGGTATAGCTCCTCTTTGATTTTTTTCAATGAAGAATCTTGAGAATGTTGGAGTTACAGAAGCAGTTGAACCCATCAATAATGATGTTGATGTATTCGGTGCTATCGCTGTTAGCTCTCCATTTCTAAGTCCATTAGCTTCGACTAAATAAAAGGCTTCATTCCATTCATCTTTAAATTTAGAATTAGCTTCATACCATTCTCTTTTCTTTCCAAAGAATATAGCTTGATCCCATTTAGAACCTTTGAAAGCCTTGTATGCTCCTCTATCTTTTGCCAATAATGCCGAAGCTTTTATTGAATAAAGTGCTATTCTTTCAAATAATTCATTTATCTCATTGATTGACTCTTCATAGATCATATATTCTCTTGCCAAGTAGTCAGCAAGTCCCATTGCCCCTACTCCTATTGTTCTATACATTAAGTTATGTTTATTTGATTCTTTTAATGGTGTAACAGTTAAATCTATAGTATTGTCTAAAGCTCTCACTGCTAAAGCAACATGTTTTTCTAATTCATCAGAAGTAAGTTCAGCTAGGTTAAGAGAAATTAAGTTACAAGTGTGAATTTCTCCCATTTCACTTTTTCTTATAGATGTGTTTCCATCTTCTTCCTCAACAAAATTTATAGTTGGTTTGAAGTTTGAAAAACTTTCCATACATAGATTTCCATTACCTATCATTCCCATATGAGAATTGTGGTTTACTTCGTTTGCTCTATCTTTAAAGAAGATATATGGCATTCCAGTTTCCAATTGAGTTTTCATTATGCTTTTAAACAGTTCCTTAGCACTTAAAACTCTCTTTAACTTAATGTCATTATCTTTCTCTAGCTTCTCATATAGATTCTCAAATTCATAGCCATAAAGCTCACAAAGCTCAACTCCATATTTTTTTCTAATTTCATATGGATCAAATAGAGTCCAAGACTCATTATTTTTCACTCTCTTCATAAATAAGTTAGAACATACAACTTGTGGATAGATATCATAAGCTTTTCCTCTTTGATCTCCATTTTCAGTTTGAAGTTCTAAGAAAGTTTCTATATCTAAATGCCAAGTATCTAAAGCAACTGTAACAGCTCCTGCTCTTCTACCTTGTTGGTTTACTGCAACTGCCGTATCATTTACTATTCTGATCCAAGGTACAACTCCACCACTTGCATTGTAATAACCATTTACCATAGAACCTTTTGCTCTTATTCTTGAAACGTTTACTCCTACTCCTCCACCATTTTTACTAATTCTTGCTATTGAGTCTATATTATAGAAAATAGATTCTATATTATCATCTATTGCAGTTATAAAGCAAGATGATAAGTTCCCATTAGGTATTCTAAGATTAGCAAGTATTGGTGTTGCTAGTGATAATTTTCTAAGTGATAGAGCATTATAGAATTCTTTTACTATATTTACTCTTGTTTCTCCCTCTTTTTCATTTAATGCTAACATCATAGATATAGTCATAAATGTTTCTTGAGGTAGTTCATAAGTTTTACCATCATGTTTGATTAGGTATCTATTGACAAGCATATTTGCTCCAGCATAGTCGTAAACCATATCTCTACTTAAATCTATCAGTTGAGATATTTGATTTAATTCTTCTTCTGTATATGAAAGTAATCTCTCATCATACAATCCTAATTCAACCATATGCTTTATAGTCTTAGCAAAATCTCCATAAGAAAACTTTCTTGAATGGTAAACTTCTCTTTCAGCTTCCATCATCAGTAATCTTCCTGCTACATAAGCCCAGTCACTTTCTTCAAAGCTTGTCATAGTAACAGCCGTATTTATTAAAGAGGCTTGTATCTTTTGAGTTGTGATATTTTCTTCATAGATTGAATCTATATTACTTTCTAACTCAACCATATTTACTTCTAAACCATCACAGGCTCTTAAAAGTTTTTCTCTTATCTTCTCTATATTTAAATCTTCAACTATGTTATCTCTATTGATAACCTTTCTTCTCTCGTTAGTCATTAGATCACCTTTAAGAAGGCTTCCATTGAGTAGATTGTGTCGTTGTATTCTATTACTGGTGCACTCATAATTCTTGCTTTACTAGCAACTATCATAAGTGTTTTTACATCTTCAATGTATTCAAATTCAATGTTTCTGTCTGTTAATATCCCTTTTAAAGATGTACATTTACTACAGTTTTCCTTACCATAAACTTTAATCATTTCTAAACACTCCTTAAACTCATTATTTCCCATATATTGTGTGAAAATAAAATAATAACACAATATATAGTGTTATCAACCTATTAATTTTATTATATAAAACGAAAAAAGTAAAGTAAATCTTTTAATTTTATTATATAAAAAATATATTTTACTTTTCCTACTTTATATGAGCTATAGTTCTTTTTAAGTTATTATCATTAGTAGACATCATTTACAAAAATTTTTCTTTTATAGTTCAATTTTTTATGTTATAATCAAAAAATATTATTTTAAAGGTAGGCGGATTATGAAAAAAATATATGACTTAAATTTAGTTGAAAGAAATGATGTTGCAGAAAATACTATTGAACTAATTTTCACTAAACCAAGTGATTATGAATTTAAAATAGGGCAATATACATTTTTAAATGTAGGAGAAGATCCTCAAGATAAAAACTTTGCTAGAGCTTTATCTATAGCTTCTCACCCTGATGAAGATTTATTAAGATTTGTTATGAGAACTAGTGATAGTGAATTTAAACAAAGATGTTTAGCTATGAAAAAAGGAGACAGTGCAACTGTTACTAAAGCAACAGGAAGCTTTGGTTTTAAATTTTCTGATAAAGAAATTGTTTTCTTAATTTCAGGTATAGGTATTGCACCAATCATACCAATGCTTATGGAGCTTGAAAAAATTGATTATCAAGGTAAGGTTAGCTTATTCTACTCTAATAGAACTTTAGCTAAAACAACTTATCATGAAAGATTAGGAAGCTATAATATTAAAAATTATAACTACAATCCTGTATTCACAGGTATACAACCTAGAATAAACATAGATTTATTAAAAGAAAAATTAGATGATATCTATGATGCTCACTACTATATTATTGGAACTGGTGAATTCATAAAAACTATGAAGACACTTTTAGAAGAAAATAATATCAGCAAAGACCATTATCTAGTTGATAATTTTGGATAAAATAAAATACTTTATATTAGTTAAAGAGGCTATTGCAAAATAATAAAAAGTAATTTTAATTTTGCAACAGCCCTTTTTATTCTATAATTATTTTATGTTTAAAAAATTTTTCTTGAAATTCTATTAAAGCTTCCACTTGCTCTACTGAATAACTTTTATCTCTTGGTACTACAATTAATTTATTTTCATTGTCATCATACCTACAAATAACAGCCTTACAAATTCCTTTAAACTCATCAACAGGATAAAAAATTCCTAGAATATAAACATCTATTTCTTCACCATCTTCACTTAAAGTATTGGGAATATAACCATAATTTACTGGATATATAAAATCAAAGTTTGGATGTTTCTCTCCTAATTTTCTATCAACTTTTACTAAAACTTCTTTATTGAGATAAAATTTATATTTTTCTATATCTTTTAACATAAAGCTCACTCCTAATTAAAGTAAATCTTTTTTAAATTTTATCATATAAAATAAAAAAACACACTGAATAGTGTGTTGAATTTCTAAAATGGCGCTTCCTAA
>ERZ772974.1461-NODE-1461-length-15483-cov-9.699572_pt1 | contig 15483 bp, 10 predicted proteins | sample MGYA00580671_ERZ772974 | MGnify/ENA primary metagenome ERZ772974 (study PRJEB29015, sample SAMEA2738065) | human oral metagenome | biome: human oral; feature: human-associated habitat; material: saliva | place: China | collected 2218 ... | reverse complement strand
AAATCAGCCCTTTACTTTTTGCCCTCTCCAAAAGAACGGCGTATCGATCAAAAAAACTTTTTATCGGACAGCAATATAAAAAAATAAGTAACTGTAATGAGAGATTTTTGTTCTTGAAATGTATCACGCTGGAAAATAAAAGAGATGCTACTATGTTTCTAGTTGCATCTCTTTTATCATTTAGTTTGATAATAGCCTGATTTGTTTGGTGGCCTAACTCTCGTTTTTAATAAAGGAAGAAAGACTATAGCCTGCTAAAGTTTTCCATTTCTCTCTTTATGATTGAAAAGCATTAAAGCCTTGCGCTGTTAAAGGGAATTCTTGCCCATCGCGAGTTATGAGGTGTGTACCCTCAGCCTCCTTTGTAATGGCACCGATAATGTGGATATCCTCTATTGCTTTTAGCTTGTCATATTCGCTCAGCGAGGCGGTGAACAGCAATTCATAGTCTTCTCCACCATTTAAGGCGCAAGTCGTGACGTTTAAATTAAATTCTTCTGCTGCAGCAGCTGTCTGATAGTCTAATGGCAGACGATCTTCGTAAATGCTACATCCACAATTGCTTTGATGGCAAATGTGCAAGAGTTCGGAGGAAATCCCATCGCTCACATCCATCATCGCAGTAGGGTGGATCTGGGCTTTGCGAAGTATTTCTGGAATGTCACGACGAGCTTCCGGTTTAAGAAAGCGTTCAATCAGGTATTCACGTCCGGCAAAGTCTGGTTGAGCAGCCTCTGCACCATTTTGGGGCTGCGACTCAAAAACGCGTTTCTCTCGCTCCATTAGTTGAAGGCCTAAATAGGCGGCTCCCAAATTTCCACTAACGCAGATTAAATCATTCTCTTGCGCGCCGTTACGATAGACAATATCAGACTCATCGGCCTCGCCGATGCAAGTTATACTAATAGCTAAACCCGTTAGCGAACTACAAGTGTCTCCCCCAACAAGGTCAACTCCGTGGCGTTCGCAAGCCAAGCGTATGCCGGCATACAAATCTTCAGTAGCCTCTATGGAAAAGCGTCGGCTTAAGGCCAAGTTTACGACCAATTGACGTGGCGTGCCATTCATTGCATAAACGTCTGAGAAATTTACCTGTGCAGCTTTATAGCCTAAATGCTTTAAGGGCGTATAAACTAAATCAAAATGGACGCCCTCCATCAGCATATCGCTTGTTATAAGCACCTTCTTATTAGGGTAAGAAAGTACCGCACAATCATCTCCGACGCCTTTTAGCGTAGATTCATTCGTGTTCTTAAGGTCTTTTGTCAAATGGCGAATCAGACCGAATTCTCCTAAGGTCGAAATGTCAGTCATTGAATACACTTAGAAATAATAACCCAATCCGATACGTAAGCCAATAGTACTGCCTCGTGAGAAATCGTTGAGACTTATCTTGTAATAGAGAGCAGGCTCAACGGCTATGTAGTGATTGAGGTAGAATGTGTAGCCCACTTCTAAAGGAACAACAATGTCATTGTTGCCTGTAGATGTGTGCTCGAATCCGGCACCGGCGCTCAAATACAAACCATTTTGCAAAATATAATAGCGTAAGCTTGCACCCAAACTGAGGGCATTGTATTTGCGTGTATGTTCAAAGCCAACATTAGCGTGTAGCATCCAAGAGTCGGTGAAGAAATAGCCTGCATCAGCTTGTACACCAAAACGCAGGTGCTCATTGGAATTATAACTGAGGCCGGTAAAAGACGTTCCGACGTATTTCGTACCTTCTTTAAATTGGGCTTTGGCTGTCGTTACCAAGAAAAGAAGCAGGAATAAAGAGACGATTTTTTTCATTGTTACAATATTGTGTTACTGATTATTTGTGCGCAAAGGTACGTAATTATACTTACATCTTATCTCTTCCTAATTCTTTTTATATACTTCTTATTTTCTTTTCCTTTTGTAGGAAAAGTGCTGATAACATAGTGAATGAATCTTATGCTTAGTTTGTTCGGATGCATCGTGCTTTTTCTACGTGAAGTACAAATGCTCTGTGTTGTTGTGAAAACCTTAGTTATTGCTATGTTTTGATAAAGGAATGATGGAGAAAGATGTTTGTTGAAGTCTATTTTTTTAATTTTGTCTCCGACAAACTCAAAATCGAAAGAGATTATGCTAGGTAATTTTAAGTATTCTAATCCGACAACACTCTATTTCGGAAAAGATGCGTTGAGCGCTCTTCGAGATGAATTGAAGCAATATGGACCTACTATTATGTTGAGCTATGGTGGGGGTAGTATTAAACGCAATGGTATCTATGATGCTGTGATTGAAGTATTGCAGACTTGCGGTAAGCACATTGTAGAAGACGCGGGCGTAATGCCTAATCCAACGGCCGAGAAATTAAGAGAGGGTGTAAATCTGGCAAAAACCAATAAAGTCGATCTTATTCTTGCCGTAGGTGGAGGATCTACCATAGATTATGCAAAGGCGGTTAGCGTAGCTGTCGATTGCGATAAGGATCCATGGACACATTTCTTTTTAGAGAGAAATGAACCTCAAGGAAAGGTCGTACCAGTGGGCGCTATTCTAACCATGGTTGGTACTGGGTCGGAAATGAATGGCGGAAGTGTGATTACAGATTCTGCAACAGGATTGAAGATCGGCCACGTTTTTGCAGAGAATGTCTTCCCTAAATTCGCCATACTCAATCCTGAGTTTACCTATACTATTCCTGCGTATCATATGGTTGCTGGATTCTTTGACATCATGTCGCATATCATGGAACAATACTTCAGCAATACAGATGATAATGCGAGCGATTATTTGGCAGAAGGGCTTATGCGCTCACTTATTCACAGCAGTCGCATTGCTGTGCTAAATCCGCAAGATTATGAGGCGCGTTCTAACATTATGTGGGTTGCTACTTGGGCTTTGAATACGCTTATAAGCAAAGGAAAAGATGGAGATTGGAATGTCCATATGCTTGGGCAGGCAATAGGGGGCGTAACGAATGCTACGCATGGTATGACTTTAGCTGCCGTAAGCTTACCTTATTATCGCCGAATAATGAAGGCCGGACTACCTAAGTTTGTTCGCTTTGCTACAAACGTGTGGGACGTTGCTACAGATGGCCGCACGGAAGAACAAATAGCTGCAATCGGACTTGAAAGATTAGAAGATTGGATGCGCGAATTGGGCTTGGTAATGCACGCGGCCGAGTTGGGGTTGAGTGAAGCCAATTTGGAAAAAACGGCAGATGGAGTTTTCTTGATAGGTACCGGCTATAAACTGCTTACGCGCGAATTTGTGCTTGAGATATTAAGGGCTAGCCTATAATTTTCAAGTTTTTCATTGTTTATGGGTCAATTTGCTTTCTAGTGAGTTGACCTCTTTTTTGCATTAACAAGAAATAGGGCGGTATAAGCTTATTATTATCTCTAAGACTTGCATATTTATATGCAATATCGAACAAGCCGTGTAAGCCAACCTGAAAGGTGGTGTGCAACATATTATAGTGGTACGAAAATCATTGATAGTTAATTTTTTAATTCCTATTGTTTTAGTGATTTCAATTTGAGATTGAACGCAGAAAGACTGAAAATTATTCTCTAAAAGACAATCTTGCTTTTGTCCCATCACGGAGGGATAAATCTATCATCACGAGAGAATATTTGTACTATCACGGTGGTATTCTTTTGTCATCGTGAAGGTATAATTAAAACTCCGGAAATTTTGATTTCATTATGAGATATGATGCTGTAAATTATGCTCTTTAATTTGTTCTCTTTCTGCTATTTAGAGATAGACTTTGATTGTATATCATTACATTTCATAATGAGTTCGTAAAACAAAATAGGTCGCAGTTGTTCGTTGGTATAGGAAAGTAGATAAGCAGGACTTCGCTCCCTAAAAGTGTACATCAGGCATCTTTACTGCGATTTTATAGGGGAGTATGATAGGCGTAAAAAAGTAAAAATCGCTTTGCTCATATCGTTAGTTGTCGTATTTTTGCATGCAATAAAAGACCACGTAAACATGACTGCTGATTTTATTGCTGACAGAATCGTTATGGATGGACTCACGTTTGATGATGTCCTCCTCGTCCCCGCCTATTCGGAAGTGCTTCCACGCACTGTAAGTCTAAAAACTAATTTCTCACGCCATATAGAGTTGCAAATTCCTTTTGTGACGGCTGCTATGGATACTGTAACCGAGGCTCCGATGGCTATAGCTATAGCCCGCGAAGGCGGTATCGGTGTGATCCATAAAAATATGAGTATTGAGGAGCAGGCGCGCCAAGTTGCTATTGTGAAGCGTGCTGAGAACGGAATGATTTATGACCCTGTCACGATTCATAGAGGTAGTACGGTAAGAGGTGCCTTGCAATTGATGCATGAGTATCATATTGGCGGTATTCCCGTTGTGGATGATGATATGCATTTAGTGGGTATTGTCACCAATAGAGATTTACGCTTTGAGCACAACCTGGATCAAAAGGTAGAAGATGTTATGACCAAAGAACATTTGGTTACGACTACTCAACAGACAGATCTGCAAGGTGCTGCTCGTATCTTGAAAGAGAACAAGATAGAAAAGCTACCCGTGATTGATAAAGACGGAAAGTTGGTGGGGCTGATTACGTATAAAGATATTACCAAAGCCAAAGATAAACCGATGGCTTGCAAAGATGCAAAAGGTCGATTGCGCGTGGCTGCAGGCGTGGGCGTCACTGATGATACAATGCAACGTATGGATGCATTAGTACAAGCAGGGGCGGATGCCTTAATTATAGACACGGCGCACGGCCATTCACGCTTTGTTATTGACAAGCTGCGGGAGGCAAAGAACTGTTTTAATGATGTAGATATCGTTGTCGGTAATGTGGCAACGGGTGACGCGGCTCGAATGCTGGCAGAGGCGGGAGCTGATGCAGTCAAAGTGGGTATCGGACCGGGTTCTATTTGCACAACGCGCGTTGTGGCTGGTGTAGGCGTACCGCAGTTGAGTGCTGTCTACGATGTTGCTTGCGCTTTGAAGCCATTTAATGTTCCTTTGATTGCCGATGGCGGTTTGCGCTATTCGGGAGATGTGGTAAAAGCCATTGCAGCCGGAGGCTTTAGCGTTATGATTGGATCTTTGGTAGCCGGAACAGAAGAAAGTCCGGGTGAAACCATTATCTTTAATGGTCGTAAATTTAAAGCATACCGCGGAATGGGTAGCTTGGAGGCTATGGAAAATGGATCAAAGGACCGCTATTTCCAGGGCGGTGTAAAGGAAGTTAAGAAACTTGTTCCCGAGGGGATCGCCGGTCGGGTTCCGTATAAAGGTACGGTACAAGAGGTGCTCTTCCAATTGTGTGGTGGTTTACGTAGCGGTATGGGCTATTGTGGAGCTGCAACAATCGAAGACTTGCACAAAGCGAAGTTTACAAGGATTACTAATGCCGGCGTGTTGGAAAGTCACCCGCACGATATATCCATAACTTCTGAAGCTCCAAATTATTCCAGACCAGAATAAAGATATTATTCATCTAAAAAAGTAACATTTTGGAGAGATAGATTACCTCTCTTAATGCTTAAAAGCCCATATATGAAACTGAAATTATCTTTCGGCTTAATATTGCTAAGCTTGTTTGCTATCAATATCGAACAACTACAAGCACAGTCAGCTAATGATCCTGTTATTATGACCATAAATGGTCGACCGATCTTACGCTCTGAGTTTGAATATAGCTATAACAAGAATGGTAAAGAAGCTGCTGTCGTAGAAAAAAAGAGCGTTGATGAATATGCTGAGATGTTTCTTAATTATAAGTTGAAGGTGACTGCTGCTGAGCGAGCTGGCATAGATACGACAAAAGCCTTTAAAGATGAATTTCGCACATATCGCGATCTGCAATTGACACCCTTTATGGTGGATCAGGCTTTCATTGACTCAACTGCTATTGCTTTGTATGATAATATGAAGACGCGCTTGGGTGGTAAAGACTTGTTGCGTCCTGCTCACATATTATTTTCAGTAAAACAAAACGCTACAGCTGCTGAAAAAGAAACGGCCAAAATGCGAGCAGATTCCGTTTATCAGATAATTATGAATGGCGGAAATTTTGCAGCTTTGGCTAAGGAATATTCGGGAGATTTGGGATCTGCTCTTCGTGGTGGAGAAATTTCTTGGATAGGTCCGGGTGCTACTGTAAAAGAGTTTGAAGAGGCAGCTTATAAGCTAAAAGTCGGAGAAGTTTCTCAGCCTGTCCTTACTCCTTTCGGGTATCATATTATTAAGATGCAAGAGCGTAAACAATTGGAGCCTTATGCAGAGTTGCGCGATCAAATTCTCTATTCTTTAAAACAGCAAGGGATAGATGAAATCTCTGCAAATGAAAAGATTCGTCGAATCATTGCAGAATCAAAAGGGCGCTTAACACGTGAAGCTGTAATGGATAGTTTGCTTAGAGCTCACGATGCAGACTTAAACCTTAAATATTTGATTCAAGAATATCACGATGGCCTTTTACTTTTCCAAATCAGTAAGGATAAGGTTTGGGATGAGGCAAACCAAAATGATAAAGCTCTTAGTGCCTTGTTTAAGAAGAATAAGCGTCAATATACTTGGACAGAGCCGCGCTTTAAAGGCTTTGTAATACATTGCAGTAAGCCTGAGCAGGTTAAGTTAGTTAAGAAAGTATTGAAAAAGAGCGAGAATGGCGATTGGCAGTCTGCCATTACGAATGAATTCAACAAGGATTCTGTGACAGTCGTTGTTGCTGGGCCAAATATCTGTAAAAAAGGAGAAAACCCTTATGTTGATGAGTTTGCTTTTGGAATTAAGGGTAGCGCAAAAACTTATCCGAAATTCATTTATACAGATGTGTTTGGAAAGATTTTGAATCAGCCAAAGTCTTATCAAGATGTGCGCTCTATGGTGATTAGTGATTGGCAAGATATTTTAGAGAAGAAGTGGATAGGCGAACTACGTAAAACGATCCCCTATACGATTGATAAAAGCGTATTGAAGACAGTAAATAAACACAACTAATTTAAAAACATACTTAGCGTCAGATGAGAAAAATACTTTTAATCCTCTTCGGTTGCTGGGCTCTTTGGAGTCAGGCGCAACGCCCGAGAAATATTGTAGATGAGGTTATTTGGGTTGTAGGAGATGATCCAATTTTCCTCTCGGATGTGGAGCAAGCTCGGTTGTATGCAGAGTCAGAAGGACACTCACCTGATAATCCTTATTGTACGATACCTGAGCAGATAGCTATACAAAAATTGTATTTGCATCAGGCAGAAATTGATAGTATCACAGTCAGTGAAGGTGACATTATACGTGCAGCAGACGAAATTATTAACCGCTATATTCAAAACTTAGGCTCTAAAGAGAATGTTGAGGCAATGATGCATAAAAGCATACCCCAACTACGTGAAGAGTTTAAACGAAGCCAGCGAGATCGTATGCGCATACAACGGGAACAGCAACGTATAACGGAAAAGGTCGCTATAACTCCTGCAGAAGTAAGAGAGTATTTTAAGAATATCCCTGCTGATAGTCTACCTCTCATACCTACACAGGTCGAGGTTCAAATAATAACTGCGCAACCTCAACCAACACGTGCAGAAGTCGAACGTATAGAAAATAAACTAAGAAGCTTTGCAGATCGCGTGAACTCAGGAGAAACTGAGTTTTCGACTTTGGCGCGTTTTTATTCGCAAGATCCAGGTTCTTCTCGAAATGGAGGAGAAATGGATTATATGGGAAGAGGGCAACTTGTTCCCGAGTTTGCAAACGTAGCTTTTAGTTTGAGTGATCCCAAAAAGGTTTCAAAAATTGTTAAGACTGAATTTGGCTATCATATTATACAGCTAGTCGATAAAAGAGGAGATAAGGTGAAAGTGAGGCATATATTACTGAAGCCAGATATTTCATCAGATGAATTTGCACGCCAAGAGGCAAAGTTGGACTCAATTGCAACTCTAATCAGGGAACATAAACTTTCTTTTGAAGATGCTGCAGCCATTTATTCTGATGATAAAGACACTCGAAATAATAAAGGTTTGATGTCTTATGTAAATCCTGAGGATGGCTTGCTGACGGCGCGATTTCAGTTAAAGGATTTGAACCAGAGTATCGCACAGGTGATAGACACGATGAAAGTAGGTGAGGTTTCAAAGGCAATCACAATGACTAATGCAAAAGGGCAGGACGTTTGTGCGGTTGTAAAACTTAAGGCTCGTATTGATGCGCATCGTGCAAACCTTAAAGAGGATTTTCAAAAATTACGCGATATTGTTTATGAGAAACGCTGTAATGAAAAATTGGATGAATGGATTGCAAATAAGATAAAGACAACTTATGTGCGCATAAATCCAGATTGGAAGAACTGTACCTTTAAATATAAAGGTTGGATAAAGGAGTAAATTGAAACACTTACCTGTTTATAGAAAAATACGAATAGCTCTAATATTACTATTAGGGCTGTTCTGCTTTGTGACCGTATTTGCAATAAGGCCAAGAAAAAAGTCGAACGAAAAAATTGTGTTGAAACATGCTGATCGGTGGTCTTATGATCAATTTAGACAACCTGACGCGCAGTTTCTGAATGGTAATGTCGTCTTATTACATAGCGGTATGACCATGTCTTGTGATAGTGCGATTCTTTTCCAAGCAACAAATTCGTTTGAAGCTTTTGGGCATGTTAAGATATTGCAGGGAGATACACTGTCTCTAAAAGGTGAGCATCTCTTTTATGATGGAGGAGCCCAATTGGCACAAATGAGAAAGAATGTAGTAATGAAACATCGTACTCAAACTCTCTTGACTGACAGTTTGAATTATGATCGCTTGTATGGTATTGGATATTTTTTTGCAGGAGGAGAGCTTATTGATGCAAAAAATAGGTTGACGTCTGATTGGGGAGAATACGATACAAAAACGCGCAAGGCAAAATTCAATTATAGTGTGAAGCTGAAGAACCCACAATTTATGCTTACATCTGATACGCTTCATTATGATGTTATTTCTAAATGGGCGGAAGTTCAAGGGCCTTCTAATATCATTAGTGGCAATAATCATATTTATACAGAACGTGGTTATTATAATACAACAACGGAACAAGTAAGGCTTTATGATCGGCCAGTCTTATTTAATCAAGGTTCAAGACTTGTTGGAGATACATTATTATATAACAAGCACACAGGTGTGATTACGGTCAGACATCATATCTCCTATGAGGATAAGAAGAATAAAATAAAAATGATGGGGGATTATGGGCAGTACAATGAATTGACTGGAGAAGCGCTTGCAACAGGCAAAGCATTAGCTAAGAATTATACCAATGGCAAAGATACGCTTTATGTACATGCAGATACGTTGCGGCTATATTCTTATAATATGAAGACAGATTCCGTTTATCGCGTTCTGCATGGCTCTCCTCACGTGCGTGCATTTCGGACAGATATGCAAGCGGTCTGTGACTCTCTTGTTTATGATACAAAGAGAAAACAAATGTTATTATATAAAGATCCCATAGTTTGGAGTGATCAAAAACAAATTGTCGGGGAGGAAATAAATGCTTTTATGAATGATTCTATCATTGATAGTATCTATGTGCGCCGACAAGCTTTACTAATCGAAAAGGTTGACTCTACTCATTACAATCAAGTTGCGGGGCTATTGATGAGAAGTTATTTTGATGAGCAAGGACAGGTTCGAGAAAGTAATGTAGATGGTAATGGAACATTAATATACTTTCCCCTAGAAAAGGATAGTACAATTCTTTATCAAGTTTATACTGAGGCTACGAATTTGCGTTCATATTTTGTCCAAAAGCAGATGAGTAAACTACTGGGGTTCCCATTGCCGACAGGAACTGTATATCCATTGGCGTTGGCACCAAGAGAGAGAACTTTCTTACCTCCTTTTGCTTGGTTCGATTATATTCGTCCACTAAGTAAAGATGATCTCTTTGAGTGGAGATCGAAGAAGCAAGGTAGTGAAATGAAGCCACTCCCTCGGCGAGAAGCTCCAGTACAAAATGTAAAGTAGGTTTCAAGTGTCAGATATTATTCATCTTTTACCAGATTCTGTTGCAAATCAAATTGCAGCAGGAGAGGTTATTCAGCGTCCTTCTTCAATCGTGAAAGAACTAATAGAAAACTCTATAGATGCGGAGTCTTCTTTAATTCAAGTTTTTATTACTGATGCCGGTAAGTCGTGTGTTCAAATAGTCGATAATGGAAAAGGTATGAGCGAAATGGATGCTCGCTTGTCTTTCGAACGTCATGCGACATCTAAGATAAGCACCCCTTCAGATCTATTTGCGTTGAAGACAATGGGATTTCGTGGAGAGGCTTTGGCTTCTATAGCCGCCGTCGCACAGGTAGAGCTTAAGACAAGAACAGAAGAAGAAGAACTAGGTATCTGTGTAGATGTTGAAGGAGGTAGAATAAAGAGTCAAAGTGTTGTAGCTTGCCCGGTTGGAGCGAATTTTTCTGTACGTAATATCTTTTTTAACATACCAGCTCGTCGTAAATTTTTGAAATCTAACCAGACGGAAATGGGGAGCATTATGTCAGAGTTTGAACGCCTTGCTTTAGCCAACCCTTCTGTTGCATTTAAGCTCTATAATAACAATTCCCTATTAATTGATTTGCCAGCTGGAAACTTTCGTCAGCGTATAAAAGCATTGTTTGGTTCAAAGTTAGATGAACAGCTTATGTCTATTGAAGTTAAGACAGAGCTGGTTTCTATTAAAGGCTTCGTTGGGAGTCCGAACAGCTCAAAGAAGAAGTGTCATCAATTTTTCTTTGTAAATGGGCGCTATATGAGGCATAATTATTTTGCAAAGGCTATACAGACAGCTTTTGAAAGGCTTATTCCAGAGAATGAACAGATTCCCTACTTTGTTGCTTTGGAAGTAGATCCTTCAAGAATAGATGTGAATATTCATCCGACAAAGACTGAAATAAAGTTTCAAGATGAGGGTGCAATTTGGCATGTAGTTTTGGCTTGTGTTCGAGAAGCATTAGGAAAATATGCAGCTGTACCTTTGATAGAATTTGACACAAAGAACAAGCCTGTTATGCCTGTTTTTGAATCAATAGATAAGACGCAGGTGCTTAGTCCACCTCAAGTTCATATAAACCAAAACTTTAATCCTTTTAATAAAGAACGTTCTAATCAAAATACTCGACAAGTCGAAAGTAATTGGGAAAGAGATCTAGATAGACTTTTTCAACCCCGACGTTCCGAGTTGTCTGCTTTGACTGAAGAACAATCAACGTTACTTACAAAATCTCCAAGTTTAGAGGGGTTTGATGTAGATGATCTTTCTGATAAGTATATGCAATTGTTAGGACGGTTTATTCTTTTACCTGTAAAGTCTGGTCTTATGCTTGTTGAACAGCATCGAGCTGATGTGCGCATTTTGTATGATTACTATTTGCGTCAGATTAAAAATCAAGCAGGCCCATCTCAAGGTATATTATTTCCTCAAACGATTCATTTTTCTCCAACGGAAAAGGTCTATTTAGAAAAGATTTTACTACCACTCACTGATATCGGTTTTGATCTTACGCAGCAGACGAATGGCGAGTATGAAGTAAGAGGTATTCCATCAGGCACAGAAGGATTAGATATCTCAGATCTTCTATTGAATATAGTTCAAGAGTTGAAGCAGGGAAATATAGAAGCTATTAATGAAATTCATCATCATGTCGCTTTAACTTTAGCTTCAAAGTCTGCTATTCCTATAGGTGAAGTGTTATCTAACGAAGAGATGGGTAATTTAATGCAACGATTGTTTGCCTGCGAATGTCCTAATTATGGACCCGATGGAGCTACTATTCTTGCAATTATTCAAAGCGAAAAAATATTGAGTATATTTAGTTAAAGGACCTTGCTATTGTTGTAGAAGTGCCAAATAAAACCGTATAACTAATGATTATATGTTTTTTTGTATCTTAGTTTTGATTGTTTGAATATGATTTCTCTATATTTGCGTAAAAATTGGGAGTTAGAGGTCTTCTCTGTGAGTTCCCTAATTAGAAATATATTGTCTCACTAAAATATGTAAGTTATGAAAAAGATCATGATTACGTTAGCTGCTCTTGCTTTAGGGTCGTCAGCAATGGCTCAAGAAACAGTCATTCCGACTAAAAAGTATAGCGTAGCAACAAATTCATTTTGGTCAAATTGGTTTTTTAGTGTTGGTGGTCAGTATAATGCTGCCTACTCTTCACAGGAAGTACACGGATTATCTGGTAATCCGTGTACGACAACACGTGGTGTTTTTGGTTTTAACGCTGCCATTGGTAAGTGGTTTACTCCGAGTATCGGTCTTCGCACGAAATTTGAAGGCGTATGGGGTAAGCAGGTGAATACAGAGAATGATCACCACACCTATCACTATTGGAACATTCACGAGGATGTAATGTTCAACTTATCTAATATGCTTTGCGGTTATAACGAGAAGCGCGTTTGGAACTTTATTCCTTATGCCGGTGTTGGTGTCGCTCGCAATATGTCAGCAAATACTTATGATATCTCTTACCAAGCTGGTTTGTTGAACAACTTCCGCCTGAGCAAACACTTCACACTGTTTGTTGATGTTTATGCAAATGCAATTGAAGGCACGCAAGACATCACGGATTTCAGATATCCGGATGGATGGTCTGGCTATAAGAAGTCTAGGTCTCGTCACTGGGACAAGATGATTGGTACTGCTATTGGTCTTACTTATAACTTTAATAAGACTGATTGGGATCAGGTGCCTGATGTAGATGCTTTGATGGCAATGAACAAAGAGCAAATGGACGCTCTTAATGCTGCTTTGAAGGATCAACAAGATGAAAATGCACGCTTGCGTGAGATGTTGGCTAATCAAAAGCCTGCAGAAACTATTGAGAAAGTTACTACAGAATATGTTGTTACAACGACTTCTGTATTCTTTAACTTGAACTCTTCTAAGATTGCAAGCCGCAAAGATTTGGTTAACGTGAAAGAGGTTGCAGAATACGCTAAGGCTAATAACGCGAAGATCCGCGTTACGGGTTACGCTGATAGCAAGACGGGTTCTGCTTCTATTAACCGTCGTCTTTCTGAGGCACGTGCTGCAGCAGTTGCAAACGAACTCGTTAAGATGGGTGTAAGTAGAGATAACATCATCACTGAGGCTAAGGGTGGTGTAGACACATTATCTCCGTTCTCTTACAACCGCCGTGCTACGGTTAAAATTGCAGTTGAATAATAGTTTCTCTCAATAAGAAGGTAAAAGGGAGCTCTATGTGAGTTCCCTTTTTGTATTATTGCTGTCCGATAAAAAGTCTTTTTGATCGATACACCGTTCTTTTGGAGAGGGCAAAAAGTAAAGGGCTGATTTCGTTTTGTGAAGTCAGCCCTTAATGTAGTTTCCTGAAACAGGTTGACTACTTGTTAGCCTTAAACCTTGTATAAGTTGACTCAGTTATACTTAATGACTGATAATAGTTGACAGTTCTTTGTTAACACAGAGTTTTGTTGACTAGCGCATCCTTATCCCTGCCAGAGGTTGACCGGCAGGCATAGTCCGCAAGGACCCCCCTGACAAGGAGGCAGAGGTAAACTATTTCCAGGGATTGCACAAGCGTTCTGCTTCTCTTTTATGTGCTTTTCCCTGTAACTCGTCCATCTCTTCGTTATTTCGCCCACACAATGGGCAGCTTCACGTGGTGTCATCATGTCGATGCTCATGTGCGGACGCTCTTCGTTGTAGAAGGCGACCGCCGCTCTTACGGCCTCTATCACCTGGTCGGTATTGGCGAAGTGCTTACCCTTCAACAACTCGTTGTTCATCGTGTTGTTGATGCGTTCCGCCTGGGCGTTGTCCTTCGGGTCACCGCATTCCGTCATACTGATCTTGATACCATACAGACGTAGTATCTCAACATACTTTGCACTGGCATACTGGCATCCGCGGTCAGAGTGATGGATGAGTTTCACCTCTTCCTTGGCGATGTCCTTGATGCGCTCTAGAGCCATCCCCAGCGCCTTGACGGGATATTCCGTCTCAAGGGTGTCACCTACGCACCATCCTGCGATTTCCTCCGTATAGGCATCAAGGATGAGTGACAGATAGCAGAAGCGGTAATGCTCAGTATCCAGCCACACCGTTATATAGGTAATGTCGCTCACCCACAGCCTATTGGGGGCTAAGGGTATATACTCCTTTATAAGATTGGGAAACACGGGAAGACCATGTGTAGAATCTGTCGTGCGAGGCTTACGGATACGCATCCTTACCTTGAGACCATAGGCATCCACGATATGAATCTATCGCTTAATTGTACTCTCACTTACAGGAATAATTTTAGAAATTCGCTTTTGTCCCATGCCTTCCTGGGTGTGGAGACGGATTACATCATCATAATACTTCGTGCGTTTTGCACAGTTATACTTAAACATACTTGCTGACGTTGCGAGTCAACTTTTTTTAGGGAAAGACATTAATGGTTAATTTGTATTCGACAAAAACACTTAACCATGGGTAAAATAATAATAAGCTTGGTAGTATTTCACCTTATAATACTCAATTCTATGCAGGCAAAACCTACATAGTCGTCCCTTAAAAAGCTTTGATAAGCGAGAAGTCTTCCATCCATGTCCTCTCGCTTATTATTTTGAGCAACTTCAAAAGAGCTCTCATGGCTCTTTTGAAGTTGTAAGCGGCTGCCGCCAATAGTATGTTCACAGCATCCCCTTCCACTCCCTTGTAATAGTTACGTCCTAAACGATGCTCTGATTTCAAGTGTCCGATGGAGGGTCCTATGCCTGCTCGCTTGCAGAATAGCTTGTGTTTCTTCCGCTTCTGATACCTGCTGTCTGAAGATTTAGGGGCATCGGTATTAAAATCCGAGTGCCATTAATCTCTTTCTTTCCCCGATAACCCCTGTCCCCTGCCGGTATTTTGATCTTTCTCCGAGTCAGGCGTTCAACTTGTGCCAACGAGGCTTCTATGGTGTGTCCATCATACTCATTACGAAAAGATTGTGCGCCAAGAATAAGCCCCGTGGCAGAGCGGATGATGGATACCTTATTACCAAATTCGTACTGCTTATGCGCTTTACCCTTACTGATGCATTGCACATCAGGCTCGTGAATATAGTGAATCTTTTTCTGACTATGACGCCGTTGTGCAAGAATCGCCTCAAATCTTTCAATCAGCTCAGTGTAAACAGAACACGCTCCAAGATTTCGCTTGAATTCTCGGACTAATCCGCCTGCTATGGTTCGTAATTTCCTATCCGCCCGAACTGCCTTTTGGCGATTCTTGGGATGATGGAGAAAACGCCGGTCACGATAAATGTGCTTGAGAACAAAAGTATGGCTTTGGCGAAGTGGCAACTCTAATTTGTGGACGATAGCCGGAACCTGGCGGACAATCTTTTTATGCAACTTGGCATCTGTAGGGTAGGTGATATTCTTCTCTTGAAAGGTCGAATCAATAAAAACCGTGTCATGATGATCATCATCTTCTTCTTCGGTATTGACCCGAATGCTTTCCTG
>ERZ772974.1458-NODE-1458-length-15513-cov-3.249127_pt1 | contig 15513 bp, 5 predicted proteins | sample MGYA00580671_ERZ772974 | MGnify/ENA primary metagenome ERZ772974 (study PRJEB29015, sample SAMEA2738065) | human oral metagenome | biome: human oral; feature: human-associated habitat; material: saliva | place: China | collected 2218 ... | reverse complement strand
CTGGATAAGAGGAATACTCGCGATAAGGCCTCGGAGAGGTGTATCGGGGAGCTAGGCTCGCGATACCTTAGCACAATAAATAGAGGGCAGGACTCTCGGCAATAGTCTCCAATTGGGAAATGATAAGTAAATTCGCACTGAGTAACGTAAGTAGCGAATCGTAATTGTTGTTTGTTTTAGGCTGTATTAATGAGTCTGCAGATTTGTTCAAAAAAGGAGATGTCTAGAGGTGCTAGGGGGATTAAGTTCTCTTTGGAGAGGTGTTTAATTCTACTAATTTTCTTCTGCCTACTCTATCTACCTAGCGAGGTATATGCTCAAACTTCTCAGAATACTCAACGGCAACTTGAGGCTGTAGAACGAACTTTTGCTGATCTAGCTCAGCGCAATGCCTATGTTGAGAGCTTAGATTATAATGACTTGCCTATGGCACATTTGCCCATAGGGATGAAGCGAACGGTTAGCGGTATGGAAGTTACCATTGCCGTTAATCGTTTTGCATTGGGGCCAGCCCATAGTGAACTTGCCGTTTATGCAAAAGCCATTATTCCGCAGGGAAGTGATGGTCGTAGGTTAGTCCTCTTCTTTGGCGCAGAGGGTGTCAAGGGTACTCATTCAGGAGGCTTGGCTGATGAGGTTAAGTTGTCACTTCTCCAAGATGTCGAGATCCCGTTCAACGGAGGTAATACCTCCCTGATTCTTAAGGGCGGTTTCAATCGTAGTCGAGGGATCTCTGAGAGCAACACTTACATGACCATCAATTGTGATGGCTTCAGAAACTTAGCTTTAGATGCAGAGGTGCATTTCCCAACCTCACTGATATCATCAGCCACGAATGGCGAACAAGTAGTTGGTCGTTTCAGCACTATCATAGAAAGCTGGGACGACTTACTTGTATCGATGAGCTTACCTTCTTTTGAAATTAAGGGGCTTAAGGGCTATGTTTTTGAAGCTAATGATGTGGTCTTTGACTTCAGTAGCATACGCAACTCTAGAGATATACACTTCCCTAAGGAGTATGAACAAGGTTTTCTGCCAGATGAACGTACACTGTGGCGGGGTGTATATGCTAAGAGTGTTTCAGTGACTCTACCTAAAGCTTTTTCTAATGCTCGTTTTTCTGCCGAGAATCTCCTAATTGATGATAATGGCATTACGGGGATATTTGCTGCGGATAATGTCCTGCAGCTAGATAAGGGTAGTGCCAGCGGTTGGAAATTCTCCGTGGATCGCTTTGCGATGCACCTTGTAGGGAGCGAGCTAATCTCTTCAGAGCTGAAAGGTCGCCTAGGCTTACCTTTCAAAGGGGAAACAACAACCTTAGCTTATGAGGGCTCTATGCAAATGAATGACCGTTATACATTGGTTGTTCGGCCAGACTCTAGTTTAAGCTTCTCAATCTTTAATGCCGAGGCTCAGTTAGATCCCAGCTCTTATGTTAAGCTAGATTTAATAGATGACAAATTTGTCCCAGAGGCTGTTCTGCATGGTCGGATGACTCTTGGTAAGACCGAGGGGCTTGATGATCTAAACGCTCCTGAGTCCGTTAAGCTAGCGAGCTTAAAATTTCGCAACCTTCGTTTAACTACTCAAGCACCTTATATTAGCGTCGAGGCTTTGGGATACGAGGGTGAAGCTAAGCTGGGAGATTTTCCCCTTTCCATACAGCAGTTAGAATTAGGAGCTAATGATCGAGGTGCCCATTTAACACTAGGAGCTGGGCTCAGCCTAGGGAAAAATCTCTTTTCAGGGAAGACCAACATTACACTACGAGCAGCTTATCGCGATAATGTCTGGTATTATGAGGGTATGGATGTCAGCGAGATTGCCCTTGATGCTAAAATTGCGGGCAAGATTGGTCTAGTAGGTAAGCTTAATTGGCATCGCGACAATACAATCTATGGGAATGGCTTTACGGGGAATCTTCTCCTATCGCTAGGTTTAGGCAAGACTGATCATGTCTCGTGGAAAGTCCGTGCAGGCTTCGGTCGTAAAGACAGCAATAGTTATTGGTATGCTGATGGTCTAGGGACTTTCCCTCAAGGTATACCGCTTGTTCCTCCTATGACTCTCAATGGTATTGGGGGAGCTCTTACTTATGGCGTGCGTGCTGAAGGGCAAAGTGCCGAGGGGGGCAAATTCCGGAGTGCTCAGTATGTACCTGATGAGAGTAAGGGACTCGGATTTAAGGCATCTACGTTATTTGAAATCAGCAAAACGGCACAAGGTGAGGCTGCCCTAGAGATAATTTTTTCTCGTTCTGGAGGCTTAAGTATGGTCGGTTTCTATGGTTATGCCCAATTCCCTAAGGACCTTAGGGGCGAAGTGTCCGCAGAAGAGAGGATAGACCAACAACATCGCACCATCCCGAGTAACCTAGGTGAACAGCTGAAGCAGGGGGGCGACTTTGAGAAAGTTCTGGGAGCTTTAAGTATAAAGAAGCTACCAGAAGCGCTTAAGGGGTCTAATATTTCGGGATCTATTTTTATGCAACTGGACCTGGACAATAGTAGCCTACACGCCGTGAGCCAAGTCTATGTGTCAAGTCCAGCTGGTGTCATCGCAGGCACTGGTCCTGATGGACTTGCTGGAAGGGGTGTACTGCATATTGATCCTAAGGAGTGGTATTTACATCTAGGAACTCCAGCAACTCCTATTGGCTTGAAGTTAAATGTTGGTAGCATTCTCGCTGTTAAGAGTGATGCTTACCTAATGGCGGGAAGCCGTATTCCCGGTATGCCTGCTCCTCCGCAAGAAGTAGCTAATCTTATAGGGCAAGATATTAGCCGTCTGAGCCTAGGGCGTAATTTAGACGCTCTAAGTACGGGTAAAGGCTTCGCTTTCGGCTCTAAACTGGGAGTGCGTACTGGTGACCTTCAGTTTGCTATCATGTATGCCAACTTTAATGCAGGCTTAGGTTTTGACGTGATGCTCAAGGATTATGGTCAGGCACAATGTCGAGGTCGTTCGGGTACAATCGGGCTTAATGGCTGGTATGCTCAAGGGCAGGCTTATGCCTATCTGCAAGGTGAGTTGGGCGTAAAAATCAAGTTGTGGTTAGTGCGTATGCGTATCCCTGTCATCAGGGGAGGGGCGGCTGCCTTGCTACAAGCGGGCTTGCCTGACCCAACCTTCTTCAAGGGATACCTTGGCGTAAATCTCGATGTGCTTGGGCTGGTGAAGGGGCATGCTCGCTTTAAACTAAGTATCGGCGAAGAGTGTGAAGTTGTAACCCCAGGTTCGTCTCCCATAGATGAACCAATGATCAATGACCTCTCGCCTGTTATTGGGGAGCAAGAAGTAAGTGTCTTTGCTGTACCTCAAGCAACTTTCAATGTTGCAATGGGTAAAACCTTTGAAGCCTCCAACGAGAGCGGTGTAAATAAGACCTATCGTGTTAGCCTCAATAGCTTTGATCTTAAAGATAAGGAAGGCAAGAGCATTAGTGCTAAACTTCTGTGGAGTGATGATAAGACTAAGCTCAGCTTGCAGGCTAAGGAAGTGCTTCCTCCAAATACAGAGCTTACGGCAAGTGTTCGTGTTGGCTTCGAAGAGTTTATAAATGGCTCTTGGCATCAAGTTGTGACTTCGGGTAAACCGGCAATAGAAGAGAAGACACATACTTTCACTACGGGTGGGGCTCCTAGCGAAATCCCTCTAGCCAATGTCGTTTATGCTTACCCAGTTGTAGGTCAGTCATACTTCCTCCCCAAGGAAAGTAATAAAGGCTATGTACAGCTCAAGATGGGACAAAAGTACCTCTTCGAGAAGGGCTTTGACTATAAGATGAGCTTCCTTGATGAAGAGGGAGGGCGAGTATCCACGGACTTCAACTACAACGAGAGTGAGAATAGACTAGAGTTTATTATTCCCAGCCTGAGAAAGAAAACTCCCTACACACTGAGCCTAGCTTACACCGCACAAGTTCAGGAGGGTCAAGAAAGTACTAAGAGTAACTCTACTACTAATATTGATAGCGAAGACTTAAATGTGCGTATTGGAGGTGATAGGGCTGAGCGCCTTGTGGCTAGCAACCTAGAGAAAGCTATCCTCAGCTATGACTTCAGCACAAGTCAGCACAGTACCTTCAAGGAAAAGATGGATGCCCTCAAGATTAAGGATGGCTTTGCAACTTATGATGAAGCCTCTGCTTATCCTCTTGAGCTGGATGTCCGAGCTGATGAGGCTTTTGATGAGGCTGAAGTATTAGGGGTAGAGACAACACAAGGGAAAGCCCTTGTGCAACTCAAAGCAATGCTAGAAGAGGATTATTTTGCCAAGATCGTCTACCCCTTAGTTTATGAGGGCTATCCCTTTGCTGGTCTTGAGTTAACTTATCGTAGTGAGCAACCCTATGGTGTACCACCCTATTATGCCTTTGCTCCCAGTCCATACTTCTTGTCTCAATTGAGTGACGGCACTCTTAATCAGCAAGCTTATCGATTCCCCTTCACTTTCTTGGCCTCGCGTGTTGTCTTTGCTGACTTCAGCGACCTACAGGGGCTTGTGGTCAATAACCCAGAGTTAGTAGGTCGTAGTATCTACGAGCGCTTCGCCCTTGGAACCTTACCCGTACTCAGACATGGTAAGTATAAGGCTCTCGTGAGCTATGTCTTACCCAATGGTACGATAAGCTCTACGATGCCTATCCTTTACAATAACAACCTCAAGTTTAACGCAGAGCGATGAAACAAGTAAGATGGGGTATGAGGCTCCTTACCCTTGGGATATGTTTGTTGCTTTCGGCTACGGTCAAGGCACAAACGAAGTCACAGGGAAGCATTAAAGTAAGGGCTGAAGTTCATAGTAATAAAGTGTTATTGCGATGGATTGCCAGTGATGCCAAAACTTGGGAAAGCTTGAACAAGCATGGGGTTCGCTTAGAGCGTCTAACTATCGCACGTAACGGACAAATACTACCAACCCCTGAGGTCCACATCTTAGGTGCTGAGCTCAAGCCAAGAGAGAGCGATGAACTCAAGACTATAGCCACACAATATCCTATGGGCTTAGTGATGGCACAAGCTGTCTTTGGGGAGGACTTTGAGGTGGGTCTCGGAGATAACCCCATGGCCAAGGCTATAGCTCTTGATGAGCAAAGAGAGCAGCGTTATCTCTTCTCTGCTTATGCGGCCGACCTATGCTTTCCTGTTGCCAAGGTTATGGGATGGGGCTGGGAGGATACAACGGTTAAGCCTGGAGAGCGATACTTGTATAAGGTCGTCTCTCTCAGTACGGACAAGAAGATGCCAATCAAGGCTGGGCTAAACTTCGTCATTATGGGGCAGAATACCCAGCTAGTCAAGCCTCAAGCCCTTTCTGTTCGCTTCGGGGATGCATCGGCTCAACTCTCTTGGGACTACAATGGGTTAGTACACCTATACAATAGCTATATCGTTGAGAGGAGTGAGGATGGACATATCTTTACTCCTATTACCCCTGAGCCTATCACTCGTATGTCCAAAGGGGAAAAGAGCCCACATGCTCCGATTACCTATACGGATAGCATTGCTAACCTACAGACCTATTACTATCGTGTAGCTGGGATTACTCCTTTTGGTACTAAGAGCGCATATAGCATAGTTGTTTCAGGAGCTGGATATCCAAGTCTTAAGACGATACCTATGATTAGCTCTGCCTCTTTTAATGAGAAAGGTGGGGCTCAGATGAGTTGGACATTCTCCCCAGAGGAAGAAGACCTCTTGGAGAGCTTCAGTATCTTACACTCGACAAATGATAAGAAGTATGTTCCCTTGAAACAGGGGCTAGCTCCTTCCGTAAGGAACTATACGATAGATATTCCTAAAGCGAAATATGTCTACTATAAAATAGAAGCTAGGCCTAAGAGAGGGGTATCAAGAGAATCTTTACCCATCCTTCTGCAGCCGATTGATAGTATTCCCCCAAGCAAGCCAACTGGACTAAGAGCTCAAGTAGATAGTCTGGGTAAGGTTCGCCTACTATGGAGTGCTAATAAAGAGGCAGACATATTGGGTTATCGCTTATATCGAGGAGAGAATAAGGGTGAAGAGTTAATCCCTATTACAGATGTAGCCATACGAGATACTCTATATCAAGACAGCGTCAATCTACAATCTCTTAATAGTAAGGTGTACTATGCCCTGACAGCTCTTGATCATCGCTACAATCAATCAGAGCAATCAGAGCTTGTTGAGGCATTAAAGCCTAATGTACTTGCACCAACGGCTCCAAGTATTACTAGTATAGAGCATGATAAGGGGCATACTGTGCTTCACTGGGAAGCCGCAGATGACCCATACCTTACAGGTTTCATCATCTTTAGGAAGGAGCCAGGAAGTAATACCCTACGCCAAGTCGCGAAGATTGATGATAAGACCCAGAGAACTTATCGCATCAAAGATGAACCAGGGAAGAGCTACATCTATCAGATGCAAGCCTACTCTAGTAAGAGGCTTCTCTCTGTGCTGTCTCAAGAAGTCGCTATCGGAGCTCAGATAAGTGAAAAGGCCTTGGTAGATAGTCATCTTAGCCTTAGTGCTCTACCAGAAGGGGGGATAGCCATTAAGTGGAAGACACAAGCTACAGCACTCATAAGTATAGCCCTCTACAAGACAGATGAGCAAGGACGCTTATACCTCTATCGTGATAGCCTACCTGCCGAGGGAGAAGTCGTAGACAGTGAAATCCAACAGGGAAAGAGCAATGCTTACACCCTTGTTGTCAAGCATAAGGGCAGCAAGCCGCAAACAATTAAGAGAAGCTTAAGTCTATGAAGAAATATCTACTACTTCTATCCTTGCTATTAGTAAGCACATACAACGCAGTATATGCTCAGAACTATGTTCTTGAGTATGATGTTGAGTTTTTTCTCAATAGTGGGAGTCGAAGATTTTATAATAGGCTCTACTATAAAACGTCTGGCAGCCAAGAGAGAAAAGAGGTTCAAGCTTTCAAAATGTATAGAGAGCGGAGAGGGCACTTCCGAATAGAGGGTAAAACCTTGATATCAGCCTCTGAGGGGCCTATCGTTCACATGTGGGATGAGTCATCGAGGCAGGTGAAAGTTGTATTTTGGGTTGGTGATGGAGAACATAATGAAGACTTCTTTGTCGGAGATGGTACTCAAACTGAGTTTTCTAAAACAAACCTGGACTGGGGTAGTTTGGATACTTACTACTCCAGAGTGGTTACGCACAAGTTTATGCTCTATCCGGAGCTTTTATTTGACGCAGTACAGCCTCAGCTCTTGCCACTTAAAGACCGAGTAATACTAAAAAATCAAGCAGGCTTCCCCCGCTCTGTTTACAGATGGCAGTATTCTCTTGATGCGGGGGCTTCATGGATAGATATACCTGCTTCATTGATAGATTCATCTCCTCTTGGTAGCTTGAGCATAGAGGGGAAGGACTTAATGACGGAGGCTGAATATCTAGAGTTGGTTCGACAAGGAAAGAATATCCAGTTTAGGATAGATAACCCTGTTAAACCAAGCTCTACTATAACGCTACGTACCTCTATCTCGACACCTCATATTTTATCTTCAGAAATATCTTTAGAGCGTTGTAATAACTCGGGGGATGCGTCTGTGACATTTCAGTTTGATAGAGCCCTATACCCCGCTGAAACATTGCATGGCTTTGTCCTTAATTCGGCTGGACAAACCATAAAAGTATCTCTGATGTACGACTTAATGCCGATCGTACAGCTACCATTGAGGGACTTCCTTCCGGTACATATATCTTCAGGTTCCAATCTTCATTTTATGAATATGGAGGCTACTCAGGGGGACAAGGACATAAATTAGACCTTACCATCCCCGAGCGACCTGCCATCATACACTCGTTTACCAAGAAGGATGTGAGCTGCTTCGCTGGTACTGATGGTGCCATCACGCTCACAGCCTCGGGTGGAACAGGGCGCTTCAAGGCACATCTGCTAGACGCCTCTGGGGTAGAGATCCGCTCCCAAGAGTTTAGCGCAACAACTACTCTCTCTCGCCTTCCAAGAGGGCAATATACCCTCAAGGTTTATGATAGCAATGATTGCTTCGCCAAAGACGGTGGAGGCAATGAGCTCATACACCGCATCACACTGTCTGAGCCCTCCGAAGCTGTGTCTGTTTTGAAGGAAGCCGTGGTAAGTCCCTTAGCCTATAACTCATCTGATGGCTCCATCAGTGTCAGAGCCTCGGGGGGAACTCCACTCGCTAACGGCTACCAGGTTCGTATCATACGTCAGTCGGATGGCCGCAGTTTTACCCCTACTTCTGTACGCCCCGATGGGAGTGCCTATATCTACACCTTATCTAACATACCTAGAGGGGAGTATAAGGTGGTTGTAGAGGATGCCCGCTTTGATGCTCTCGCCCCCGAGGATAAGAATGCCCCTTGTGGTTGCCGAGCAGAACTTGATATTACGCTCAATGCTCCTCCCCCCCTAGAGGTTGAGGTTAAGGAAAGTCGCTTCGTTAGCTGTCACGGAGATACTAACGGGGAGATAACAGCACATGCTAAGGGAGGAAAGCCCCATATAGCAAGCCGTCTGCCCTACACCTATACTTGGTATAAGCTAACCAATGGTTCTAACGAAGAACTAAGTCAACAAACAGATAGTATTGCTCGTGGTCTTAGTGCAGGACAATATCAAGTGAAGATTACAGATGCTAACAACATCAGTGTATTATCTACCGTATTTACATTAGTTCAGCCCGAGCCCCTAAGCCTCAAGTTTAAGGTCATTAGCCCTAATTGTAGTGGAGGAGAAGGCTCTATCGAAGCGCTTGTCACGGGAGGTACTGCTCCATACTCATACGAGTGGAACAAGGAGGGTGAAACCAACTCAAGTCTTCGCGTGAACGAAATAGGTACCTACTTCCTACGTGTTACAGATAGCAGAGGCTGTACTATTGATGCTACAGCAGAGGTTTCCTCACCTGACGCCCTTGTTGTGCGACCAGAATTAGTGCACCCCAGTTGCTTTGGAGCTTCTAATGGTAGCATCAAACTCAATATCAGTGGAGGTACGGGTCCCTATACGATACGTTGGGAGGATAGCCCTAGTCTTACTACTCGTCAGCGAGATAAACTCCAGGCTGGAGAATATGTAGCTCTGGTATCTGATGCTGCTGGATGTACGCTACGCTATCGCTTGAGCTTGACACAGCCAGAAGAACTCAAGGTAAACCTCTCCGAAGCCTTTACTCTCTGTAAAGATCAAAGTCGTAATCTACAAGCTACATCCAATCAAGAGAATGTAAGCTACTCCTGGTTGCGTAATGGTCAGCCTCTCAGCGAAACTGGTAAAGAGCTTAGCGTTAGCCGTGCTGGCACTTATCGTGTCATCGTGACCAATGAGGGCGGTTGCACAGCCTCCGCTGAGGTTATAATCCGTGACAGTCAGACTGAACTACCCATTGATATTACAGCTCCAAGTTCTGTAGACCTAGGAGCAGAGATCCATGTGGTTAATATCAGTCAAATCAAGGCTGATCGACTAAAATGGCACCTCCCTGTCGGGGCAGTTGTCAAGAGCCAGAGTGACGAGAGGCTTATCTTCACAATGAACTCTGCTGGTATATACACAGTAGCACTTGAGGGCTATCTTGGTGACTGCTCAGCACTTGTTAGCCAGCGCATCGAGGTGCTACCTGCTGGGAGCGTGACTCTTCCCGATGATAAGGTTGGAGCCATGATCAAGCAGTTTCTTGTGACTCCTAATCCAACGACAGGAGAATTTAAGGTCTTTATTGAGCTCCGAGAGCCTCAAGACTTTACACTACGCCTCCTATCTCCGACCATGGTAGAGATGGATAAGAAGGCTCTAAAGAAAGTGCAAGTGCAAACTTTTGAGTATGAGCTGCGAGGGAATACCTCTGGAGTCTATACCGTAGAGCTTCGTGTCGGGGAAGAGAGGTCTTTGCTCAAGGTGACAAAACAAGGTAACTAATTTATTTAGATTATAATCGTGATAGTGATGTGGAGATCTAAGCACTCGGTCTTTGCTCGGACCATACTCTATAAAGTCTTATTCTTCTCACTCCTCCTTTTGGGAGGGGGGAGGGAGTTGTGTGCTCAGTTCTACCCCATCCATGCTGTGGTCCAGTGGCCCTCTCCGCAGAGTCCACACTTAGTGGACTATTATTCCGGCAGTCGCGATCGTCTTATCATCACGCTACATAACCGAGATCTTCAGCAGCCGTTACTTCTGGCTCGCCTACGTTTGCAGATCAAGAGTAATGGCTTCCTTGCACAGACTCGAGAGGAACTGTCGTATCCTCAGCTGGAGCTTATGGCGGGTGTACCGACGCGTCTGACGGCAACAGACTTGATGCCTTACCTCCGTCCGGAGAGCTTGCTTATCAATGGTCGTCTGCGTAATGGTCAGTTCCCGACTGGCTTTACAGAGATTTCTGTACAGGTGGTCGACTACTATAGCCAGCAAGTCCTCTCGTCTTGGCATACGGCGCGTGCTTATCTGGACAGTAAGCAGCCGCCAATGCTGAACCTCCCCCAGCGTGATGAGCAAGTGGGCTATCGTGATCCGCTCTTCATCCGCTTCCAGTGGTATCCTCGTCATCAAGGGTTGGCAGGGACGGAGTATGAGTTTGTCCTCAAGGAGCTTCCAGATAATGGCGCTGCTCCTCAGGCCGCCTTCGCCTATGGCAACGAGATCTACCGCACGCGGACGCGTCATACTACGCTCAACTATACTCACCTAGAGCCGATTCTCTTGCCCAATCGACGCTACGCCTGGCAGGTGCAGGCTATCGCTCGTGATGGTGTGGATGAGATAGGTATGTTTGAGCATGGGGGCTTCAGCGAAATATACTGGTTCACGCTCAATGAGAACTGCCCCGTGCCCACGGGGCTGAAGGCAGATCCTCGCTATGCTAAGGTAGAGTTCTCGTGGAATAGAGTCGTCGGTGCTACGGGCTATATGCTCGCCTGTCGCCCGAAGACGAGCAAGGATATCTACGAATGGAGCGAAGTGCAGTCCTACGGTGAGCGAATGACGCTTGCTCAGCTGAAGCCCGGCTGGACCTACGAATGGCGTGTGGGCACGCTCTGCACGGGCGATAAGCCGATCTACTCCGCTATTCAGGAGGTAACGCTGCCTAAGAGTAACGTAGACCTTCTGCGCGACTGTGGTAAGGAGCCCCCACGCGCCAACCTCAGTCCCGATCCCGCCTTAGATATTCAAGTGGGGGATACGGTGACCATTGGCGGTGACTATCCGATGGTGATTACCCAGCTCCAGGGGCTTGGTGATGGCTGGTACTCAGGTCGTGGCACGACACGACTCAGCTCTATCATCGAGCTCCCACGAGTGGCCCTTCGCTTTGATCGCCTTCGTATCAATGTCGAGAAGTGTCAGATTGATGGGCTTGTCGAGGCTATCTACGCAGATCAGCGTAGTGGTGTTGCCGATCTCGACAAGATCGATGACGGGGGTAAGACAGTCCAGCCAAGTAAGCTCCGCATCAGAGAGCGTAAGGTAGACTTCGCCCTCGGGGATATGCCCGAGATGAGCTTCGACCCCGAGACCGGTGAGCTGGAGGTGACCGATGCTGAGGGCAAACCACAGCGTATTAAGCTCGACCTTCCCGAGGGAGGGGCGTCTGCTTCGGCCTTCCCGATGGTCATCACCGACAGTAAGGGCGATAGCTATCAGCTTAGCCCCGAAGAGTCGTCAGAGGTCGGTAGCAACAACGCATCATCAGCTACCTCATCATCAGAGGGTAAAGTAGGTACAAAGCAACCCATCAAGGTGGAGCGTGTAGATAAGATTGGCTCTTTTGATGCGAGCCGCTTAGCCCATGATATAGGTACGGTTCGCTTTGAGCCATCAGCACAGGCACGCTATGCCTTTGACAGCGGCACTGAGTCCTGGTACCAGCGCTCCGTCAAGCTGGATGAGTACTACAAGCCTTTTGCTAAGGGCTATATCGCTCCCTGGAAGCTCATCCCTGCGGGTGAGCAGGATGTCGTCGCGGCACGCTACGAAGGGAAGAAGTCGATTGACCTGAGCCGTGTTCGCTTTGCTACGTCTCCTAATAGTCCTGCCCTGCCTGCAGAGCTCCACGAAGAGAGCAAGACCTGGAGTCTCAAGCTACCGGCAACGGATGCCCAAAGTAGCTATGATGTCTTTGCGATCTATGAGGGGCAGGTTATCGGTAAGCTCCGTGTCGTAAGCTATCCGAAGCAGCGCCATAAGCTGACGCTGGTACCAGTCAATGAAGCCAAGCTTGACAAGGAGCAGATAGAGCGTGAGCTCAATAGTATCTACGACTCGGTGGGCATTCACTTCGATGTCGAAGTGGATGATCGCATGCGTAGAGACTATAGCTGGGATCGTGATGGCGACGGTAAGCTCAGCATCGTAGGTAAGAGCTTCTTCGGTCGTGTGCGTGAGGTGAAGGAGAGTGCGGAGATGGATTACCTGAAGAAGGCTTATACGCAGCTTGCAGGTACGCTTGATGGCGTCTACCTCTTCGTTGTGGATGCGGCAGGAGGCTTGGAGGCTCAGCCGAAGGACTTGCTCGGTGAGATGCCCCGTCGTAGCCGCTTCGGGTACATCTTCTCGGGGAATAGCCCGAATGGAGGTGTGTCTGCCTTAAGCCATACCATTGCCCACGAGCTTGGGCATGGGCTCTTCACGTTGCAGCACACCTTCGATGATGAGTACGGGGGGACGGAGAGTCAAGGTCAGACGCGTAATCTGATGGACTACGCCACGGGCAAGGAGCTTGCTGCCTTCCAGTGGAATGTCCTTGCGAACCCTGCAGCCTTTACTAAGTTTGACCGTGCAGAGGAACTCGCACTGCATAGTTCTAAGAGTTGTGTCGTTTCCATCAGTGCAGAGCTATCCCAGGCTATTATCCAAAGCGGTAAGGCCGTATCCATGCCTTCTGGGAAAGCTTTTCGTCTACCTGCAGGAGCTGTCATCAAGGAGCTGTTTTATAAGGATTCCTCTCGCTATCCAGCCTCAATGGGAAGTGTCGCGAGCTTCGAGTTGAACGGAGTCCGCTACAACACCTATTACAGGGTCTCCGATTCTCAATTTGCTTTTTATGGCGCCAATATAACGAGGCGCTTCAAGGTTAAGGACAGTAGCCTACCCGTAGTTCATATCCAGATAGACGAGGCGACGAGGAAGATTTCTGTAGAGAGTAAGGCCTACCCCCTTGCTAAGGAAGACTTCTCCTGCGCAGAGGAGACAAAGAGGAGTATAGAGGCAGAACACCTTGAATACACACAAGCCGTCAAGGTGGACACTACCTTGGGGACAAGAGACTGGGAGCGAGGCCTGAGAATCCCAACTCGTACGCTTTTTACCATAGGTAGAGTGAGCCAGGAGCATATTGCCTTTAGTCTGCAGTCTCTCCCTAAAGATTCTGTTCCTTTATCAGAGCAGGAGTCAATTATTCAAGAACTTACCTCTCAAGTCTCACTCTTCGGTCGAGGGAAGACGTTCCTAGGTGAGGTGCTTGAGGATAAGTTGGAAACCTATCGACTACGCAATTCCTCTCGCTTCGTTGTCGTACAAGCAAAGGTCAAAACGGCCTCGTTGGATCAACGCGAGTGGAATAGGCTTGCCCTTAAGGTCTTTGAGCGATCTGGCTTAGGTGAAAAGGATATCCTCGTCACAGTGCCCTATGTTGGGTTACCCTCCTTGGGTAGGAGTGGTCGTGTGCTACACATGATAGGTGTCGCTACAGGATCTAAGGTCTCGGTCGCATTTGAGAAACTACGGGAGGATCATGAACCTGCTCAGGAGCAGGTATTGGGGCGTAGCATCCGGGACTTTGTCTTAGACCTATTTACTCATACAGCTAAACGGACGACGACCTATCGCGGCTATTTCAATGCCTCACGCTGTATTACAATCCTGGAGGATAACCACAAGGGCGAGGCCGTCCCTGGTTACTCTTACAATGTAGCTGTCATTCCTTACATCCAGCAAGGTGTAGACGGGCTTGTAGACATCGTCAAGCACTACAATGACCGAGAGAATATTCGTAGGACAGGGCAGAAATCGGGCGTTACCCCCGAGGGCTTTAGCTCTTCAGAGAATGAGCGGTGGCTCAGAGAGCACTATGCACCAGCTCTGCTAGCCCTATCTGAGGATGCAGATAACCTCAAGAGCTACAAGCGTCATGAGGTCCGTACTCCCATCCACTATCGGGAGAGGTATCTGGAGGCGGATAATGGGCGGAATCTTAAGAATTACCAGGCATACTTGCTGCAGTATGCCTATGAGAATGTCCTTGAAGGACTAAATGCCAGCGTTCGCTCTGGCTTCACCTTCAAGAGGGAGCATAGCTTCACGGACAAGACGGATTGGTTCCTAGCTCGCTATGTCGATGAGGCTGTTTACAGCACTCTCGATGTAGCCTCCATCATCCTAGGGTTTGTGGGAATGGATACGGCTCCCGACATCCTCAATGTATTCTATAGTAGCCTGAGAGGGAATTATAGCAATGCCGGACTTGCAGGTATGTCACTTTTAGTAATTGGGCCAACTGCTTATAAACCGGTTAAAATAGCTTGGGAATACACCGACAAACATCTGTTTAGACTGATTAGAGATCATGCTGAGGTAAGCATAAAGGCTATTAGTAAAGAAGCCATTGAAAGCGGTTCGAAACAGTTGGGTCGTGGGGCTACAAACGAGGCCTTAGAAAGATTACTAAAGTCTGATACTAAAGGTGTTTTACGTGGTGTATCCCATAGTAACATCATTGATGCCCAAGAACTTTTGATAAGATCAAGGCATCCTAAATTAGCACAACAAGTTGATGCCTTAAGAGTAGTTGTTGACATAAGAACTCATAGAAACTTTAAGGCATTTGGGCTGACTGATGAGCTATTAGGAAGAATAGCAAGTACAATCAATACTGATGGTTATGCTCAAATTGTTTCTAATCTCAGGGTGCTCATTGATAAGTTTGACCCAAATAAGGTCAAAAGATTAGAGGTGTTGGTTAATAACTTGGGACATGCGGAGTCATCATTTCGTGAAGGAGCGGAATGGACACTACGGTATCTGGCGAATAATGCTGATGAATTTACTGGTGCTTCAAAGATTAGCTTTGAGGTCCTAGAAATACTACCTGACGGCAGAAAACGTATTGCAGATATGGTTGTAGAGTATCCTCGAGGAAGTAAGGTCTATTACGAGTTTAAGTCAGTGAGAAACTTACCACCCAAAGATTTCATCCAACAATTCTCTAATGACTTAACTCGACTCAACGCTGAGATGAATAATCTTAAATGGGTGTTTGATGGAAAGAAGATACAGGCAAAGGATTTGCAAAAGCTTAGAAATAAGTTAGAGTCAATAATAACTAATAAAATAGCTCAAGGCTATGGATATGATAGTGCGAATGCTATGATTGAAGTTTTGTTTAATAAGGTATTTGTAGTAAGATAGGTTATGAAGATCAAAAAAGTGCGAGAGATCATAAGAGGAGCTGGATATATACGGAATAGTCCTCTGGGCATTATGTGGTTTCGCGGAGAAAGCACAGAA
>ERZ772974.1445-NODE-1445-length-15578-cov-38.243123_pt1 | contig 15578 bp, 10 predicted proteins | sample MGYA00580671_ERZ772974 | MGnify/ENA primary metagenome ERZ772974 (study PRJEB29015, sample SAMEA2738065) | human oral metagenome | biome: human oral; feature: human-associated habitat; material: saliva | place: China | collected 2218 ... | reverse complement strand
ACCTGATCGTCAAGGAGGAGTCGATCCGCGACACCGTCCGTCAGGTGCTGCTGCCGATCTGGAACACGTACTACTTCTTCACGCTGTACGCGGGCGCCTGCAACAAGGGTGAGGGCTACGAGGCCAAGCGTCTCGATCTGTCGTCGCCCGAGGCCGTGGCCGCGCTGGCGCAGATGGATCGCTACCTGCTGGCCCACACCCGCACCCTCGCGCAGGACGTGCGTGGCGCGCTGGACGGCTATGACGTTGCTGGTGCTTGCGATGCGATTCGCGACTACCTGGACGTCCTGACGAACTGGTACGTGCGTACCCAGCGTCAGCGCTTCTGGGACGAGGACGCATCGGCCTTTGATGCGTTGTACACGGCGTTGGTGACGCTCATGGAGTTGTCGGCGCCTCTGTTGCCGCTGCTGAGTGAGGAGATTTGGCGTGGCCTGACGGGAGGAGAGTCCGTGCACTTGACGGACTTCCCGGTTATCGACGAGGCTGTGGATGCCCCCGAGCTGGTCGCCGCCATGGACGAGGTTCGTTCGATCGTGTCGTCGGCTCACGCGCTGCGCAAGACGCATCAGCTGCGCGTGCGCCAGCCTTTGGCATCTTTGCAGGTTGTGTCCGAGCATTTTGCGGCGCTGGAGCCCTTCGCGGATCTGATTGCTTCAGAGGTTAACGTGAAGTCTGTGGTGTTCGCTTCTCCCGAGACGTCGGGCCTGAGCGTCCGCACCGAGCTGTCCTTGAACCCGCGCGCCTTCGAGCCGGCGGTTCGTAAGCTGACGAGTCAGCTGTTCAAGGCGCAGAAGGCGGGCGAGTGGGAGCTCACGGAGGACGGTGCGTGCCGTTTCGCTTCCGTCGAGCTGGACGGGGCGCCGCTGGTGCTCACGGGCGACATGTTCTCGGTGTCCACCTCCGTGGACGCCGCAGAGGGCCAGGTCGCGGATGTGCTGGCGTCGGGCACCTTCGTGGTGCTCGATACGGAGCTGACCCCTGAGCTCGAGGCCGAGGGGTACGCCCGCGACGTCGTGCGCGCCGTTCAGGACGAGCGTAAGAACGCGGGCCTGCACATCGCGGACCGCATCGACCTGTCGCTGACGGTTCCCACCGATCACGTGGCTGACGTGGAGGCCTGGCGCGACATGATCGCCGCCGAGACCCTCGCTCTGTCGCTGACGGTCGAGGCCGGCGACAAGCTCGCGGTGAGCGTCGCCAAGCACTGAGTGCTGTTGTTGAGGCGGGTGGGCTGCGCATTGGTGCAGCCCACCCGCCCGTATACGCGGGGGCCGGGAGGACAACCTCCCGGCCCCAACATTGTGTGTCGATCAGATGGGTTTTTCGTTATGGAACATCGATGTCGGCCCGCTCCATGGTGACCTTCTTGGTGACTCCCAGTGCGGTCACGCTGTAGGAGATCGTGTCATCGGAGTAGGTGAAGGTCTTGGTCTCGTCAGAGGATGCAAGAATTGCCGATCCGGTTTTTTCTGTATCGTTGACGGAATCCCACGTGTATGGGGTCTTAGAATCTGTTGGGGCAACGTAGCTGCCCGCCCAGTACAGAGCGTCACTGTCGGGAGTGTGCCAGTAGATCTTGATGGTGTCGGCGGTGACTTTAGCGATCTGGTAGCTGTCTTCGTTCGGGTTCTTTTCTTGCCAGGTGCCCGTCAGGTTTGCTGGCGTGGCCGAAGATTTGGTAGTAGGTGCGGCAGTGCTGGCCTGCTGGTGTGGTGTGTTTGAAGCCGAGCTCTCGGTAGTGCTTGAGCATGCTCCGAGGGTAGTGAGTGCAATGATGCACGCTGCAGAAATGATCGCTTGTTTCATGGGTTCCTCCGGTGCAATTGACGTGTGATGGGTCGGCTCGCCTGTACGGATGATGACACCCTAACCCGAATAGTTAATGCGTAATTGTTGTGTTGGCGGCGTGTTGGGCTTACCGGTGAAGCAGTCTGAGAATGTGGAGGTCGCCTCGTGAATATTTTGTTGTTAGGAGTCCTCCAGTGTCCTCCGGGAGGCTCGGTGACGATTATGTAGGTAGGTTACGAGAATGCGGATAGGTTAATAACCTATCCGCATCCCGATAAACTATCCGCGAGAGCACAACCTATCCGCATGCGTGAGCGCCAACCGGGAAACGGCCATCTCGTGGCCGAGGATTACCTGGCTGCGTCGATTGCCGCCTTCGCTGTCTTAAGGTCGACGCCGGTGCGGTCCCTGTAGGACTTGACCGCGTTCACCAGCTTGCGCTCCGCGATCATCTGGAGTTCGACGGGACTCAGATCCAGGTCCGAGGCCGTGGCTGGGGAAGGCACTGCGGCGGCAGAAGAAGGCGCGGTAGGAACCGCCACCTCGGGAGTGGGCGAGGACCCGGCCAGGGCCGTGACGCCCGCTTCGGCGTACGCGGCGCGCAGGCGGTCCTCGAGGGTCGCGACCTGTTGCCTCAGCCTCAGGTTCTCGGCGCGCAGCTCCTCAATCTCGGATGCCCGACTAAACCACGTACCCATGTGCCGCCTCCTTGGGGGACCATCTTGATGGAATGATCCTATCCGTTACGTGGTGTCGACGGAATCTCTTTGGTAAGGAAGCCATCGCACGTGGACAGAGGATGGGTGCGCTCCGCCCCGGCCTCGTCGATGAATTCTCACCTGCGCGTCGCGAGGACGCGTCGTGATTGGCGAAACAGGCCGGTCGCGCTGCACGGGCCGGTAAAATAGCGACGACAATGCGAGCAGTGGAGGAAACATGGCAGGTGAATCGTTCTTCGGGCAAGACCACACCCACGAGGACAAAAAAGGCGGCATCCCCGCTGACCTGATCCCATACCTGGAGGCGGCTGACCAGATCGAGGACGCCGAGGCGGGGGAGAGCCTCGACCTGCAGGCCGAGGAGAGCGAACGCGAGGCCGCCCTGCGCGCCCTCGTCGAACACTCCTTGCTGTTAGGTCCCGACCCCTCCGTCCTCGCCGAAATCGAGGGCGAGGTGGACGACGACTTCGCTGACGACGCCGCCGAGGCGCGCGACGAGCGCGCCTCCCACGAGGCCGCGCTATCCAAGGCCCAGGACGAGGTCACACTCGACGCACGCGTGCAGGAGATCTACCAGTCCATCGTCGCGCGCGCCCCCGAGCACGACATCGACCCGACCCTTGACCGCGTGAAGCTCGCGCTCGACATCCTGGGTGACCCGCAGAACTCCTACCCGTCGATCCACATCACGGGCACGAACGGTAAGACGTCCACGTCGCGCATGATCGACTCTCTGCTGAGTGCTTTCGGCATGAAGACGGGCCGTTTCACCAGCCCGCATCTGCTCGACGTGCGCGAACGCATCTCGCTCGAAGGACATCCGATCACGCGTGAGGGCTTTGTGCGCGCCTGGGAGGACATCGCACCCTACGTCGGCATGGTCGATGAGCGCAGCCAGGAGGAAGGCGGCCCGCGCCTATCCTTCTTCGAGGTCTTCACGATCATGGCGTACGCTGCCTTCGCGGACTACCCGGTCGACGCCGCCGTCGTCGAGGTCGGCATGGGCGGGCGCTGGGACGCCACGAACGTCATCGATGCTGGGGTCTCCGTCATCACACCGATCGCCCTGGACCACACCAAGTGGCTCGGCTCCACGATCGAGGAAATCGCGCGCGAAAAAGCCGGCATCATCAAGCCCGGCCAGATCGTCGTCATCATGAAGCAGGAAGAGGCCGTCCTCGACATCCTCCTCGAGCGGGCGCGCTCCGTCGACGCTATCGCGCGCGTCGAGGGCCGCGACTTCGAGGTCGTGGGCCGCCAGATGGGGGTGGGCGGCCAGATGGTCACCATCCGTACGCCATCCGCGATCTACGAAGACGTCTTCGTCCCCCTGTTCGGGCAGTATCAGGCGCACAACGCGGCGGCCGCCCTCGTCGCCGTCGAGGCTTTCATGGGCGGGCGCGGCCTCGACGGGCGCATCGTCGAGCAGGGCCTCATGAACGCCTCGAGCCCGGGACGCATGCAGGTCGTACGTCATTCGCCCACGATCATTGTCGATGCGGCGCACAACCCCGCGGGCGCTGCCACTCTGCGCGAGGCCGTGGAGTCCTCCTTCTCTTTCGCGCGCATCGTGGGTGTGTACGCGGCCATGGGGGACAAGGACATTGAGGGTGTCCTGTCTGAGGTCGAACCCTTCCTCGATCACCTTGTCCTCACGCAGATGCCGGGTGAGCGCGCGGCCGACGTTGCGCGCCTAGCGGAGGTCGCCGAAGAGGTCTTCGGACCGGACCGGGTAGATGTGCGCGACTCGCTCGCCGATGCGGTCGATCGTGCAGCGGAGATCGCCGAGGCCGGGGCGCAGCCCGCGGATCGCAGCGGAATCCTTGTGTTTGGCTCAGTCATGCTGGCCGGAGAAATGCTGGCCTTGGCAGGGCACTCCCCACGATGACATGCCCGTGAGCTGAGGCGGCCGCCATTCGGCGACCGCCTCAGTTGGGTTTTTGTGTGAAACGTGGCACGATGATGAGGTCTACAAGAAAAGATGAGCGCTTTGCAAGGAGGCACCATGAAGAAGCTCGTCAATGATGTCCACGCCGTCGTCCGCGAAACCCTGGAGGGATTCGCCCTGGCACACCCCGACCTCGTCGACGTTCACTACTCGCCCGATTTCGTCACCCGCGCCGTTCCGAAAGCTGACGGCAAGGTCGGCTTGGTCTCCGGTGGCGGATCCGGACATGAGCCCCTGCACGCGGGTTTCGTCGGAGAAGGCATGCTGGACGCAGCCGTGCCCGGCGCAGTCTTCACGTCACCCACCCCTGATCCGATCCTGGAGGCCACGAAGGCCGCCGACCACGGCGCGGGCGTCCTCCATATCGTCAAGAACTACACTGGCGACGTCCTCAACTTCGAGACCGCAGCCGAGCTTGCCGACATGGAGGACATCCAGGTCTCCACGGTCGTCGTCAATGACGACGTCGCCGTCGAAGACTCCCTGTACACTGCGGGCCGCCGCGGCGTCGCAGGAACCATCTTCGTGGAGAAGATCGCGGGCGCTGCCGCCGAACGCGGCGACTCCCTGGAAGAAGTCACCCGCATTGCGACGAAAGTCAACGACCAGACCCGCTCCATGGGCCTTGCCCTCGGCCCCTGCACCGTGCCCCATGCGGGCAAGCCTTCCTTCGACCTGGGCGAGGACGAGATCGAGTTGGGTATCGGCATCCACGGTGAACCCGGCTACCGCCGCGGCTCTATGGAAAGCGCCGATACCCTCATCGCTGAACTCTACGAGCGCGTGCGCGACGACCTCGGTCTGAGCGAAGGCGAGCGCGTCGTTGCCCTCGTTAACGGCATGGGTGGCACTCCCATCTCTGAGCTCTACATCTGTTTCCGTGCCCTCGCGGCCCTCCTGACAAAGGACGGTATTGGCATCGCCCGCCAGATGGTCGGAAACTACGTCACTAGCCTGGAGATGCCCGGTGTGTCCGTCACCCTTATGCGCGCCGACGACGAACTCCTCGCCCTCTTTGACGCGCCCGTGGACACAGTGGCCTGGAAGTAAACGACCGAGCGGAACAAGGAGAGAGACGATGAGCGTTGATGCAGCGTGGGCACTGCGGTGGATCGAGACGTCGGCGGCCACTGTCGCCGAGCACCGCGACTACCTGGTGGACCTGGACCGAGCGATCGGCGATGGCGACCACGGTGAAAACATGGACCGCGGTTTTCGCGCCGCCGTTGCGGCCCTGCACGAAGGCCAGCCGGACAGCGTCGCAGATATTCTGAAGACGGTCGCTAAGACCCTCATGTCCACGGTCGGCGGTGCCGCGGGACCCCTGTACGGAACGGCGTTCCTGCGCGCATCGAAGGCCGCGGGAGGCGCCAACCTGGACGGTGAGGGCGTTGCTGCGCTCATCGAGGGAGCGCTGGACGGTATCCAAGCGCGCGGCAAGGCAACCACGGGTGAAAAGACCATGGTCGATGCCTGGAGTCCTGCTCTTGACGCCGCGCGCGAGACTGCTCAGGCGGGCGGCGACGCGCTTGTCGTGCTGGAGGCCGCAGCTGCGGCTGCCGAGGCCGGAGCAGCCGCCACCGAGCCGATGCGCGCCACGAAGGGACGCGCCTCCTACCTGGGGGAGCGCTCCATCGGGCACCTCGACCCAGGAGCCGTCTCCACCTCGCTCATCTTGCGCGCCGCCGCGCGTGCCGCAGCCGAGGGTGGCGCGGCATGAGCGCGCGCGTCGCCTTCGTCATCGTCTCCCACAGCACTGCGTTGGCCACCGGTGTCTGTGAGCTGGCCGCCCAGATGGCGCCCGACGTGCGCTTCGAGGCCGCCGGCGGCACCGACGACGGTCGCATCGGAACCTCCTATGATCGCGTCGAATCAGCTCTCGAAGCTGCGCTCGGTGCCGTCGAAGGGGAGGGGAGCGGCGTCATTATCCTGACCGACCTCGGTTCGGCGACGATGACGGTCGAGTCCGTCATCGACATGAGCGACGACCCTGACCGCGTCCGCTTCGTGGATACCGCGCTCGTCGAAGCAGCTGTCGCCTCATCCGTGCGCGCCCAACTAGGCGATACCCTAAGCCAGGTCGCCGCCGTGGCCGCATCCCTGGCCCCCCGCCCCGAGGTCGTCCCATCCGAGGAGGCACCCGGTGCCCCCGTCCCGCTGATCAACGGGGCAACGGAGGCAGTCCAGGCCTCGGCGATGTGGGCGCAAGGAAACGCTGTCGTTGCTGACCCCGTCGGACTGCACGCGCGTCCGGCGGCTGCTTTCGTGCGCCTTGCCGCATCGTTCGACGCGGAGATCACCGTCAACGGAGCGGACGGAGGTTCGGTCCTTGACCTCATGTCCCTCGGAGTTACCCAGGGAGATACCGTCCATATCGAGGCAAATGGGGCGGACGCCACAGCGGCGGTCGCGGCGTTGACGGATATGCTTGAAAGCGCGAACGCGCAACTGTGACAATCAAAGGAGACAACGTGAGCGCGAAGAGTGTTCTGCTGGAACCTCAGCATCTTCTCGATCCCACCCTCGAGCACACCCTCATCGTCGTCAAGCCCGATGGTTACGCTCGCGGCCTCACCGGTGAAATCCTGCGCCGCATCGAGGCCAAGGGCTACACCATCAAAGGCCTGAAGCTCATGGTCGCCTCCCGCGACCTGCTGGCCGAACACTACGTGGACCACAAGGATAAGCCCTTCTTCGAGAGCCTCCTGGAGTTCATGAGTTCCGGCCCCGTCGTCGCCATGGTGATCGAAGGCCAGCGTGTCGTCGAGGGTATGCGTGTCCTCATGGGTTCGACCGACCCGACGACTGCCCCAGCCGGCACGATCCGCGGTGACTTGGGTCGCGCCTGGGACAGCCCCCACATTGAGAACCTCGTTCACGGCTCGGACTCTGTAGATAACGCAAAGCGTGAAATCTCCCTGTGGTTCCCGGAGATTTACTGAGACGCCGGTAACCTGCAAGGGTGCACCTGAAGAACCTGACGCTGCGGGGCTTTAAGTCATTCGCCAGCGCGACAACGCTCGCCCTTGAGCCGGGCATCACGTGCGTCGTCGGCCCCAACGGGTCGGGAAAATCAAACGTCGTCGACGCGCTCGCCTGGGTGATGGGCGAGCAGGGGGCGCGCGCTTTGCGCGGCTCGAACATGGCGGACGTTATCTTCGCGGGGACATCTGGGCGCGCTCCACTCGGGCGCGCCCAGGTGGACCTGACGATCGACAACACTGACGGGCTGCTCGACATCGAGTATTCGGAGGTTCGGATCAGCCGCACCCTGTTCCGCGGGGGCGGCTCCGAGTACTCCATTAACGGCTCGCCCGTGCGGCTCCTGGACGTGCAGGAGTTACTTTCGGACACGGGCATGGGGCGCCAGATGCACGTCATCGTCGGCCAGGGACAACTCGACGCGATCCTGTCCTCCACCCCCGAGGAGCGCCGCGGTTTCATCGAAGAGGCCGCGGGCGTCCTGAAGCATCGGCGCCGTAAGGAGCGGGCACTCAAGAAGCTGTCGGACATGGACGCGAACCTCGTGCGCGTCCTGGACCTGACGAACGAGATCCACCGCCAGCTCGGGCCCCTGGCCCGCCAGGCGCGCGTTGCCCGGAGCGCGGCCCTCATCCAGGCGCGCGTGCGCGACGCGAAGGCCCGCCTGCTCGCCGATGACCTCGCCTCTGCGCTGAACATGCTGGCCGTGCTCGAGGCCTCGGACGAGTCGGCAGCGCACCAGCGCGCGTCTCTTGAGAAACAGATCGCGTCGGCGCGTGCTGAGTTCGCGCGTCTGGAGAAGGCGGAGCGGGCGTCCTCGCCGGCGCTCGATCAAGCTTTCTCCGACTGGCAGTCACTGACCACGATCACCGAGCGTCTGCGCGGCACGCTCATGGCCGCGACGCAAAAGGTCTCCCTGCGTGCGACTCCCGATCCGCCGCCGAACGGAGAGGACCCCGACCTGCTCGACGAGCGCGCCCGCGTGGCCATTGCCGAAGACACCGCCCTGGTCGGGCAGGTCGAGGAGGCCCGCAGTGCACTCACGGCAGCGACGCGCGCCCGCGAGGCCGCGGAAGACGCGGACGAGTCGGCGGTCCGTGAACTCGCCCGCGTTAATCGCGTCATCGCCGACCACCGTGAGAAAGTCGCGCGCCTAACGGGCGACGCCTCCACTGCCGCGTCTCGCCTGGAGGCCGCTATCGCCGAGGCCGGTCGCGCGTGGGGCGCATGCCGCGCCGCTCAGGAGCGCGCCGAGGCAGCAGAGAAAGCCGTGCCGGCATCACCTGTTGGCTCCGTTGGTGTGGATGCTTCTGTCGCTGAGGGGTCTTCGTCTGAGGATAAAGCCGGTGGGGGAGCGGCCCGCGCACACGCGGAGGCCTCCGCCTGCCGTGACGCAGCGCGCGCCCGCGTGGACGAGCTGCTCGGCATCGAGCGCGAGGCCCGCGCCGATCGCGCCCGATGGGAGGCCCGCCGCGACGCCCTCGAGCAGCTGCTCGCTCCCGAGGATGGCACCGCCGAGCTGATGGGACGCCCCGGTGTGCTCGGCCAGGTCGCGCCCCTCCTGCACGTCACCCCCGGTTTCGAGGATGCCGTCGCGGCCGCGCTCGCCCCCTTCGCCGACGCCGTCGTCGTCGACTCCCTAGCCCGAGGCCTGGGCGAGCTTGAAGCGGCCCGCGCGGCCGGACGATCACTGCGGATTGTTGTTGCGTCGGATACGTTGTCTTCTGTTTCTGCTGGTTCTTCCGACGATCCTACGGATAGGCCTGGCGGCCCGCGCATTGACCTGCCCGAGGGCGCGACGTGGCTGTCCGACGTCGTCACCTGCGAGGGGGCCGCTGCGCCCCTCGCGTCCCTGCTGGATGGGGTCGTCGCCTGCTCGCTTGATGCTGCCGTTGCCGTGCTGGATGTGTCCGGTGTGCGCGCAGTCGTCACGTCAGGTGGGGACGTGCTGCGCTCCTGGTCGGTAGAGGGCGGCCGCCAGGCTTCCTCCGTGCTCTCCGTACGTGCGGACTACGAGGAAGCTTGCGCGCAAGCTGAGGCCGCCCAGGCCCGCATGGCCGAGGTCTCCGAGCAGCTCAGCGAGGCGAGCGCCCACCTGGATCGCTGCATCCGCGATGCAAACGACGCCCTGAAGGAGCTGCGCGAGGAGGACGCGCAGCGCGCCAAGGAGGCTCAGGAACTGGCCCGTGCCCAGTCGGCGGCACAGGCTGCCCGCGCCGAGGCCGAGCGCGCCCACGATGTCGCCCGCCGCGCCGACGAACAGGTGACCTGGGCTCGTGAGCAGGACGTGGCCGCGCGCGCCCGCCTCGACGGCGCGGACACTGTCGGTCCGCCCGAATCCCTCGAAGACGCCCAGACCCGCGCGGACGCCGCCTCTCGGGCTGCTCGTGAGGCCCGCGAGGGCGAAAACGAGGCGCGTCTGAGCCTGCGAGTCCTCGAAGAACAATCGCGGCGCGCCGCCTCCCGCGCCCGTTCCCTGCGCCAAGCAGCCGCTGCCGAGCGCGAGGCGCGTGCCCGCTACGCCCGGCGCGAAGCTGCACGACAGACAGAGCTGGCCACGGCCTCGGACGTGGAGTCCGCCGCGAGAACAGCCCTGGAGGCCGCCGAGCGCGCCCTGTCGCAGGCCGCCGCCGAGCGCGACCGGCTGAGCGAGCGGCGCTCCCAGGTCTCCCAGGAGGTTTCTGACGCCCGGCGCGGCCTCGACCGGCTGAATGCTGAGTTGTCGGAGGTTACGGCCTCGGCCCACCAGGGGCAGATAGCGGCCGAGCAGACGCGCTTGCGCGTCGAGGACCTGCAGCGGCGCGCCCTGGAGGAGCTGTCCCTCGAACCCGAGCAGCTCATCGCCGAGTACGGGCCGGAGATCCCTGTGCCGATGCTGCCGCTCGATCCCGACGACGTCGAGAAGGCGGCGCAAGCCGAGCCGGCCGCCTTCGTGCGCGCCGAGCAGGAGAGGGTGCTCGCCAGGGCCCAGAAGGACCTGGAGAAGCTGGGGCGCGTGAACCCCCTGGCTCTGGAGGAGTACGATGCGCTGGCATCCCGACACAAGTTCCTCGTGGACCAGGTGCAGGATCTGAAGCAGTCAAAGGCGGACCTGCTGAGAATCGTGACAGACGTGGACCGGCTGGTGGAGGATGCCTTCGCATCCGCGTTCGCCGAGACACGCGAGCAATTCGAGCACGTGTTCGGCGTGCTCTTCCCCGGCGGAGCGGGCGACCTGGTGCTCACAGACCCGGAGGACATGCTTGCCACCGGCATCGAGATCGAAGCCCGGCCCGCGGGCAAGAAGGTGAAGCGCCTGTCGTTGCTCTCGGGCGGCGAGCGTTCCCTGGCCGCGATCGCGTTCCTGGTCGCGATCTTTAAGGCGCGACCCTCACCGTTTTACGTCATGGACGAGGTCGAGGCAGCCCTGGACGACGTGAACCTGTCGCGCCTGCTCACCATCTTCAAGGAGCTGCAAGAGACGTCGCAGCTCATTGTTATCACGCACCAGAAGCGAACCATGGAGATCGCGGACGCCCTGTACGGCGTCACGATGCGCGACGGCGTCACGACGGTGGTGTCCCAGCGCTTGGCGGAATAAGACCCTTCTTTAAGGGCGCAAAAGGAAACGAGCCAGTTATACAGAAGCTACCATCAACAATCGCCTAAGAAATAGCGATGTCAGGCAAGATCTCTTCAAGTGGCTGAACGTTGTCTTCTCCAAATAGCTCCTTGGCACCAGGAATAATATCCAGCTTGGGATTCTTATAAACGACGATAAGGTTGTTGCGTGCTCTTGAAACGGATACATAGAAAAGGTTGAGGGTGCGTTGTACACGCTCTGCTATCCTATCGGAAGCCCCGAAGACAGTTGAAAAACTATATTTGGTTTTCCATGTGGAGTCATCAATGAGTAGAATGACGTTATCGTACTCAGTGCCTTTTGTGCCGTGCTGAGTTGAGAATGGGGTAGCTTGATCGAGATAATCGTAAAAATGAAGCAGCTCAGAAAAATGTGTCTTCGTGAGTGCTGTGAGGAACTTGCGTCGATTGTCGATACGCTTTGAATCATCGAGATCGTAATAACTCTCGAACCGAGCAACTCGATCAATACGTCGACATAATTGAACATCCTCGTCGTAAACGAATCTCAAAATCGCCGAAATTGAGCTTTCTTCGACATTGTCGGAATTGCAGCGGCGAACGAACTCGTTGAGGATGGAAGTCCAATGTATCATGTCCTGAGTGGACGTAACAATATTTCTGTCGCGGATGTAGCCGGGTGATTCGGATCTAAGAAGCTGAAGTGTATCATAACCATTATGAGAAGCCCAAGCCTTATATAATCGGCTTATGAATAAAAATGTGGATGAGTAGGTGTCGTCACCCACGCGCAACCTGTCGAAGCCATCTCTTCCGCGATAGGTGTAGGCTTTTTGAAGGTTATTCCAATTTGCAGTTTTTGAAATTGCAGAATGCGTAAGTTCAAGAACTTTGGTGTCTTCTCCAAGCGACCAATCGAAATCGCTAGCAATGGCATCGAGTGATCTAAGATTTAGGGCTATGTCATTTGTGGTGTAAAACAGCGAGCATATGCTCCGCTGAGGTAGATCTGTTCGTTGTACATGTTGTTCTACATGTGTCGCTTCGTGGCTCTTAGCTCGTACGTTATTAATAAGTCTAACAATATTGGGGGTAGAACGATAGTTATCTTCTTTAGTGATTGTGATTGCGTCGAGTCTTCGGGGGTCGATGTAGCCGGCACCGGAGTCGTAGATGCTCTGCATCGAATCACCGAATAGTCCGACCCTGAAATCAATTTCGCCGAACGCTGTCTGCGAGTCTGCCTTAATGAGTAGTGAAAGTATCTCAATGACAATGTCTTGTGTATCTTGATATTCGTCCAAAAGGAGAACAGGATACTGGCACTTAATTAGATGGCGTAGGGTCGAGTATTCTTCGATCATGTGGAACGCTAGTTCGAGGACGTCATCGTGGGAAATTTCGCCCTTTGAAAGGTCTGCATAGTGATCCACGTATTCGATATTGATCGAGTCGAGATTTAGGTTTGGAATGTATCTTTTGTTAGATGGGCCGAGTCTGTCATTGAAAATACATAATGCTCGACGTAATTCGTTTTGGAAACTACTAATTACTTGCCACAAGAAACTGTGAATAGTTGAGACATGAACGGCATTGAAATTTGTCCCAAGGCGTTCTCTAATTTCGTTGGCAGCAACGTTGGTGAATGTGATACATGCAATCTTTTGGCTCGTTGGATCAATGATGCCATCAGGTGCCATGAGTATCTGATGTAATGTTCTGATAAGAGTAGTTGTCTTTCCTGAACCTGGGCCCGCTTCGAAAATGAAGTTGGAACCATCTTGGATTGTTTTGAAAATGTTATCGTTCATAATACGAATCCTCTTGATGGAAGGTGCGAGTTGCGCTTTCTGTCGAATCAGTGGTCATTTGCTCGAGCCACTGGAGTCCTTCTGAAATGTAATGGGGAATATAAAGGTCTTCGAACTGTACGCAGTCGATCGCAAAAGTGGTCTTTTCGAAAGCTCGGGCGTTGGTCGTTGTGTATGCTTTCTTTGCGAAAGCGTCAGCGCTGATTTGCTTGTCAAATAGTTTGTTCATGTGAGGTTCTTCGAATTGGTGCCGGTCTTCAGATTCTTGAACGTCGCCCGATTCGGTATCTCTGCTGGATCCTGCTTTTCTTGGCTTTTGCTTTGGTGATACTGGATCTGTAAATAGGTGTGCGTTGGCATAAATTATTGCATCTTCCAGTGAACGGGGAAATAACACTGTCCCGTCGCTACATTTGTATCTGTCGTCAAATGATTGATAACAAATGCGAATCGAGTCTTCAACTTGTTTATCGGATGACTTTAATTGGAGGAGGCGTTTGATCGTAGGTTTTTCGTTCTCGTGTACTGGATTGCTAAAGTAGTGGTTTAGTGTTGGGTTTGAAGAAAATAGGTCGTCATCAAGCTTCGGCGGAGCCTTCTTTTGTGATGTTTTATTGGTATCTTCGTTCGTTGTCAGTTGAACTGAATCTATGTCAGTGATAATGATTGTTGGTATTTCGATGTATTTCAGCAGTGGGATAAAATGCTGAGCGTATGTTCCGCCGACTTCGATGATAGTATAATGTGTGTTAGATAGGGTATTAGTTGATCTTGTAATTGCTTTTGGCAAGAGTATTCGCTCGGCAGCTCCTTCAATGAGAATGGCACAATCGGCAAAGAATAGATCCGACACTCTCAAGTGGAGATAGTTCGAAATGATTCGATGTGCTTTTTTGTTGTCGTGTTTGAGTTTGGCAGCCCACTCGGATATATTTTTACATACGATTTTACCGGCTTCTCGTTTTAAGTAACGCAATTTTTCTAGTTTTCGTTCGCTGAGTATATGCGACGAGTGTGTTGTAATAAGGAGTTGCGTGTCGTCATTCAATAGGTTTGTTACGAGCCGAATGAATACCTCTTGCATCTGCGGATGGAGGTGTGCCTCCGGTTCTTCAATGAGGAGCATGTTGATCGGGGATCTGTATTGTTTATTGGTTCTGCGTTCCTTGAAGGCGAGGATTTGCAAAATAGTGTAGGTGAGTCGTGAGTAGCCCAGTCCGTTATGGGATTCAGGGTAGGTTTGGAGAGTTGAGTTATCTTTGAATTTGACGCGTGTGGTCGCGTTTATTAGTCTTGATGTCTTCAATTCAGAGGCAACTGTCAGACTTAGCGCTCCTCCGTGCGTATCCTTCGTGAAGGAGTGTATTTCTCGAATTGCTCCTTTAAAGAATGTGTTATATGCGTCTGTAAGCGTGTATTGCATTTGTTCAACATTGCTATCAAGGTTCGCTCTGAGTTTGTCGTCTGTTGCAACTTGTTTATAGAAGTCTTCGAAAGCGGTGGAGAGGTAATGTCCTCCATCTGTCGACGTGTCATCCAGATTAATTTGCGCGTAGATGAATTCGGTATTTATTATTCTTTGAACGTCTTCCCGCTTGAGTTCGTTAGCTGCATTCGTAGGGCCAGTTTGGTGTTCTTTCAAGACGGACTTTGCCCGGTATGTGACCTTATATTCTCCGGATTTTTCGATGAGTGCTAGTAATTTGTCTTGATCTATGTTTGTTTCGTCTGTACTGGCTGCGAGGAGTTTTCGCCATAGAATTTTTGCATCCTGCGGTGCGTATTTGCACTCAACTTCGAGGTTTTTGCATTCGGTGTCTAGGCTTGTGAAATATGGCGCAATAACCGCTGTATCTGCTTCTTCTTCTTTGGACATGTCGTAACCGATTAACAGGTTAAGTGTTATGTATGGTAGGTATTTTTCTGCTTCGTCTTCGGTCTTTTTGTCTATTAGAGCCTTAGACAATGTGTTGCGCTGCTGTGCTGCGAAGTCTGTTGTGTGCAGCCTGTTTCTCGCGTTTTGTCCGATAAACTTGTCGATAACCTCGACGAGTGATGTTTTTCCGGTATTGTTTCTCCCCACGACGACCGTCAGGTCATCTTCAAGAGAAAATGTTGTCTTGGAGTGTGCTCTGTACCCTTCGATTGTTATTTGCTCAAGCTTCATGGCTACCCCGTTCGTCGGTGAACTTTTTTGTACCGTAACACTTTTGGTTCAGAGATGCGGCGTAACTGTAAAACTATATGTAGGTTTGCTTCAAATACAAGCGCGCGCGTGGGCTTTGTCCGATCCAGCATGACTTTGCGGCGCAGTAGTGAAGCGGTGGAGCGTTCGATTGGATTGTTGCATTGCTGCGCTCTTCGGGTGTTTGTGCTGGTCGGTTGTCACATACTAGATAGGCGTTGCGGCGGCATCGATTCTTTGCGATGCCGCCGCTTCTCTGCGCGTGGAGCGCCCACCGCTCTTAGGCCTCGAGCCTCGTTAGAGTGTCGTGTGTGAGCTCGTAGGACGTGTCCACCTAGGGCAGGATGGGCGATCGTGCGTCACGATGATGGCGCTCTTGTTCTTGGACTTCACCTGCTTGCAGATCATCCGGGTCATCTCTTGAGTTCCATACGGGTCCAGTCTGTGGATCGGAGTCCAGGTCGAGGCCGCCCTGGACGACATGAACCTGACGCGCCTGCTGGCGATCTTCAAGGAGCTGCAGGAGACCTCGCAGCTGATCGTCATCACCCACCAGAAGC